>Ga0114978_10000864_pt1 | contig 25414 bp, 25 predicted proteins | sample S_140212_EF_Meta_FD_87027 | JGI IMG/M metagenome (GOLD analysis project Ga0114978, IMG submission 87027) | Freshwater microbial communities from Lake Simoncouche, Canada to study carbon cycling - S_140212_EF_MetaG | ecosystem: Environmental > Aquatic > Freshwater > Lake | place: Lake...
ACCGTTGAGGGCACCAAGACTGCTAAGGTTCGTGTCTATGCTACCAATTACAACGTTCTCCGTATCATGAGTGGTATGGGAGGGTTGGCCTATAGCAATTAAACGCTGTTTTGTTACCATATATCGTGTTGTATTTTTACTACTATTTTAATAATTAACTTTTGCTTGTTGATTATTAAAGCAAAAAACAATCTTGCTCACCCCATAGGGTGAGCAAAAATAATATATATTGTATAAAGGGCTTAAAGAAAGGTCGTTATATAGAGTATAACGACCCATAACACCCTATAAACACCGACATGGACATTGTAAAAGCATTTAATTCAAATAACTTGCACACAGAAGTAGTTATAAAAGGAACAAAAACTGATCCATTATTCCGCGCGAGTGATATTGGAGCGGTTCTTGAAATTAGTAATATAAGAACGTCAATTATGGATTTTGATGATTCTGAGAAGGTAGTTCATAGTATGAACACCCTTGGTGGCAATCAAGAAGTGACCTTTTTAACAGAGAAAGGTTTATATAAAATGCTGTTTCGTTCGAGAAAACCTATTGCTCAACGTTTTCAAAATTGGGTTTGTGAAGTAATTAAAGAAATAAGGTTAAATGGATTGTATGAATTACAAAAAGAATTAGAACAAACAAAAAATGAAATGTCTGCTATAGAAACCACCAAAAATAAAGAAATGGAAGAAAAATTAATTAAACAAAAGGAACTAGATAATGAAAAATTTCTACTCAAACAATTTAACAATGCCGGAAATATGGTTTATATTATTAAAGTTAAAACATTTGAAAATGGTTCATATGTTGTAAAAATAGGAGAAAGCAGAATAGGAATTATGGGTAGATATAATGAACATAAAAGCAAATATGAAGAATGCATATTACTTGATTGTTTCTGTGTAAATAAAAGTAAAGACTTTGAACATTTTCTACATAGTCACAGTATTATAAAACCAAATATAGTAAAAAATTTACCGAATCATGATAGTGAAAATGAATTGTTTTTAATTGGAAGTAATCTTACATATAAAGTATTATCAAAAATAGTTAACGATAATATAGATAATTATAATTATAAAGTAAATGAGTTGTTGCTTGAAATTGAAAATTTAAAATTTAAAAATCAAGAAAATGCTGCGAGCACACATGTAAACAACGATAATGAATTATTAAAAGAAATAATACATACTAATAAATTGTTATTAAGTAAAGTTAATTCTTTAGAACAAACAAATAAAGAAATATTAAGTAAATTAAACTCACAACAAGAGAAAAAAATAGTTACCGGTTTTAATCAACAACTACCTAACCTTGGGCCAAGACTCCAAAAAATAAATCCCGAAACATTACAGTTAATTAAAGTGTATGAATCCGTTACAGAAGCAATGAATGAAAGTAAACATATAAAGAGACCAAGTATAATGAAAGCGATATCTGAAAACACTATTTATTGTGGTTTTCGATGGTTACTAGTTGAAAGAAATTTAGATCCAAATATTATACATGAAATTCAACCAACGAAAGAAACAAAAGTTCAAAATCTTGGTTATATAGCTCAAATAGATAAAAATAAAACCAAAATTGTAAATGTGTATATAGATAGAAAAACAGCAGCAAATTTTAATGGATACGAATCTTCGTCGGCATTAGATAATCCAGTAAAAAATAATAGTTTAGCAAATGGGTTTTATTATATGTTATATAATAATTGTGACGATGATTTAACTACCAATTTTGAAGAAATAAATGGAACACCAATGTTATACAAAAATGGTGTTGGACAATATGACACAAATAATAACTTAGTAAAAGAATTTGAATGTAAATACGATTGTATTAAATCGTTAGCAATAAGCGATAAAACTTTGACAAAAGCACTTACCAAAAATATCCCATATAATGGACACTATTACAAAGAAATAGGTGAAAAATTAAAGATGATTTAAAATAAAAAATATTAGATTATGAAACATAACACACCATAACTAATAATATTATTACTAGTATATAAATAATATTATCAATATATTAATATAACAAAATGAACTCCCAAGAAAATATAAAAATATTTAAAAAAATGAGTAAATGGTTAAAAACACTTAATTTAGATAAAGAAGCATATAATCATACATTATATAATTTATATTTTACATGGTGTGGATTACGAACAGCTTGTTTAATTTCTACAGTTGGACCAAAAAGTTCCGAATTTGCTGAAACATTTGGTCTTGGATTCAAGGAAGGACCTTATTTTGATATACCTGGAAATGACTTTATCTATTTCATAAATAAAAAATTTATTAAAAAGTTTGAACCACTTTTTCAAAGATTAGAAGATACATACATACTTCCAAATCCAAAATCAGAATATTTTTCTCCTGAAATTAATATTGAACGCACAAAAATAATCGGAACAATATTGGGATTTGATAAAAAATGTATTAGAAAGGGAAATAAATTACAATGTGATAATGATATTGGTATTTTTTTCTATGTTCATCCAACTATAAAATACACAGAAATTTCAGAAGTATTTTCTTATACAGGCAATATAAATACACCAAATTGGATAAGTTACCCAATTGAACTTATGAAACGTTCAAAGAAATATTTAGAACCACTTGGATTAAAACTTGGGTTTAATGTAATGGACTGGTCTTAGGGAATAATTCTAAAAAAACTTAAGATGATTTAATATAATTTAAAATAAAAAATAAAAAACTAGTTAATACCCAAGACAAACAACCATCATTCATTTCACATCGCATATACTTTTCAATGTCCGCAAAATTCGCGGATTGTAATATTTAATATCATCGGAAACTATATAATTTTCCGTATGGTGTATATTTTTACACGATAGTAGTCCGGTTATACTTACCTCTATAATATTATAATTCATATCATAAACAACCGCAATATAACGAACATTGTTCTTCAACATTTTCAACGTTTCGCGAACGGTGTTTTTTGATGTTGGGAATTTCCACGCACCATTGCTAGCCTGCGACAAAGGGCACCCTCCGTTTTTGCTACACATTGTTTTCACTTGCACATATGTGCCACAATAGTCACAGCATAAATCAACACCTGGATAGTTCATTTGTTTTTTGTTCAAATTTGTCCATGTTATGCGACCGCACGATTCGCAAGGGATGGTATTGCAAATGAACTCTTCTCCGGCATCCCCGATTGCGTGTTTTGATAATACCTCAAATTCATTAAATTGTAATTTATGTTTTGATACCTTTTGTCTTGGTGCCTTTTTTGCCACTTTTTTTGAACTGGTCTGATTGGTGTTAGTTTTGGCGCTACTGTAAATACTTGTCATTTTTTCGAAACTTTAGTTATATCAAATTTAATTTGATATAATAATTGATTGATATGCCTTTTACTGATACAAAATATAGACCTATTTTCCGTTTCAATTTTATAAGTTATAAAATTGAAATTGTTATATTGTTTAATCGTTATCTTTATAGAAAAACGTAACATCGCCCAATGCGCCCCCTTCAACTTGTAAAACCATCAGATCTTATACCCGGAAAAACATACCTGATTCAAGAAAAAAGACCCCAATATGCACACCAAAAATTCAAAGGCACATTTGTCAAAAATGATTATCCACCGTCTTTAATATATTGTATTATATCACACTTTACAAATGTTATTTGTAGAGGTAATCATAGCTCCTCAGATCTAGGACTTCAAGCCATATATTGGAACTATTATGAAGCTGATGCTGTCACACGTGCATATACTACCCACGTTCTTCGCGATATTACAGGCGATCCTTCGTTCATGATTCACGGCTCAATAATCTCATAATCTTCAAACATAAACGATGTCAAAGATTTCCCGGTATTTGTATCAAAATCTACATTGAATCCACGCCATTTAAACCATTCTTTAAATTCATTACAAGCTGCCCATTGTTTTACATACCCACCAAGAACCAACAATTTCAAAACATTTTTAATATATTTTTCATGAATTGTGCAGCATTCGCCATCACAGCCGCCACCCACAAGTGTCCCTGTCATTAGTAAATATTCAATATCAATATCCTCATCAATACTGTCTTCAAATGTTGCAATGATGCGGTCAAAAGAAAACCCTTCATTGTGTCCTCCAAATCCGAAAAAATACTCATACTCCCATCTATGAATTTGTTTTATAGGACGATGCAAATATACCACAAATTGTTTTCCAAAACTATTTATATTTACTTTAGCCCTAAAAACACGCGCTTCAGCATATCCATTATATTCTTCACTCCATACTAAATTCGGATATTTTTCCAGAAATTGTTTAGCAAAATCGTTATTCAGTGTTAAAATCAGACATCCACGAACAGTATAGTATTTATTTTTCAAATCTTTGAATTTTGTAATAACATCAGTATATGTAGTTGTAGTAGCGGTATCGATAGCTTCCATTTTGTTATTGCGTTGTGTTGTGTTGTGTAAATTGCTACATAATATAATTACAATCTTTTTATATAGTTTAGATATATTATTACTAAAAAAAGTAATAATATATTCTGGAATTTTATCTATTCACATCATATCACATCACATCACGTCACAATGCGCGTCTGTCTGCTTTAGATCAAGCCCCGCACAAACATACTGATAAGTTCCGGTGTCGATGTATCAAATCCAGCCAAGTTCAATGTATTCTTGTCATTAGGGTCGGCAATTGTCAACTGATTCGCCACCATTCCAACCACGATTAGTTTCGCATCGATTCCTGTTTTTTGGCGATACTGCTCCAACGCCACTTGAGGATGCATTGTTGGCGCGTATGTTTCATTGTCCGTGTATACGCAAAATACATCAATTCCTACCCCGCTACTCATATACATTTTAAGCGCCTCTATCATCGGCAAAGCACAATCTGTAGCTCCAAACGGCACATCGGTGGCTTTAATTGCATCCTGGATTGTCATCTCAGGGCGAATCTTCCCATTGAAATTATAGAATACATGACTGAACCCATAGATGTGAACATTTTGTGCACCCTCGGCATGTAGTGTCATCATTGCCATTGCAACCGACCCTTCACGTGGTGTAATATTTTTTGCCCCCGCGCACATAGACATCCCCATACTCCCTGATACATCCAATCCAATCATAAACCGTTTCCCTGTCGGTGTGATATTTCCAAATGCATACCTGAATGTCGTTGAAAGCGCTGTAGTGATGTAATGATTTGGTATCCATGTCATTGAGCCGATATCGCCCTTCCCTTGCGAGTATGTCTTCATTCCAACCAGAACTTGAAGTGGATGAACCCTTGACTCCTTGACATTTTTAGGGTCGCCCAGCATTTTAATAATATCCTGCGACTTTGATGATGCGACTCCAACCTGTGACAGTTTTCCGAGATTGCGAATCAGTGCAGTCGTTCCCATTCCGCTAAGAAGTGTTTCCCAGATTTGCGGCGTATTTAGTAGCTCCGTTGGCAGATGTTCACGCTGGATTTTCTTATTCTGTTCCATGATTGCGATTGCCTTGTTTGCATCCTTATTTTCACCTGTTTTCGATATCTCGATCAATGCTTTCAAGAACCTAGCGGTTGCAACAAGTGGGTCTTCAAATACTTTTTTCGATTCTCCTTCTCCTTCTCCATTGCCCTCTACCGCCTTTGCCGCTACTTGTGCCGGTGCCACGACAGGTGCAGGTGCCACAGCTTCCACTGGTTCCGTTCCCTCTAGTACGTATATCTTATTCGCCGAGTCATATGAAATATCTAGCAATGATTTCGCAGATGATATTCCTTTTCCACCATACCATAGAACCATATTCACAATTGGCGCGACACCCATATCAGCAAGTGTTTTTTTGATATTTGAAAGGGGTTCGTGATTATCAACCATAAGTTTTATAGGCATACCAACCATTGAACTTTCTGGGTGGGCTATTTCAAATAGAACAGACACCCTTTTCGCGACAGGTGCTGCCACTCCACCTCCACCTCCACCTATAATCGTCCCAATCGCACTCGCAATAGTTTTCATAAATCCTTTTCCTCCATCAGCAACACCAACACCCCTGTCTGGAGTTGGAATCGCCGCCAGTCGTTTCAGAAATTCAGTTCTCTCCATTTTTGCAGGAAGTGTTGTCGCCACGATTCCCTTTGCGGGATTCGCAACAATATGGCGCTCAGGTTTGTCCTTTTTCATAATCCACTCCAATACAAGACGCCCACCATCATCTTTCATTTGCGCGGGATTGATATGGAGTAGTGAAATCAAATCCTCGTGTGTCCAGCCTTCGCGATTTTTATATTTTGTCACCAAAACTGCCAACTCCAATCCTCCACGAGATGTATAATATTCGGTCAATGCACGTCGCACCCCTTTGCCAAACCCTTTTCCTGGTTTCGCCTTGTCTTGCGAAAGGTCGCGAATATATTGCACCATCATGAATAGATGAGTCGGGATACGGCATACCTGATTGATTGCCGCCAACGCTTGCGCCTTACAATTGTGGTCAGGGGAAAATACAATCGCCGCTGCAAGCGACATCATCGTCATTTCCTGTTTAGGTGCTCGTGCATTGACAGATACGTCCACAATATCCCGAATCATATGCTCACATGTAGCAGGAGATGAGACAGCTGCCATAATACATCTCGAAATCGTAGTTGCAATTGCTCCACCACATTGATAGAAACTTCCATTATCTGATTTGCTTCCAATAATCAAGTATCTCATCCATTCCTGTTCGAGAGGCAAAGGGAATGAATACCCGCCCGCATTATTTGCGATTTGTCCTGGTAATCCAATTGTCTGCGGAATTCTAATACGCGCCGCCGGATTATTATGTGCTGACATCGCAGTCTTCATCACTGAACCTCCGCCGCCACCACCAGCCTTACCTTTTCCACTGTTATTGCTTTTGCTCTTGCCGGCCATTTAAGACGATGTTTTGAGACGATTGAGTGTTTGTTGTGCTTATTTAATATATAATCTTTTATTTATATCAATTTTCTATATTATATATCCCTGTCATATATTACGATGACGTCTTGAAATGCAATATCCTACACAAAAAAATAATACAACAGATGCTACTATTATTATTACAATATGTGCGATTGATGTAGGTGTTATAACAGATAGATTCATTAGGGTATGATATTATTTATGAATATTTTATCTATATTATATGTGTAAAATAATGCATTATATATATGAATTAAATTTATTTATATAAATTAATAATAAAATAATAATAAAAAACAGTAAAATGACGACTGTCGAAGTAGAAATAGAAGTAGAAGTTGAAGCAATAGTAGAAACAAAAGAAAATCTAAAAGATAAAGTTTCTTCTACTAAAAAAAGAAATAGAAAACATAGCGCTCAAACATTGCCTCTAGGTTTAGAACATCATATGATGAAAAAGTATGTAGTATATTATCGCGAATGGATAGACAGATCGCATACAAAAGAGCGCGAATATTTTAAAATAGAGAAGCATCCCTATTTACCTAAATCATGGACATCAAGTAAGTCGAGTAAAGTTAAACTACTCGATAAATTAGCAGAGGCTAATAAAATTGTAGACGATTTAGAAAAAAAGAGGAAGGAAGAATTAGAGAATCAGAATAAAAATCTTACACTCATATTATAATGAATATCCAAATATACTTAGAAATAAAATATGTATATGTATTATAACGACACACATTAAAGGCCACCACAAGATGCAGATTTTTATCAAGACACTTACTGGTAAGACAATTACTCTCGATGTAGAAGTTTCAGATACAATTGATACTGTTAAAGCAAAGATTCAAGACCGCGAAGGTATCCCTCCTGACCAACAACGACTTATCCATGCTGGAAAACAGCTTGAAGATGGTAGGACACTAGCTGACTATAACGTGCAAAAAGAGAGCACGATTCATTTAGTACTGCGACTTCGTGGTGGTGTTTAACTATTTATATCAATGATATAAAGATAAAAATAATATTATAATAGTATAATATTATTAACTATGGGAAACAAAAAAGAACATAAAATAGAAAATGAGATTGAAATGAAACATTGTCCTACTTGTGATAAATGGAAAGCTTTATCAGAATATAATAAGCAGTCATCGAGTTGGGATAAATTAGCAAGAATGTGTCGAAATTGTTATTGTGAATATAAAAATAGTAAAAGAAAAAATGAAGAAAAATATAAACAAAGTGATATTTTATATAAACAAAAATATGTACAATCTGGTAGAAGAAAAGAAGTTTCAAAAATTAGATATGAAGCAAAAAAAGATGAAATTATTAAAAAATGTGTAGCATATAATAATAAAAAATATAATACAGACCCTTATTTTAAAGTAGTATTCTCTATTCGAACAAGAATATCAAAATTATTAAAACAAAAAAATGCAGACAAGTATAATAAATTTTATACTTATCTAGGATGTAGTAAAGAAGAATTTATATTATATTTTCAATCCAAATTTAAAGAAAGAATGACATGGGAAAATCACGGGGAATGGCACATTGACCACATTAAACCCTGTTCGTTGTTTAATCTATTGAATGAAGATGAACAAAAAAAATGTTTTCATTATACAAATTTACAACCGTTATGGGCATCTGAAAATTTAAGTAAAGGTTGTAAATATGAAAATGAAACTATAAAATAAATAATATTATATAATATAGTTAATAATATGATTCTTGAAGAACGATGTTATGTTGTTTATGGAAAGAATTTCAAACCTTTAAAAATAAAAGGTTACTTAAATAAAAATAAATTAATAGAGTCTTTAAAATTAAAAGGATTTAAACCAAAAAGTTCTTTACTGAATTGTAGTTCACAAAATGGTAAGAAATGTAAAATAACACCTACATTTTATTAAAACTATTAATATCCATTAAAACTATATTTTATAGTTATTTAAAAAAATGACTATAAGGTATATTATATATTACTCGTATACAGATAAATACTTTTCTTTGTTTAGATAAATGAATAAATACAACTATTTTTCTCTTTTAATTCCTTTTTTATTGTATGCGACAGCATTACCCATAGATATCGCGCCACAATATAACACACAATTCACCCCCCATGACATAAATATTCTTTCTTTAGGGGATTGGGGTTCTGCATCACTTGGTGGATATCATTTACGAAATGCCGAAAGCACAGCATACGCTATGAAAATATATGCATCAGAATATAAACCAAAACTTGTATTAAATACAGGCGACAATTTTTATTACTGTGGGATTCAAAATACGAGCGATCCTCAAGTCAATGCTGACTATGTCGAATTGTTTGGGAATATTGGTTTGCCTTGGTATAATGCTTTGGGTAATCATGATTATGGTTTTAATCCTGCAGCACAATTAGAATTAAACCAGACTATTCCGCAATGGATAATGGATGACAGGTATTATCATCGTCGTATAGTATTTAATTCTAGTGATAGTCACCATCATCGCACCAGTATCGTATCTCACACCGATATTTCTCAAATTGTTTTAAATATAATTGTTCTAGATACAAATCCGTGTGTCATGGATTATAGAGGAAACGACCGAGCAAAATGGGATCCATGTAGTATCCAATATCCAACTTGCTCCCCTGTTCCAGGCGAGTGCATGTTTCATGAAAATGTTATTGCCCAAGACTGTAAAACACAGCTGGATTGGTTTAATGCGACTGTATCAACTATTTCACCAAACGAATGGATATTTGTAGTAGGACATCATAAAGCAGATGAAATAGATGCCGAAGATTTTCAGTCTATATTAGGTAGCAATCGTGTTCATTTATATTTAAATGGACACAATCATAATTTAGAACAATATTCTATAGATGGGGAGTCAAAGTATATGACAACCGGAGCAGCGGGCATGGTAATGATAGGCTCAGGTGGAATCACAAACGTTAAACTACACGACGAATCGACGGAATTCAAACATAAAAAACACGAAGTCAAAAGCATTTGGAGCAAGATTACAACCGGATTTAGTTCGCATACTTTTATAGACCATGGAACAAAAGTAAGAACAGATTTTTGGGATGTGAATCAAAATATATTGCATACGTTTACTGTTAATATGGTATGATTGACAACGAGATATTCGTGTAATTTTATAGTAATATTATCCAGTTTAATCATGTCATAATATTTCGATATTTTTCAAGTTTAAATTTTTTCTTATCTCTACTATCAGCTTACTAAAATACCCTTTACCTTGTAAAAACAGTTTTGCTTTAACGGCACAACATAAATCTATATCGGCATTACCTGAATCAAAGTGTTCAGCATTTAATGCTATAATTACATCTTGTAAATATTGGTTTGATAATTTTATACATTCATCATAATTATGTGAACTAGATTTAGCAAAAAAACATTTACCCAATATGTATTTTTTATTGCTGCCATCGTTACTATTATCATTATCATTATCATTATCATTATCATTATCATTATCATTATCATTATCATTATCATTAAGATATTTTATAATATTATGAATTTCTAATGGTCTTTTTAATTTTTCGTGCCACTCATTTCCTGCAATAACATCACCTAATCTTAAATGTATTACAGTACTATTTTCTATATCTTTTGGTAAAAGATCTATATTTTTTTCTATGTATTCTAATACAATTTTAGAAATTATATTGATATTTGTAATACTATCGTTTTTATTTTTATTTTTATTTTTATTTTTATTTTTTTCCAATAAATATTTACTACCAATTGAGTTGGGATGATCAACTAATAATTCATTTTTAGAATAATCGTCTAGTTCTAATAAAACTAGATCACCCAATCTATATGAAGATATATTTGTATTTTGTAATACTGGCGACGAAAGTTTAGTTATTATGTTATTTTGAATAGGAATGTGCATTGGTTTTATGGGTCGTTGACCAAATAAATTATTAGTTTTTATAATAATATTATTATTATTATTATTATTATTATTATTATTATTAATTACAGAAAGAGATACCATATTTTTTAAAACAGGTGGATGTTTAAATAAACGCATTTATTATTTATATATATAAATAATAAATTGTTATTAAAAAATTATATCTATATTTACTATTACTATTCTAAACCGAACTAAACAATTTATTCATATTTACAACTTCGGGTTTATTATCGCAGTCAATAAAAAGTGTTTTTATAATTTCATTATCTCTGAACCGAATCGTATATGTTTGCTGCAACTTATTTCTCCCAACACGTCCCATAGCCTGAATCGTTTTTTCTTGTGTCATGTTACTCAAATCTTTGCTAATATAGCCGTGACAAAATTGATAATTTGTTCCATATACGTAATCTGAAGACGCAATAATAATATATAATTTTTGGTTTTGTGCCAATTCTTTAATTATTTCATTATATTTCACATTTGTATGGTTTGTAATAGCACCGATACCCATGAGTAACAATATCTTCCAATGATTATCTATTTGAAGAAGCATGATTTTTTCCACTACACTTTCATCTAAATTCGTCGAAAACTCATTCGTATATACATCCCTTCCTGTCCAACGTATTATATGTTCTAATTTATTGGGAACAAAAATATCACTTAATGCAATTCTTTTTACATTACATCTTATCATATCTATCATTTGTTGTTTTTCTCTTATTTCTCTCGTATCTACAACTATATTATTCCCCCCACTTCCCTTACCCTTCGTTCCACCACCAGCAGCGCCACCGCTACCGCTACCACCATCTCTCGACTTCTCCTTTTCTTCTTCAATGCTTTGAATTTCCCGCTCCAATGTATCGATTTTATTCGATAGTCCATTATTATGCTCTATAGCCTCCATTAAATCGTCAATTACTTCTGCAGGAATTTTAGAATTTTGAATTGCAAATTTTGCTACCTTTTCAACATCATTTGTAAGAAAAATAGTCGGTCCGTCTGTAAGCGTATGCGCATCCTGTGTCGTAAAATAAATATTAGATTCATGTATCTTAATACGCGATGCTTTCATTTTATCAAAAATTTCATCCCATTTATCGGGAATTATATTTTTAAGAAGAATCAAATAGTATAATTTTATATTTGTCATACTAACATCCATAATATCTGCAAAATATCGCTCTAATGCATATCTACCGTTTGTATATAATTTTTGTTCATTTACAAATATTATGAATTTTACTATCTCGTTAAGGTCGAAATATCTCAAAAGTGTTTTATAATTACTGCAGTGTTTTGCAGATTTTAATACATCTTCATAAGATTCAAAAAGAAAATGGGGCAAATCTACATAACCATCTTTATTTACAATAGGAATAGATTTAGAGCAATCATGACTTACTATAGATATAATTTCTGCCCCCATAAATCTCGTCCTGAAATCTAAAATAGTTGTCTGAATTTCATTCTCATGTGGAAGTGTAGCCGACGATAATACCACATTTGGAATTTGATTTTCCGTCCAGTTTTTTTTAATTAATTTATGAAATTCGTGTTCGCTATAGTCAAGAGAAATTGTCGGTTCATCAAAATAGGTTATTAAATTACTAACATTATTAAATGCTTTCATATACAACATGGCGTGAATATATGATTTGATATCGCATATCATAATTTCAACTTCATCTCCTACCGTATTATCCACCTTACGAATACGCCCGTTCTTGTCACGCGTTGCCTCTTTTGCAGCATAGTAATGCAACCTGATATCACTTACACTATTACATCCAAATGCAAATGCAATCTTTTTCATTGCGCTTATCGCCGATTTTGCCAACGCCAATCCAACGTGACGCGCTGCACATACAAAAATAATTCTATTTTTCTTTGTAATAAAATCTCCAACTCCCACTCCCATCGACAATGAATCCGAATTTTGGTTTGGAATATTGAATGCTTCTGATAATCCAATAGGTGTAAGAGTTTTACCAGTTCCTGTTGGTGCAATATACAATATAAGTTTCGGATTAGGATTTCTACATACAGTAAATATTTGTTTCTGGTGATCATATAAAGAAAAATCCTGATACTTGAATAAATATTCATTTTTTTCAATAAATGTATATGAATATCGAATAAATGTTTTTATCTTAAAATCGTTTTCATATTTTTCTAGAACATTATCTACAAATTTCATGACGTATGTGTTTAAATTTTCAATCTCATTATTTTTCATGAATTTTAGTGTATAATAATAATAATACCAATTCGCCCTTTTATCTTCATAATATTCAATTAACTGATCGATAATTTCCAATAACACAAATTCATATATTTTATCATTGGTATCTTGAAAATTATTATTTTCTATTCTCATTTCGTCTATTTTTTTTATCTTTAAATTTTTATTTTTTCCGATTATTTCATCGCAGTCAAAATCTTTATAGTCATATTCTTCGCATATTTCTGATACTTTTTTCCTGAAATATTTATTAAATAAATATACCATAGTTTCTTCAGAAATAGATGTCTTTAATATACCAATAATTGACTTTGCAGCATTATATTTTATATTTACGTTTGAAAAACCTTTTTTAATCAAATTCAAAATTTCAATTTCGTCTTTAGATTCCGGTATTTCCATATAATCCCATTCAGCTTTTGATAATTTTTTTTGATATAAATCTACATGCATATCTAATTCTTTTTTTTCTGATACGTTTACAGGTTCTGTCATCTTAATATTAAATTAGAATTCGGTATGGGATGCGATAAGGTCTCCTGAAGATGTCGTTATATAATTTTATCAAGATATATTTAACCTCCTTTGATATATTATATATTACTTTTTGAGTATATAAAATTGAAAGAAAATATTTAGTATATTATAAGAGAAACGTCGTTATCTTTTTCCGAAAACACAACAATCAATCAAACATGTCTTCTTCACCAATTACTGTATCAACTGAACCCATTTCATCGTATTGTGGTTCCATAATTATAAGCTTTGATGGAAATATTGGTTCTGGGAAATCGACAAAAGTAAAAGAGATTGAAGAGTTTTACAACAATAAAGGAAGGAATGATATTCTATTCATTCAAGAACCAGTTGATATATGGAATTCTGTTGTTGACGAGAATGGAGTAACTATTCTTTCAAATTATTATAAGGACCAAAAACGATTTGCATTTCGTCTTCAAATGCTTGCATATATTTCACGCCTTGCTCTTCTTCGCGATGCAATTAAAAAGGGTTATAAATATATTATTACTGAAAGATGTGTTGGGACTGACAGAAATGTGTTCTCAAAAATGTTATATGATAAGGGTGATATCGAACACGATGAATATATTATTTATAAAAAATGGTTTAATGAATTTATAAGCGATGTGCCTATTGGAGCGATTGTATATATAAAAGCATCTCCCGAAACATGTTTAGAACGTGTAAACATTCGTGCAAGAGAGGGGGAAAATATTCCACTTGAATATTTGAAAGAATGCGACAGGTATCACGATGAGTGGATCAATAGCGAACAAATTCCGAAACTTGTAATTGATGCGGATATCGACTTGAATAAAAACCCTGAAGTAAAAAATGGAATACTAGAGCAGATTGATGCTTTTATTCATTCATTGTAACTGGTAAAATTGTAACGTAACGTAACGTAACGTAACATAATGTGCAGATAATTAAACTTTTTTATGTCTATCCGTCTATCCGTTTATCCGTCTATCTATTTAACCATTTTGTATATACTTAATATCAAATATTCTTTGCGATTTATATTTTAGTATATCCATTTCTTTACTAGTTGTAGGAAATAAATCTTGACCGTATATATCTTGCAATAATAGCCATTCAAACATTCCACCTACATATATATATACATTTGTAAACCCAAGTCCAACCAATTGTTCGTATTTTTTATATGTTTTATCATCATTACAATTTCGCCCATATATTATAATATTTTTATTTCGCGTTTTTTTAATAATAGAATTTATAATTTGTTCTTCTTGTTCTATCTGAATTGTATTTTTTATTAGACATTTTTGCATATTAGCTTCTAATGTATTTATTATAATATAATTATCTGTATCGTTACCAATACACGCCTTTTGCATATCTTCGCAATTTATTTTTCTTATAGATAATGCATTACCCATTATTTTATAATATAATTTTATTTCTAATAATAAAAATACTGTATTTATATTGTTATTATTTTTTATCTTTAAATTTTTAATGCATACGTATATTAAACATAAAATATGTGTAAATTATGTTTAATCATGTATATTTATAATTAATTAAAATTCACGATAATTTCAACCTTTTCTTTTTTAATACTTTTGGTAGCAGAAATAGACAACTCTTCGCGTTTTTTTCTAGTTTTATTATTTGCATCTGTTTGTGTAATATTTACAGCATGAGATTCATGAGACTCGTGAGATTCATCAATATTAATAATATCGGTAGAATAACTATTTCCTGATTCGTTTGATGAAACTGATATTGCTGATTCAGATAAAGACTTCTTCTTTGATGTGCTATTCCGATTATTCATATCTTTCTCAATATTTGCATAGTTTTCTTCTATATAATGAATAGCATGATTTTCTAATGCCCATTTAAAAAAATTTAATTGCCCAATCGTTGTCTGAATATATTTACCATCTTTATACGGAACCGTTATCCTATCCCACCTACAAAATGGATCAAACCTTTTCTTGGAATATGCTTTTAATTTTAATTTATAATCTACATATACTTTAAATCTTCTCTCAGAATTCGGGATTTGATAAACCGTATAATATTTCTTTGCATAGTTTGTAGCAAACCAGTCTATAATTCTAAGAGAAATTTTTGATTCTCCATTTATAATTCGCAACATATAATCCATATTATTCCCCTCTTCATAAAATTTTAAAAGATTGTTTAATAAAAGATCATTTTGAGTTGTGTAATTAGAACATGTTATATTAGAAGCCATTTTGTTAATATTATTATTTTGTATTAATTGTATGATTTTGTATTGTTTGTATTATTTATTTGTAATTAATAAAACAAAATTCATTTTAAATGCTTTTTGTGTAAATTAAATTGTATTTATATTATTAATTCATAATCACTAATTAACATGTAATATTGTAATTGTGATAAAGATAAATATATCCCTTAGACATTTATAACTCTATAGCATTTTCCACAACGTCCTCTACAACGTCCTCTACCATATGACCCATTTTAATAAATGTCATTTGCTTTCCTAATTTAAATCGTTCGCTATCCATAGTGCCTCTTCTTAAGTTACAATTTAAACATGCAATAACTACATTTCCTTTATTATGTCCATAATCGTTATTGATTCTATCAATCGTCCATTGCGTTTTTGATAATACTACATTATATAAAATATAACAATTTTTGCTACAATAATGACACTTTAATTTGCATCCGGTTAATTTTGATAATACATATTCCATATCTATAAAATTGTCTTTGGCAAATATATCTTTTATAATATCCTGCTTCTTATATCCAGTTATCTTTTTTTCTATTTCTTTTATGAATATCTCACGGTTCTCAAATGGTTCATCATCCATGTATAGTTTGTTTATAACACATACTTGTTCTTCATGCTTCTCATAAAAAAGAATAAGTTCTTTTGTCCATTTTTTTACAGAATTTCTTTCATAAATCATATCGGGATTATCTAAAGACTTTATTTTATCCGTATTGCGTTTTCCAGTAATTGATATCGATTTCATATTAGTTATATTAGTTATATTAGTTATATTAGTTATATTAGTTATATTAGTTATATTAGTTATATTAGTTATATTATTATTTAAATTTATAAATATAAATATTATTTGATTGATTTGTATTGAAAACAATATAATAAATTAAAAAAGGTTAAACTTTACTTTTTATATAATATATACAATACAATGAGCAAAGAGAAAGAACTGAAAGATTTGAAAAATATAAAATATAAATCAATGCTTTTAAATAATAACAATAACAACAATAACTATAATAATTTAAGCCCAAGAGACACAAATGATGTAAATAATATAAATGATTTCCTTGAAAAAGAAAAACAAAACCACATAAATGAACTTTGGAATAAATTAGATAAAACGATTAAGATGCAAAAACTTCGTGCTTTTGTAGATGATTTTTCAAAGACGAATGAATTATCACTAAAAGAATCAAAACTATTGCTTTCTTTTTTAACAACATGTCTTGACCAGAAAAAATTAACAAAAGCAAAAGATGTTATTTATGATAGAGTAGATGGTGTTATTATATCGATACCTTGTCTACTATTTAATAATATAAACAGAAAATTTACTCTCAAAAGATGTGAAAAAAGACAATCTACATTAAAATCTCTTCCTGCTAAAAAAATAAATAAAACTAGAGATAATAAATCCAAAACTAATTCTAAAAATAATTCTAGAAGTAATTCTAGAAATAATTCAACTCATAATAGCGATGATGAAAAATAATTATTATAGCTTATTATAGCTTATTATAACCATTTACATTATTATATAGTGTTTACTGTTTTATTTATGTTACTATAAAATTGATACTAACTTAGAAATATTTAGTTATTTATATTAACAACCAACTCCTTAATATAACATCATACTTTCATTAATTTTCTGATACCTCCGATCCTCTTTCACGTTTACCATGACAGATATAGGTATTCAAACAGACGATATTTTAATAAATGGTATACCTTTGCAAGAATTTCTTGATAATATACCGGTTATCAATAATTCATTATGGGCATTTATAGATAAAAATTCATCTGATGGCAATAGTGAATGTGAATGTGATGCATCTGACGATGACATTGACAAACACGATAATATGATTAGCGACAGTTCTCTCGATATTTCCATTGTATTAACAGATACAGAAATAGAATGCCTCCAAGAATCTATATTTTACTGCATTGATGAAATCGTTAAAACAAATGCAATATCATTTAGCGATCCATTATTTCATACAAAATTAGAAAATGCATTATATGATTTAATTGATTCTACATTTTGCGAAAATGGTTCAGGTTCATTAAATGATGTATTTGTTTTTAGCGAAGAAATGGAAGAACAATTCGAAAATGTTATTAACGTCAGTTTGAAAGAATATTTTGATACAATTTTACCACCGCGTTCTTATCCCGATACGTGTATTTTGCGTCTACCGAATCTCGAAGAAATTAAGAAAAATATAGACTATTTGCAATCTATTCCACAAGAGGAACAAAGAACACCGGGGTGGTATAAATTCAGATATAACCTAATTACCGCCAGCGCTGCATGGAAAGTATTTAAAAGTGACTCCTGTGTAAACCAACTTATATATGAAAAGTGTAAACCATTGGGTTTGGGATGTAACCATGAAGATCTAGATGACATTGAAAAAGAACAACAACAACAACAACAACAAGTAGTAGTAGAAAAAACATACGTGAATACAAATTCACCTTTACATTGGGGGCAAAAATATGAAAGGTTATCAGTAATGATATATGAAGCAAAAAACAATACAATAGTTGGCGAATTCGGTTGTATAAAACATCCCAAATATAATTTCTTGGGTGCATCACCTGATGGTATTAATATCGATATATCATCACCATTATATGGGCGCATGTTAGAAATTAAAAATATAGTAAGTCGTGAAATTACAGGAATACCGATTGAAGAATACTGGATACAAACACAACTTCAGATGCATGTATGTGACTGCGATGAATGCGACTTTCTAGAAACTTGTTTTAAAGAATATGATGATGAGGAGGCGTTTTTACATGATTCATCTTCAGATATCGATTCTGAGTTTCATTTAACATCTGCTAAAACACTTAAAGGTGTAATTGCATATTTTATGAAAGATGGAAAACCTTTATATGAATATGCACCTTTATATTTGACACACATCGAATACGATAACTGGTGTGAAGAAATTATTGATAAAAATGCAGGTATCACGTGGCTTAAAAATATATATTGGTATCTTGAGCGTTATAGTTGCGTTCTTATAAGAAAAAATGATATATGGTTTGAACATGCGATTCCAAAAATAGAAAATGTATGGAATATTATTCTTAAAGAACGCGAAAATGGGTATGAACATAGAGCGCCTAAAAAACGTGCGCCTAGAAAAAAAAATAATATTACCGAATGTGAAAATATTATTGATTCAGGATGTCTTGTTATAATATCTGATTTACAGCTAAATATATGATACTGTGTCTATCATCACTACCGCCACTACCACCACTATCCATTATTCACAATTATTTGCAGCCCACCAATTTATTCGCGTAACTTTTGAGTCTATTGGTATTGGATTACTTACTATATCTTTTTTCTGTTCTGTTTTTTTATAAGGAGTTCCGCAAAATTCGGCAGGAGAACATGTTCCATTATCGGGCGTCGTCCAATGTCTTTTATTATTTGTTTCCTGTTTATATGAACTCGGATAAACGGGATATTCTTTCCAAATATTATAATCATTATTTTTGGTAACATTTGTGTTTTTTTTTACATTATAACTTCCATATAAAAGTGGCTGAGTATCAGATATAGGAAATTTACCTGGTGCAAGTTGATTATTATTATTCATGTTTGGTGCAAATGTTTCAGTATGATATACTTTTATGGCTCCTATAAAAATTAATACTAAAAATACTACTAAAATTATTAAAAATAAATTTATAAAAAATGTTAAATTGTATCCTTTTGTTATGATGCTTTTCATTTTGTTAAATAATATAGTTGTATATAATTAAAAAATATTTTATTATCTTTATAATAAAATATTCATTATATTCATAAATATTTTTATATTCATAAAATATATATTCATATAGTATACAATCAATCTTAAATACAATGAGCGGTAATAAACCTACACCACTTAAACAAACGATAAAAGAAATGGAAGAAGAATTAATGGCTCAACAACGAGGAACAGCTGCAACAGCTGCACATGTTAGCCCTTTTGCTAGAGGTGCTGAGATTGCATATCAGCGTTCTCTTCATGCACCTATGGAATTTCGAAAACCTACTGCTGCAGATTTAGAAAGAATACGAAGACAACAAGAACCTCAACCGCGTGCACATTCGCCTCCAAGAACTACAGGGATGATGAGCGCAACATTAGCAAAACAAAGAGCTTATGAAAATTATATTGCATATTATCGTAATTTAGAACAACAATATAGAGCTGTTCCTGGCAATGAGCGTAGTTATTTAGATGCAATGGAAGAACAACAACGACGAGAACAACAACGACGAGAACAACAACGGCGTCGATCACCATCACCAGATAATAAAGAAGAAGCATTTGCTATTTTGGGAATACCGTCTAATTCTTCAAAAGCTGAAATAAAAAAAGCATATCACCGCCAAGCATTATTGTTACACCCTGATAAACATAGTCATAACATAGAAGAAGCAACAACACGTTTTCAACAGTTACAAGCAGCAATGGATGAAATAAACAAAGAACCACATCGAGGTGGGATGAGACGTTATAGGTTATATCGTAAATTAAAAACGCGTAGTCATCGTCACAAACGTTTGCGTAAATCATGCAAGTCATCTAAAAAATATCGTAGATAATAAAAATACAATAAATACAATAAATACAATAAAAATACAATAAAAATAGTATTAAATACAATATGTCTATTAATAATACATATATTGTATATTTCCAACAAAATGCACAAAAATGAAAACATGTGGGATAGCCAAATGCATGTAAAAAAACGCGACGGTTCATTTCAAGAAGTTAAATTCGATAAAATTTTAGCACGAGTTAAAAAAATGGGAATCCAAGCAGGCGTCTCTATCAATTTTTCAGCACTGGTTATAAAAATTATTGATCAAATATATGACTGTATTCCGACTACAAAAATAGATGAACTTACTGCAGAACAGTGTGCCACACAATCATCCCAAAACCCCGATTATGGAACGCTCGCATCTTATATTATTATGTCAAATCATCATAAAAATACCGATCCATCTTTTACAAATGTTATGCGGCGTCTATATGAATTTACCGATAATGAGGGACGACATACTCCACTAATTTCACAATCTACATGGAACGTTATTGAAAACAACAGCGACTTTATAGAGAAATTAGTATCACAATATTCAGACCGCGATTTTTTATTCGACTATTTCGGTTTTAAAACACTCGAACGTTCTTATCTTATGAAAATAAACGGGGTTGTTCAAGAGCGACCACAATATATGTGGATGCGTGTATCGATTGGAATACACGGCGATGATTTACAAAAAGTTTGCGAGACTTTTATTTTAATGTCGGATAAATATTTTACACATGCCACACCGACTCTTTTTAACGCTGGAACACCACGTCCACAGCTTAGTTCGTGCTATTTGATTTCAATGGAAAATGATAGTTTGGATGGAATTTTCAATACACTAAAAGAATGTGCAAATATTTCAAAATGGGCGGGTGGAATTGGGCTTCATATTCATAATGTTCGTGCATCGGGTAGTTTAATTCGTGGAACAAATGGTTTATCAAGCGGTATTGTGCCTATGCTCCGTGTTTTTAATAACACTGCACGATATATCGACCAAGGAGGACGCAGAAATGGCAGCTTCGCTATATATTTGGAGCCATGGCATGCGGACATTGTTGATTTTCTAGACTTGAAAAAAAATCAGGGCGATGAAGAAACACGAGCGCGTGACTTATTTTATGCGCTTTGGATTCCGGACCTATTCATGGAAAAGGTAAAAACAAACGATGATTGGTGTCTTTTTTGCCCCGATAAATGTCCGGGACTTGCAGATGTATATGGTGCCGAATTTAAAGAATTGTATAATAAATACGAGACAGAGGGACGTTTTAAGCGCAAAATTAAATCCCGTGATCTTTGGTTTAAAATTCTCGATAGTCAAATGGAAACAGGCACACCCTATTTATGCTATAAAGATGCAGCAAACCATAAAAGCAATCAGAAAAATCTCGGCACCATCAAGAGCTCTAATTTGTGCACAGAAATTATTCAATATTCTGATAAAAACGAGACGGCGGTATGTAATCTTGCAAGTATTGCTCTAAACAGATTTGTTAATTATGATACAGATAGCGGAATTCATGCATTTAATTACGAACATCTACATGATGTTGTCCGTGTTATTACGCGAAATTTAAATCGTGTTATTGATATTAATTATTACCCTACAGATAAAACACGTGTTAGCAATTTGCGTCATCGTCCTATTGGTATTGGTGTGCAAGGATTAGCTGATGTATTTTTTATATTGAATATTCCGTATCATAGCCCAGAAGCTGCTACAATTAATAAGTTAATATTTGAAACTATATATCATGCTGCGTTGTTAGAATCGAATATTATTGCAAAAGAGCGGTGCCAATATTTTAATACATTAAGAATAGCGCCATTTGATATCCCGTCAGAATATTTCAAAACATCTGCAGAAAAATCTAATTTTAAACTAACAGATGACGAATATACAAATTTGAAATCTTCGCCAGAATTACTGGGCGCTTATTCTTCTTTTATCGGTTCGCCAATGTCGCGCGGAATTTTTCAATTTGATATGTGGGGTATTGAACCATCATCGGGGCGTTATGATTGGGATATATTGCGCTCCCAAATTATAAAACATGGATTGCGAAACTCACTTCTTGTTGCTCCTATGCCTACTGCAAGCACGTCGCAAATATTGGGGAATAATGAATGTTTTGAACCGATTACTAGTAATATTTATATGCGACGAACTTTGGCTGGTGAATTTATCATGGTGAATAAGTATTTGATTCGAGAGTTTATTGATTTAGGAATATGGAATGAAAAAATCAAAAATAATATTATTGCGAATCGGGGAAGTATTCAGCAATTAGATGTATCCAAAATACCTGGACTAACCGAACATATTAAAAATAAGTATAAAACAGTTTGGGAAATCCCGATGAAACACTTGATAGATATGGCGGCTGATCGGGGAGCATTTATTTGTCAGAGTCAAAGCTTGAATTTATGGATTGAAGAACCGAATTATAATACATTAACGTCGATGCACTTTTATTCATGGACGCGTGGACTTAAAACGGGAATTTACTATTTGCGTAGAAAACCGAAACACCAGGCACAACAATTTACCATTGAACCTGAAAATACTAAGAGTGGTGAAGAAGAAAAAGAAAAATATTTAGACGGTAATGATAATATTAGCTTTGATAAATATGGTATTGAGGGTGGAGATGCTGGAGATACGAATACGTGCGAGATGTGTTCTTCATGAATAGTGTTTTATTTTTCGATATATTTTTAATAGATTTTTTGATATATTTTTCGATATATTTTCGATATATTAATAATATATTAATAATATATTAGCTATGGCCGTTTTTAGCATAAATGATAAGGTTCCCCTTTATTGTATTTTTACCTTTTTTCTTTTAATATGTGCCGACTCTACTGCCAATTTGTTTCCGTGTCATTTAAGACGAGCATTAGAAAATAATTTAATACTAAAACATGCGATGGTTTATTTAACTATTACATTTTTGATTGTATTACTTGAGAATATTCCGGATAAAAGTTTATATAAAATATTTAGCGTTTCTTTTTATTTATATATTTCATTTATATTAATTTCAAAAACTGAATATGGTTTTTTTATTCCTATTTTGATTCTTACCGCGGTTATTTATATTTTATATTTGAAACGCGAGGAACTTCATAAACAAGCGGAAACAGCTTCTAAGAAAGAAAAGGAAGAATTAGAGAAAAAACATGATTTAATTATAAAAGTCAATAATGCATTAATTATTGTAATATTTATTTTAACCATTATAGGATTTTTAGTTTATATGGGTCGTAAAAAATTCGAATATAAAAATAATTTCAATTATTTAACATTTATTTTTGGTAAAATAGAGTGCGAAGGCAGCCCTTCAAGTGTTGATTACTCAACGTCTTTGAAGTATTTATTTAAATAATTGTATGGTAAAATTGTATATTAGTTTTATTTTTTAATATTGGTATTATGTATATATAAATGATTGATTTATCGTTAAATAATAAATTAAAAGACGAGTTATTATTAGTATTTAATTCTGAAAAATTTAAAAAAAATATAAAAGGAGTAAAACAATCCTTAAATGGATTTACATATAAATTAAGTAAAGGCTGTGACTGTTCTAACTTAGAAATATGTCATGCTAGTTGTTGTAAAACAGTTACAAATTTTGTTACAGAATTTATAGAAGGTATTACAACAGTTTTTTCTAACAATAGCATCCCATCATCTACAGATTTACCTGAATTATCTATCGCATGTGATAGTATTGATTCAAATTTTTTTGATACATGTAAACTTAACCCTGTTGGTTTAAGAGAAAAAATAAGATTATTTGCAAAATTAATAGGTGTCGAAGTAAGTCATTTTGACGTATTTAAATATTTGGATGATGGTAGTGATGAAATATCAAAATTTTTTAAAGAAGGCGGTTCTCATTCTCGTCGTAAACGTCGCACTAGTAAAAAATCTCGTAAAAGTCGTGGTCGTGGTCGTCGTCACCGCCGTTCATCGCATAATAAAAAACGCCATACTAAACGCCACACTAAACGATACAGAAATCGTAAGTAAATATTATAAATAATCTGGAAAGTAATCCAGAAATAAATAAAAATATATTATTATAATTTTATATTTATATATATATATATATTATGACCCTAGTCCCTTATATCGAAAGTAACACATATGATGAATATATGGATCCTGATACCAAATCCAAATTTGATAAAATTATTAAACAAGAACCAGAATATCTTCAAAAACTACATGATATTGTGACAAAAAATCCTGAATATCTACATATGACTGATTTATTTAGACAACTAATTGAAACTGAATATCAAATGTTAATTGAAGAGAAAGGTGAAGACGAAGCACGAAGTATTGCACAAAATGCTGATATTGAACGTGTTCAACAAAAAAATTCAAATGAATTAGATTTAAAAGTTAAATTAACAGCAAAATTAAATGAAGCTTTTACTAATGGTGTTTTAATTAAAAAATGTGATGGTGGATCTAACCCGATATTTGGAAAAACAAAAAAAGACTGTTGTGAAAGTATATGTAAAAAAATAGATAATTTAGTTAATGAACTTGAAGAAATATTAAAACAATACGGGATTAACAGTTTGGGAAACAAAACTATTGCAGAAGTCGTGCCTTCATTGACGGGTAAATTTACTGTCGGCGATAAAAAAAGTAATATATTTAAATATTTTAAATATTGTAAAGAAGAAAAAAAAATAGATGAGACAACATATAGTAGAGTTAGATTGAATATTGAATTGTTAGCATTTTTTTTAGGTATTTCATCACAACAAGGCGGTAGAACCCACTCCC
>Ga0114978_10000866_pt1 | contig 25379 bp, 27 predicted proteins | sample S_140212_EF_Meta_FD_87027 | JGI IMG/M metagenome (GOLD analysis project Ga0114978, IMG submission 87027) | Freshwater microbial communities from Lake Simoncouche, Canada to study carbon cycling - S_140212_EF_MetaG | ecosystem: Environmental > Aquatic > Freshwater > Lake | place: Lake...
CCAGCAGCAACGTTGCGAAGACCCTCGCGCACGAGTGCCTGGGCCAGAACGGTTGCGGTGGTTGTTCCGTCGCCGGCGACATCATCTGTCTTCTTGGCAACTTCCTTGACGAGCTCGGCACCAATTTTTTCAAACGGGTCGTCGAGTTCGATTTCCTTGGCGATGGAAACACCATCGTTGGTGATTGTGGGGGCGCCCCACTTCTTTTCGAGGACTACGTTGCGGCCACGGGGCCCAAGGGTTACCTTGACCGTGTCAGCGAGGATGTTCAAGCCGCGCTCTAGGCCACGACGGGCTTCTTCATCAAAAGCAATAATTTTTGCCATGGTTGTTTTTCGTCCCTCCCGGACGTCAGAAAAAATGCTGGATTTAGCACTCAAAACAGACGAGTGCTAACTCATATTCTGGCACTCAGCACGGGAGAGTGCAAGCGAGTCCCCCCGAGGGCATATCGCTCAGAGGTCACCTCACAGCAAACCTTAAGGAACGAGCGTTACGGACCCGTCGCTGGGAGGCATTTCGATCCAGGTGTTGCCCGGAGCGAGACGGATTGTCATGCCGAAATCATCCGTGAGATGGATGGGGCTGGCCTGCGAATCCTTGCTCCACGTTCCGTGAATCGTCTTGCCACCAGTGGAAACCCACACTTCACCACTCGACACCATGACGGTCTTGGGCAAAGCCATAAAGTCTTCAATGACGACACGCATGTCAATAACGTTTGTGGCCGAGAGCTGGCCGCCCGCTTCATCCAAGTCGGGGCCACCCCATTGCGAGCGAAGGTACTTGCTTGACGCGGCGTCATACGTCCACGAGTTGTCGCTGTAGTTACTGAAGACGGTCGTAATCGTGCTCGTCGGCGTTCCATCTCGGCCGGCCGAGGACAGCGCTGGACTCGACGCGTACGCAAACTGCTGCTGTGGTGCCGCCAGGCCGGAGTTCTCAGAAATGACTTGCTGAGCGCGAAGGGCCAGGTTGTAGGGCGCAATGCGATCGTCAATGCGGAACATCGTCGTGTCATTCTCGGTGATGTTCACCAACCCGGTGTCGACAATCATGTCGCGAACCTCTTGGGGACCCCAGCCAGAGTAGGCAACGATGCCGCCAAAGGGAGCAACGATGTCGGGGTCCATGGGGCGCACCGAACGAACGGGGCCAACAACCTCGGGAACGTTGGACTGCCAGACGGCAACGTAGCGTGTGATGCCACCCTCAACGAGTTCTTCGAAGACGATATCCGCCTGATTCAAACCAATCTGCGGCTCGCAGTGCTCAACGTTGCATACTTTGACAGAAAGAGCAGGACCGGTCGCGGCATCGGCAGCGACAACGGTGCCGAGCAGTGGAGAAAGTTTTGTCGGAGCGGGAGCCTCATACGTCGAGACATACTTCGGTCCCGAACTGCCCGATGGAGCGGACGCGGGCGAGGAACACCCCGCCACCCCCACGACGAGACCAGCGGCAACGACCGCGAACAACGCACGGGACACAGATTTCGAATAAAGGCTCACCTACAAAGACTAACGCCGCCCGCGATTGCGGACGGCGTTAATTCGGGCGAGCCCGAAATTTCAAAAAAGGTTAGCCCAAACGTACAGACTCAGCCTGAGGCCCCTTGTTTCCAGTACCGACCTCGAATACGACGCGCTGGCCCTCTTCGAGGACCTTGTAGCCGTTCATGTCAATAGCGGAGTAGTGGACGAAAACGTCCTGCTCGTCGCCGTCTACAGTAATGAAACCGTAGCCCTTTTCAGCGTTGAACCACTTTACGGTTCCATTCGCCATGTTAAATCTCCAATTGCAGTATCCCAACCGACACCCACAAAACGCTGGTGCCGTTGAATTGATACTAGTCGACCATTCTTACGAACAGGAACTCTCTGGACCAGAAATTCCCCAAAATTGTAACGATTAGGTTGCAGCGGGGGTTGCCGCAGCCGGCGCTGGTGTCAAAAAGTCTGCACCCAGAACCACGGTCAGCTGCGCCGAGCCGTCGATGTAGGCATCCGTTAGTTCAATAGTGCCGACGCCCAGAGACGCCAGAACGCCGCGGGCTGCTCCTTCGAGAGTGGGGTCGCCGTAGTACACCACGGTGTTATTCACCGCCTTGCTCGCGTTCGTTCCGGACCCAACTTGCCACCCCGCTTCAACGAGGGTCGCCCCCACGGTTGTCGCCAACCCTGGGGTGTCCGTTGCGTTCAAAACATTGACGAGTAGGGCCGGATCGACCGTTGCCGCGGCGGTCGGAACGGCCGTCTGTGTTGGCACTGTCGTGGGCCCGGCGAAGAGTGTGGAGAAGTCCTTGAGGCTGACGGTATCGCTGACAACAACGAGTCCCCCCACACCCACGGTCACCAAGAAACCCGTGGCGAGTGCCGCCCAGGCCACTTTCACAAAACCAGTGCGAGCACGTCGGGGAGCGCGATGGGCACCTCGACGGGTGAGGCCCACGGGGATGTCGTCATAGGGATCGACAGAAATGTTTTTGCTCATTTAGCTTTCATCACTATTTTTATTAATTTCGGGAGAAATACGTTCCTGACGACTGTTTCGACGTTCATCTCGCAGCCGCTGCAAGCGCTTGACCAACATGGGATCGTAAGCCAAAGCGGCCTCCGACGAAATGAGCGGACCGAGTACTTGATAATACCGAGCCGCAGAGAGTCCGAATGCTTGCCTAATCGAGTCTTCTTTTGAGCCGGGATGTTGCCACCACTCGCGCTCAAAGTCCAAAATCGCCTTGTCACGGTCGTTCAGAACGTGAGCGGCTTTTTCTTCCGGCGTGAATTCCCTCGATGCCATTCTCGTTCCTCCCTCGATGTGTCGCCTTTATCCTATGGGCCGCGGCGAAGGCATTCCCTCGAATGGCCTGTGAGCCCGTTGGAAGCCCGTCACCTCAGATGTTGCCGCCATCAACAACGCGGCAAATGATTTCGTCACATGACGTCACGTGCTGCGACTCTCAGCGCACCTGTGGCAACACGCGCGTAGAATTATTCCATGGATTACAGCGTAAAAAAGAGTGACGACGAATGGCGGAGCGCCCTGACCGACGAACAGTTTGCTGTTCTTCGCGAGGCTGCCACTGAGCGCCCCTGGACCGGGGAGCTCCTCGACGAGGAACGATCCGGTTTGTACACGTGTGCAGCGTGCCACGCTGAGTTGTTCAAGAGTGGTACCAAGTTTGATTCCGGATGCGGATGGCCCAGTTTCTATGAGTCCATCAATCCCGAAGCTGTCCAACTGATTGATGACAGCACTTTGGGTATGGTGCGCACTGAGGTTCGCTGCGCCAGCTGCGGGTCACACCTCGGTCATGTCTTCCCCGACGGGTTCGGCACTCCTACCGGCGACCGCTACTGCATGAACTCACTCGCTCTCGACTTTACGGCCGAGGAGAAGTAAGGCACCCACGACGTCTTCTGGGGTCTGGCCCGACTCTGTGGTCCAGGCGTTGAGTATTGCGGCTGATTCTTCGGGCAAGTTGAGGGTCACCTTGATGAACCCGGTCTGCTTGTCCCTGATGAAGAGCCCCAAGACGGGCAACACGACGGTTCCCAATGCGTCAAGGATGGCGGCCACGGAGACGGTCCTGACGTAGAGGTCACCCACGAACCTCGCAGCGATGTCCCCGTCGGTCACAATGACCGCTGCTACCAGAATGTAGACGACGGCAATGGCGCCCAAGGTGATGATCAGAATGACGCGAATGGGGCGACGCCGACGCGCTCCGAGTAACAAGAGCAGGTTCGTCTGAGCGAGGAAAACGGCGAGGACTCCGCTGAGGGCAAAAGTCTTGAGCGTGACGTCGTGAAAATTCCAGGTGTCACCCCAGGTTCCCCAAATGAGAACCGTTCCGGCGGCAAAGGCAACGACACTGGCAGCTAAGCCAAAGAATCCGACAATCCGAATATTGCGGCCAACAATTGCCAAGTGACACAGTGCCGTGATGCTCAGCCCCGCCAGGAGGGACGTTGTCCCTAAGACCTTGGCCTGGGTATCACCAAAGTCGCCGGTGAGTACTGTGACAATTCCCACGGCAGCGGCGATCGAAACCGAGACAATAATGGCGATGACCGTGACTCGACGTGTCCCGCGGAGTCTGCCCGAACCGTTAGACCGAGAGACTGAAATGTTTTTTTCCACGCGTCAAAATACCACGCTCGCGTTCGGAGCGTGGTCAACGAAGGGGATTTAGCCCTTCGTGGCGATGTTGATCGTTGCCGTCGAAACTCCGCCGTCGGCCACGCCCCAGGCCGTCAAGATTGCCTCGTAGGAACCGTCATCCATCAACGACTGCAAGGCGGCCGCAATGGCGGGTGCCATGGCGGAATTCTTCGCAACCACAATTCCGTAGGGGGCCGAATCAAAAGTCTTTCCCGCCACAACAAGCTTTCCCTGTGATTGTGCGATGGCATACAACGTCACGGGCGAATCGGCGCTGACCGCATCCGCTTTACCAAGAATTGCGGCATTCGTTGCCGCGCCATTGTCGTCAAACTGAAGGATCTCAATGGGAGCCTTCCCCTCGGCGACGCACTGTGCCGAACGGGTCGGGAGCTCATCGGTTATTTGGGTGCCACCGGTCATCGCCGCGACGGTGAGGCCACAGGCGTTTTCCGGGTCAACGCTGTTTCCTGCGGCAGTGGCCCACAAATTGCCTGCGTTGAAATAGTTCACGAAGTCGACCTGTTGCTCGCGCTCCACAGTGTCAGTGAACGACGAGATTCCCATGGCGAACTTTGCGCCGACGATGCTGGGAATGATGTTGTCGAAGGAGGCCTGGCTGATCTGAGGGGTCAAGCCCAGCTTGGCGGCGATGGCAGAAGCCAGCTCGATTTCCCAACCGATGGCGTTTCCTTCGGCGTCTTTGAATTCATTGGGAGCGTACGAAGCGTCGCTGGCAATTGTGAGGACTCCCGCATCGACGACATCGGCCGGAAGCAGGGCGACCGCTGAAGAATCTGCCGCAATGACAACCGACGCGCTGGGGCTCGCAGCAGTCGAAGCGTTGTTGACACAACCCGTGAGGGCCAGGCTCAGGATGGCAAGGGCGGTGAGGGCAACGAATCGCGAACGCATGAAGAATCCTTTTCAGATGGGGCCAGCTGTGGGACTCGAACCCACAACCCCCGCTTTACAAGAGCGGTGCGCTACCAATTGCGCCAAGCCGGCATGTCTGTTTCTCACGAAACCTACGTGACAATAATAACCAATCCGGCAACACAAAAAACCCGCCTCGGGAAGAGGCGGGTTTTTTGATGGTCAATTCCTACGGGGTAGGAGTCGGCGTGGGCGTCGGTGTCGCTGTCGAGTACGACGCGGCGGCCACTCTTAACACGAATGAGTTGAATGCAGCAGGATCCGTCAACGACTCGGTGTACTGAACGCCATTGACCAAAACGGTCGGCGTGCCTTGAACATTGGCAACCGTCGAACCGGGCAACGGGCCGGTTAGGGCACGATCCGTGGCGGCCTGAGCCCACTTCTCGAAGGTCTTGTCATCAATACAGGAGTTGATTGCGGTGGTATTGGATGCCCCCGCCGCCTGAATGAGGTCCTTGATCATGGAATCGTCGAGACCACCGGTGCCCTCAGCTGGCTGTTGCATGAAGAACGCCTGATTGACAGCCCAAAAGTCGTCGGGTGAATAGTTCGCGACACAGGCAGCAGCGCTTGAGGCGCGCAAGGAATACTTCGTTCCGGCCGAGCGGCTTGTCAGCAGGGCGATGGGATGAACTTCCACTGTGGCGGCGCCACTCTCGACGAGCTTTTGAATCTGCTCGGAATTCGTGATGTCAAAATCCTTGCAATAAGGGCACAGGTAATCCTGGTAAATCCGAATGTCGATCATGTCGGGAGTGACCGCGGATGGCACCATGGCGGCACCATCGGCCAAAGCCTCCGTGGGTTGTGCCTTCATGCCAATGCCCAGGACGATTCCGTCACTGGCCATGTTGGCGGGGCCGGGGCCAGCGGGCTTGACCGAAGCGTTAATCGTGAGTCCGACAACGGCAATAACCGCAATGACCGCCACGGCGATACCGCCTTGAAGGAGAACGCGGTTGCGTTTGTCCTTCTTGAGCTGCTCTTCACGGTGCTGTTTTGCCTTTGAACGGGCGTCTTCGCGACGTTCATTTCGGGTGGGACGTGATCCTGGGGAGCCAATGGACATGCGGGTGTACTCCAAGCGGGGTCTGGGATGGCACCGGCATCGTGCCGAACGCGCACCTTCTAGCGTAGGGCCGAAGTCTGGTAGTTAGCTAGACAGCGGCTGTGCGTAAACGGGAAATTTCATACAAAGTGACGCTGGCAGCGATACCAGCATTCAAGGATTCCGTGCTAGCGGAAATCGGAATAGAGACAATCGCATCACACGTTTCGGTGACCAGGCGCGACAGCCCCTTGCCCTCGCTGCCGACCACGATGAGCAGTGGCCGATCAGAAAGCTCTAGTCCGGGAAGATCCACGTCACCGTCGCCGTCGAGGCCAATGACGAATACGCCACGCTCCTTGAACGCCTTGATGGCGGCCGTCAGGTTAGACGCCATGGCGACAGGGCAACGGGCAGCGGCACCAGCCGAGGTCTTCCAGGCCGAGGCTGTGAGGCCAACAGAGCGACGCTGGGGCACGATGATGCCGTGACCACCGAATGCCGCTGTGGAACGGATGATGGCGCCGAGGTTGCGAGGATCGGTGATGCCATCAAGGGCAACAAAAAGAGGGTTCTGACCCGAGGCAATGACCTCATCGAGAAGTTCCGTGGGGTGCGCGTATTCATAGGGCGGAACCTTGAGCGCTAGCCCCTGGTGCACGGAGTCGTGACCCGCCAGACGGTCGAGTTCGGGGCGCATGACCTCCATGATGGGCAGTCCGCGCTTGGTGGCGATGTTGAGAACTTCTTTGACCCGGTCATCCATTTCGATGCGGTTCGAAATATACAAGGCAGTCGCCGGAATCTCGGCACGGAGGGCCTCAACGACGGAGTTGCGACCCGTCACAATTTCGGCCTCATCGGCCTGCTTGGGGCGGCGAACCTGCGGCTTTCGCACGGAACCATCAGCGGAAGGAGCTGCCCCTGGGCCACGAAGCTTTCTCGTGGCGGCAAGCTTGTCCATGTGAATCTTGCGCTTGCCGGCGGGATGCCAGTCGCGCTGCGTTGCCTTGGGCGTGGGGCCCTTGCCTTCGAGAGCCTGACGACCCTGTCCGCCGGAACCGACGGCCTTGTTCTTACCCTGCTTGCGAACCGCTCCGGCTCGTCCTGGCTTACCGGCCATGAAGACTCCAATGTGCACCCGTGGGGGTGTCTTCTATCGTGATTCCTGCCGCGGCTAAGTTGTCGCGGATCCTGTCGGCCGCCGCGAAATCACGGGTGTTCCGTGCTTCCTGGCGGTTGAGAAGTAGTTGCTCCATGAGGAGTTCGAGGGCTTCAGCGCTGGGCTGTGTGCTGGTGTTTGTCCACTCCGGTGCGCCGGGGTTCAATCCCAGAACATCGAGCATGGCCACAATGTGTTCGGCGACAGAAACCGCCTCAGCAATCATGCCATCATCAAGCATCGTGTTTCCTGAGCGTACCTCGTCAAACAGCACGGCGACGGCCGCGGGAATATTGAGGTCATCGTTCATGGCGTCCCGGAAGGCATCCAGAACGCTCCCCCGGGCAATGTCCGAGCCCGCCGAGCGTGTGACCCGATCGAGAAAACCGGTGATGCGTTCGAAGGCCGCCTGGGCCTCGGCAACAGCGGTGTCGTGCAACTCGAGCGTCGACCGATAGTGTGCCGACCCCAGAAGATACCGAATGACAATGGCTTCGGATGTCGCCAAAAGATCGGCCGCAAAAACAGAATTGCCGAGCGACTTGCTCATCTTCTGACCGCCGACCGAAACGAGTCCGTTGTGCAACCAGTACTGAGCAAACCCGTCACCCGCAGCCTCGGACTGCGCGAGTTCGTTCTCGTGATGCGGGAAGCGCAGGTCGAGACCGCCCCCATGAATATCGAAGGATGCCCCCAAGTATTTTGTGGCCATCGCCGAGCACTCAATGTGCCAGCCTGGCCGCCCGGAACCCCAGGGGGTCTTCCAGCTCGCCGATTCGGGTTCGCCAGATTTGTGCCCCTTCCAGAGGGCGAAGTCGCGCACGTCTTTCTTGCCCCGGAGGTCGGTGTCGGCCGCAGCATCCATGTCATCAGGATTCTGCCGCGTGAGGGCCCCATAGGACGGCCAGCTGCCCGTGTCGAAGTAGACATCTCCGGAGTCATCGGACGGTGCATAGGCGTGACCACGCTCGATGAGGCGCTCAATCAGGGCAATCATTTCGGGGATGCTGGCGGTCGCTCGAGGTTCGTAGGTGGGGGGCAGAATGCCGAGAGCCGCGTAGGACCGCGAGAACTCAAGCTCCATGCGATAGGCCAGCGCCCACCATTGCTCACCACTGGCGGCGGCGTTATCTATGACCTTGTCGTCGATGTCGGTGACGTTGCGCACCAGAGTGACGTCGTAGCCCTCATGGGCGAACCAGCGGCGCAACTGGTCGTACACCAGGGCGCTTCGCAAATGGCCAACGTGGGGGCTGGATTGCACCGTGGGACCACAGACGTAGAGCGACACACGATTGGGTTCGAGAGGAACGAAAGCCCGAAGGGCAGCTTCTTTCGAATCAAATAGGCGGATGCTCACCTGATACAGCCTACCGGCGCGGCGGTATCCCGGGCGTGTTCTGGCGCACCAGGGCTGTCGCGAGAGCGGCAATGCCCTCACCGCGGCCTGTGAAACCCAAGCCGTCAGTGGTCGTTGCCGAGAGGCTGACCGGCACTCCTACCCAGCTACTGAGGAGAGTTTCGGCTTCGCGGCGTCGAGGCGCAAATTTGGGTCTGTTTCCGATGATTTGCACGCTGGCATGAACCGGTTCGAAGCCGGCGACAGCGAGCAACCGAACGGTCTCCCGCACGAAGAGCTCGCCGCGAGCGTTGGCAAATTTTGGATCGGAGGTTCCGAAGATTCCTCCGATGTCACCCAGGCCCGCTGCGGCCAACAGTGCATCGCACAGAGCATGCGCGACGGCATCTCCGTCGCTGTGGCCCGAGAGTTCCTTCTCCCCCGGCCAGTGCAGTCCCGCAAGCCAGAGGTTGTCCTTCTCCCCAAATGCGTGCACGTCTACCCCGATGCCCACCCGCGAAACGGTGGCTTCCGGCGTGTTCGCGGACGCCACGGCACGTTCGTGAAGAATATGGTGCGCGCGATTGAGGTCCCAGGCTGTCGTGACTTTGAAAGCGAGCGAATCCCCGTCGATGACATGCACCCGATGTCCGGCTGCGGCAAACACCGCCGCGTCGTCGGTGAACTCCGCATGGTCGGCTGTTTCATAGGCCGAATCGAGTAGGGCGCGAGGAAACCCTTGCGGTGTCTGGGTCGCGGCAAGGTCAGTGCGATCCACCAGGCCGAGAATCTCGCCGCTCGGGTCGACACGCTTAATGCTGTCGACGACGGGAAGTGCCGGAACGATGCCTTCACCTGTGGCGTCAACAGCGGCGATAACGGCGTCGAACACCGACGAGGGGGTGAGTGCTCGCGCCGAGTCGTGAACGAGCACAACACTGATGGAAGGGTCTAACGCGGCCAAGCCGGCTTCCACGGAGGCGTGGCGCGTCGCTCCGCCCGCTACGACGGCGACGAGCTCGGGAAGAAAACCCGCAGAACGGAGGCCGATTTCGTGGGCTTGATCAAGATGCGTTTGTGGCGCGACGATGACCACCTGAGCGGGCTCCAGCATTCCCCAGACAGATTGCAGCGAAAGCTCCAACAGAGTGTGACCCGCTACCTCAACAAAAGCCTTGGGAGAGGCCATGGCGAGGCGCGTGCCGTTGCCTGCGGCGACGACAATTACCCCGACGCGCGGCGTTACCGCTTCGAGGGGCGCCACCGCTAGGAGGCGAGAACGCCGTCAAGCACGAGCGAGGCAGACTCTTCGTCTGTCTTCTCGGCCAGTGCGAGCTCAGAAATAAGAATTTGGCGCGCTTTGGCAAGCATGCGCTTCTCTCCAGCAGAAAGCCCACGATCCTGATCACGACGCCACAGGTCACGAACGACCTCGGACACCTTGATAACATCGCCCGAAGCGAGCTTCTCCAGGTTGGCCTTGTACCGACGAGACCAGTTGGTGGGCTCCTCCGTGAACGGAGCGCGAAGTACATCGAAGACCTGCTCGAGGCCTTCTTTGCCGATGACGTCACGGACGCCGACCAGGTCGACGTTTTCTGCGGGAACCTCAATAGTGAGGTCACCCTGTGTGACGTGGAGCTTGAGATAAAGCTTGTCTTCACCCTTGATTACGCGGGTCTTAACCTCTGTAATTTTTGCTGCACCATGGTGCGGATAGACGACGGTTTCACCGACGATGAACTGCATGCGTGTTTCCCCTTCGAAGATAGTTCAGTTTACCACGTCAAATGGCCCTCAATTTCGACTCTTTTCCAGCAAAACACTGGGGTCACAACTGGAGTCATTTCAGAATATGTTCCCGCTGAGCGGGGTTGGGGGGCCATATTTTTCACCGTTCGTAGGCTAGAGTGAATACAGATTTACTGTGTTTTTGTGCCTAAAACGAGGCCACGCAGACCGCTCATTTGGAGGCTTTCGTCGTGAAGGTTCGTATTGCCATTTCTGCCATCTTGGCCATAGGGCTCGCCCTCGGTACCAGCGGCTGCAACCTGATTCAACCTCAGGCCACGACTAACTCCTATAACGCCAGCGATGGCATCGGCGTCAACGTCGGTGACGTCCAGCTTCGCAACCTCATCCTGATTAGCGATGACGGCACGACAGGATCCCTTCTGATGTCCGCTGTCAACACGACGGGTCAAGACGTCAATCTGAGCATCCAGTTCATGTCAAAAGGCGCTCTCGTCAACGGGAAGCTTCTCGTGCCTAGCGCTCAGGCAGCAACATCATGGGGCGCCCTCGCCGAGGACAAAATTGTCTTCGAAGGAATCGAATCGGCCCCCGGCTCGATGCTCGAGGTGTACTTCCAGTACGGCTCGGCCGATGGCGTAACTGCGTTGGTCCCCGTTCTGACGACCGGTCAGTCGGAATACAAGGGCCTCGAACCGAACGTCGTCTTGGATCTCGGCACCAAGTAACCCGCCTTTCGTGACCTGTTGCAGGTTGCAGGTTGCAGGTTGCGTGCAAGGCAGGTCGAGCCCCTCGCGGGGCCCGGCGTCACGAATTATTGACGCGGAGCGTCAAACCGATAGCCCAAGCCCCGAACCGTCATCAACATCACGGGCTCTTTAGGGTCTGTTTCGATGCGAGAACGGATGCGCTTGATGTGCACATCAAGCGTCTTAGTATCGCCAAAGTAGTCGCTACCCCAGACACGATCAATCAACTGGCCCCGTGTGAGAACGCGCCCCTCGTTGCGCATGAGGTACTCGAGCAACTCGAATTCCTTCAGGGGCATGGGCGTGAGCTTGCCGTGGACCTGCAGGGTGTGTCGGTCGACGTCCAACGAAATGTGTCCCGAGGCGAGAATATCGTCGGAGGACAACGGCACCCCTTCCTCCACCCGGCGCCGCATGACGGCGCGAACACGGGCGAGCAGTTCGCGAGTCGAATACGGCTTGGTGACGTAATCGTCAGCGCCCAATTCAAGGCCAACCACCACGTCAACTTCGGAGTCTTTGGCGGTCAACATAATGATGGGCACCTGTGAAATAACACGAATCTGGCGACAGACTTCGGTTCCAGGGATTCCCGGAAGCATGAGATCCAAGAGGACGAGGTCGGGGTTCGACGAGGCGAACAGTTCCATCGCTTCAGGGCCCGTCTCGGCCACCGTCACCTCAAAGCCTTCCCGTCCCAGAAGGAACGCGAGGGGCTCGCTCAGAGCAATTTCGTCTTCAACCAGAAGGATGCGGGTCATGGAGTCTCTCCGTGGGGGTATTCAGTGGCTTCGGGCAGGCGGATGGTAAACGTGGAGCCGTTATCAGGGCGAGACCAGACGCGGACTTCGCCACCGTGGTTCTGAATGGTGTGTTTGACGATGCTGAGCCCCAAGCCCGTCCCCCCGGTCGTGCGCGATCGGGCCTGGTCGGTTCGGTAAAAGCGTTCAAAGACGCGAGCTGCCTCGTCGGCGGTCATCCCGATGCCCTGATCGGTGACGGCGATGTCGATGCAATCGCGTTGACGGCTCACCCCGATACCAATGCGGGAGTTGTTCGGGGAATACTGCAGAGCGTTAGAGATGAGGTTATCGACGGCGACGACCAGAGATCCAGAATCACCGAAGACAAAGGTATTTGGCTCTCCCCCGGCGACGACCTCCACGTTCTTTGTCGAGGCGACAACGCGATTGCGGTCAATTGCTTGGGCAATGACGTCATCGATGCTGACCTTTTCAAAGGCTTTCAGCGCCCCCTCGGCTTGAAGCCTCGAAAGCTCAATAATCTCTTGGGTAATCCCCGCAAGTCGTTGCCCCTCCGTTTGGAGCCGACTCGCAAAATGCTTCACCATCTTGGGGTCATCGGCGGCCTGCTCGATAGCCTCGGCCAACAAGCCCACCGCGCCGATAGGGGTCTTCAGCTCGTGGCTGATGTTGGCGACAAAGTCTCGGCGCACCTCGTCGAGACGACGAAACTCCGTCTTATCAGCGACAAGAACCAGAGTGAAGCGGACCCCATAGTGCGACGCCATGGCAGAAATGCTGAGGGAGGCGTCCCCGAATGGTCCGCGGGCAACTTCAAAGTCACCCGTGAGGGTGTCCTCCCGGTCTCGAAGGTTATCGACCAACTGCACAAGTTCGGGCGTCACGAGCCGCCCTTGGGAAATGAAGCCGAGAGAATACGCCATGGGCGATGCCGCCATCACGTTGTGCGAGGGGTCAACGATGAGGGCGGGAACTTCGAGGAGTTCCATCAGGGAGACCACACCCTCGGGGACCTGCCACGTGGAGAGCCTCGTGGCGGTTTGGCGCTGGCGCGCGGCCACCAATACAAGAGTCGCGAATCCGGCGCCAGCGATTGCACCGACGGCAATGGCGATCAGGAGGAGTGACTCAGTATTCATGTTCTGTTCAGGCTAAACCACCGGAGAGCCTCCCACACCTCGCGATATGCTGGCGATAGCTTGACGGCGACAATTGTTAACTAGTGTCAGACTTGCCGTTAACCTTTTAGCCATGTATACAACACCTTTTCGGGGCTAACTGAGACGGCAACCACGATGTAACGAAGGGTTTTCCATGCGCGACGTTTTTCAACAGGAACTGCACGAAGTACAAGAACGCCTAGTGGAAATCGCCAGCCTTGTTGCCACGTCGATGCAAAATGCCACCGTCGCCTTTGGTGATGTGAACGTTGAGCTGGCCGAAAAAGTCATCGAAGAAGATGCGCGAATCGACGAACTGGCACTGAGTCTCGACGAGCTCGCCATCCAAATTTTGGCCCGCCAGCAGCCCGTTGCCCGCGATTTGCGCATTGTCGTGAGCGCCCTGCGGATCAGCGCCTCGCTCGAGCGCATGGGCGACATGGCCGAGCACATCGCCCAGCTGGCCCGCTACCGATTCCCCGAGCGCGTTGTGGCCAAGGGCCTTCGCGGCACGTTCCGCAAAATGGGTGAACTCGACGTCGAAATTGTCGGCAAACTCGTGGATCTTTTGCGCACTCAAGACCTTGCCTTTGCCGAGGAGATCCGTGACCTCGACGACAAGATCGATGAGCTCCACGTGAGTGTCTTCGACAAGGTGCTCAGCGAGAAGTGGACCGGCACGATTGGCGACACCGTGGATGCCACCCTCGCCTCGCGCTACCACGAGCGTTTTGCTGACCACGCCGTCTCGATTGCCCGCAAGGTCAAGTACCTGTCGACGGGCGAGTGGGCACCGGACATTTCGGCTAACTAGCCACAAACATGAGGCGCCTCACGGGCGCCTTGTGTTTTTTGTTTTACAGCAGTTACTTTTTGGCGCCCTGTGCAGCAACAGCGGCCGCACCAGCTGCGGCAGCTTCGGGGTCGAGGTAGGTTCCCGGGCCCAGCGGAACGAAGTTTTCGTCGAGGGTGTAGACCAAAGGAATGCCCGTGGGAATGTTCAGCTCGGCGATGTCGTCGTCGGAGATGCCTTCGAGGTGCTTGACCAGCGCCCGCAAGGAATTACCGTGGGCCGTGACCAGAACAGTCTTGCCCGCGCCGAGATCCGCTGTGATATCGGATTCCCAATAGGGAAGCATGCGATCGATGACGTCTTTGAGACATTCGGTGTTGGGAAGCGTGCCGTCAATGTCAGCATAGCGAGGATCATTCACCTGAGAGAACTCGCTGCTGTCATCGAGGGGTGGGGGTGGCACGTCGAACGAACGACGCCAGAGCTGGAATTGCTCGGCACCATACTCAGCAAGCGTCTGAGCCTTGTCTTTGCCCTGCAGAGCACCGTAGTGACGCTCATTCAGGCGCCAGCTGCGCTTGACGGGAATCCAGGCGCGATCGGCAACATCGAGGGCCAGGTTCGCGGTCTGGATAGCGCGCGTGAGAACGGAGGTGTACAGAACGTCGGGCAGGAGTTTCGCCGCAGCCAACAACTCACCGGCACGCTTGGCTTCGCCAATGCCCTGTTCGGTGAGGCGAACATCCACCCATCCGGTGAAAAGATTCTTCTGATTCCACTCGCTGTTGCCATGGCGGAGGAGGATGAGGGTGTGCGTCGTCATGCGACCAGTTTACCGAAGGTGGTTGACTAGGAATCATGCCCGAAGGAACGATTACCCGGGGGACCACCAATCCCAACCGTCTGCGCCGCGTCGACCGCTGGTTGCAGACGTGGCCGGCTCTGAAGTCGACGGCAGACCCGCTGGTGGTCGACTTGGGTTACGGCGCCAGTGCGGTTACCCCTTTGGAACTGCTGCACCGGCTCCGCAAGACGCGGCACGACGTGGAGGTCTTAGGCCTGGAGATTGATCCGGCGCGCGTTCGGATTGCCCGCACCGAGTTGGCGCAGGCTCGTGCTCTCGCTGTGGTCGGCCCCGCCGCTGGAGCTCAGTCTGGCTCTCGTGCGCCACGCGCTCTGGCAGACATGGAGCGGGTCAGTTTCGAGCTCGGAGGTTTTGAAGTTCCCCTCCCCCGCAATCGGCGAGCCCTCATCATTCGTGCTTTTAATGTGTTGCGGCAATATGACGAAGCGGATGTCGCTCCCGCATGGAACCGCATGCTCGCCCGTCTGCAACCCGGCGGTGTTCTCGTGGAAGGAACCTGCGATGAAATTGGGCGCATCTCCAGCTGGATTGCGGTCACGCCAGAGGCAGGCGCATCGGCTTCCGCCGAAGCCCAGCCCGGCGGCCCCCAAACGCTGTCGATTGCGTTACGCCTCGATGAGCTCGAGGCCCCTTCGATCGTTGCCGAGCGTTTACCCAAGGCCTTAATCCACCGCAACGTCGAAGGCGAGAACATTCACCGCTACCTCACCGATCTCGATCGGGCGTGGCAGGTCAATGCTCCCCTGAGGGATTTTGGCGCAACGCAACGGTGGATTGCCACCGCGAGCGCGATGCAGGAGGCCGGCTGGCCTATTCGGGGCGGGCGCTCACGCTGGCGGCTCGGGGAACTCACGGTTGAGTGGGCCGCGGTCGCCCCGTTGCACTAGCCTCTCAACCCCTAGCCCTTCAACCACTAGGCGCTCTATCCCTAGCCCCTCCACCCCAAGGCACTCAACCCCTCGGGCCTCACCCGGAGGGCAAGGAGTGCGGCCGCGCTGCTAGGAAGGGCGCGTGACCTTGCCCAGTCGAGGCAGACGGGGCACGTTGGCAACACGCCCCGCGTCGGTGGGGACGATGACGATTTGAGCGGCGGCCACCTCCACCGAGTCAACATGAACGACGAGTTCGGCGTCGGGGGCAACCGATCGCTTGATGACGGCGAGCGCCACGGCGCCTTCTTCAAAGTGACGTCCCGAAGATGTGATGCGGCCAACCTCTGCTTCGCCAAAGAAGACGGGGGTTCCCGGCTCGGGAAGCACGGCGTCCGAGCCGTCGAGGGTCAAGAAGACGAGACGGCGCGGCGGGTGCCCGAGGTTGTGCACCTTGGCGACCGTCTCCTGCCCCCGGTAACAGCCCTTGCTGAGATGAACGGCTGAACGCAGCCAGTCGGTTTCATGGGGCAAAGCAGTGGCGTCACCTTCATTGGTGATGCGGGGACGCCAGGCGGCGATGCGCAGGGCATCCAAGGCGATGAGGCCGGCGGGGGCAACGCGGGCGGTGGCCATGGCCGTTGACAGTTCGGGGACGCGTTCGCGAGAAACAAGCACCTCCCGATAGTTCCATTGACCGGCAGGATGCTCGGCGGAGTCGGCATACTGCCACCCTCCCGCAGAAACATGATTCCACGGGTCTGTCCAGATGAGGGGTGGGCCCGAAGGGGCGAAGGTCACGGCTCCAAGGACGGTGAATGCAGATGCCGGTGTTGGTGCGGACGCGGAGGGGGATTCCACGGTCACGGCCTCCACAGAATCAAAGACCCCGAATGTCGCGACGGTCTCTGACACATCGGCGACCTCAACTTGTTTCATGAAGCGCATGCGATCAAGCCACTTCGTGAGCGAGGCGGAACGGTCTTCGTCGACAAGGAGCCACGTGGTAACGCCATCGTCCATGATGCGCATGGCGTGCTCAATGTGGCCGTGGGGATCCAACAGCAGAGCCTCGGTGCTTTCGCCCGGTGTGAGGGAGCGAAGCTCTTGGCTCAGCAGGGAATCCAGCCACGACAGGCGGTCCGGGCCGGTGACAGTAATGACGCCGCGGTGTGAGAGGTCCACCAGAGCGATTCCGCGTAGCAGATCGCGTTGCTCGGTGAACGGATTCCCGTAGGAGGCGGCGACGCCCCAACCGATGGCCTCAACGGAAGCGGGCAAGGAGAGAAGAGCCGAGCGGCGTAACAACGGCGCTTCGAGCGAGACCGACGTGTCTTGGGTCATCGGTGAGCCTTCAGGCACTGCATTGAATGCGATTAGCGCTGGCCCCGAAAGAGCTTGAAGACGACAATCCCGGCGACCCAGGCGATGGACAGGCTCGCCAAAGCGAGGAGTCCGATGAAGAAGAGTTCGAGGGCAAGAAGCATGTCGTTATTCTAATCGACGGCCCCGAAATTCTCTTGTCTTCTTCACCTCTTTTCACTTCCGGCTGGACGAAAAACAGCATTCTGTGGTGCGTTAGAATGAGACACCGAAGAGACGCGGAGGAAAAATGGCGACCATCTTGATCCTTGCCACGCGCCCCGAGAGTGACGTCCTCCCCTCGCTGGAGTTGCTCTCCCACTCGGTTAAAACGATTCCCGCACAACCCGCTCATTTGGTGAACGCCCCCAATAGCGATGTCATTATTGTGGATGCCCGCACAGATTTAGTCAGCGCCAAGAGTCTCTGCAAGATTTTGCACGCCACGGGGCTGAGCTCCCCGCTCCTGCTGGTGATCACCGAAGGAGGCCTTGCCGCGGTCAGTCCCGACTGGGGAGTGACCGATGTCATCCTAGAAACGGCCGGCCCCGCCGAGGTGGATGCCCGCATTCGTCTGGCTCTCGGGCGAGCCACAGCCGAGTCGCAAACCGACTCTCGCATTCTCGCCTCCGGAGTTGTCATTGACGAAGCCAGCTACTCAGTCAAGGTGCACGACAAGCCACTTGACCTCACCTACAAAGAGTTCGAGTTGCTTCGTTTTCTCTCCACTCACCCGTCTCGTGTTTTCACGCGGGAACAACTCCTCAGCGAAGTGTGGGGCTACGACTACTTTGGGGGAACCCGGACCGTCGACGTTCACGTTCGACGCCTGCGCGCCAAATTGGGCGACATGGAGCAACTGATTGGAACCGTTCGAAACGTGGGCTACCGCTTCAACGTCTCCGATGACGCCCGTAAGGCATCACTTCCGGCCTAGTCATGTTCACTCGCCGGTCACTTTGGCGATGTTCAGCGTTTGACTTACCTGACAAGATAAAGCTTATGGATGCGCTTCACAACAGCACGACGATGGGTTCGATTCCCGATGTGGATGACGACTTCGACGAGGCGCCCCTTCCCGAAGTCGCCGATTTACCCAACGACCGGTTTCTCGATCGCGAACTCAGTTGGCTCGCCTTCAATCAACGCGTTCTGGAATTGGCCGAAGACACGGCGATTCCGGTTCTCGAACGCGCAAACTTCTTGGCTATTTTTGCCGCCAATCTCGATGAATTCTTTATGGTGCGCGTCGCGGGGCTCAAGCGACGCATCGTGACGGGGCTTGCCGTTCCCACAAACATCGGCACGGCCCCAGGGGCCGTGCTCGCTGCGATTTCCACCAAAGCCCACGAACTTCAGATTCGCCACGCGGCGGTCTACAAGAATGTTGTGCTCCCGGAGCTGGCAGGCGCGGGCGTGCACGTCGTCACCTGGGACAGCCTCGATGAGGCCGACCAAGACATTTTGGAAGAATACTTCACCGAACAAATTTTTCCCGTGCTGATGCCCCTGGCCGTTGACCCCGCGCATCCGTTCCCTTACATTTCTGGGCTCTCGTTGAACCTTGCCATTCGGGTGCGCAACACAAAAACCGGCACCGAAGAGTTTGCACGCCTCAAGGTTCCCCCCATGTTGCCCAGGTTCCTGCGCATCGATAAGCGCGAGGAACTTTCCAATGTGCGCTTTATTGCCCTCGAAGATCTGATCTCGAATCATCTCGGTCACCTATTTCCCGGCATGGAAATCATCGAACATCACGCGTTTCGAGTCACCCGCAACGAGGACGTGCAAATTGATGAGGATGAGACAGAAAACCTCATCCAAGTGCTGGAAAAGGGCCTCTTGCGCCGCCGCTTTGGTCCGCCCATCCGCCTAGAAATAAGCCAAGCGATGGACTCCGTCACACTTGACTTGCTCGTGCGCGAACTCGATATCACCGAGCAAGAGGTTTACCGTCTTTCCGAACCGCTGAACCTCGGGGGGCTCTTTGGGCTCTCCGGGCTCAAACGCCCCGATCTTCGCTACGCACCTCACGTTCCCACCACGGCAGCAGAACTGATGCCGAGTGAAACGGGCGAGCAGTCCTCCATTTTTGCTTCCATCCGTCGTGGCGACGTGTTGCTGCACCACCCCTATGAGTCCTTTTCCACCAGTGTTCAGGCGTTTTTAGAGCAAGCTGCTGCGGATCCCAACGTGTTGGCCATCAAGCAGACGCTGTACCGCACCTCGGGTGATAGCCCCATTGTGCAGGCCCTCATCAACGCGGCTGAGGCCGGCAAACAGGTTCTCGCTCTCGTCGAGCTGAAGGCCCGTTTTGACGAACAAGCGAACATCAGCTGGGCGCGCAAACTGGAGAAGGCCGGCGTACACGTTGTCTACGGACTCGTGGGACTCAAGACGCATTGCAAGCTTGCACTGGTCATCCGGCAAGAAAAAGGCCTGCTGCGCAGTTATTCCCACGTGGGCACCGGTAACTACAATCCCAAGACCAGTCGCCTCTATGAAGACTTTGGTTTGTTGACGGCCGACCCCGCGGTGGGCCGCGACCTTACCCGGCTCTTCAACGAGCTCTCGGGCTACGCCATCGAGAAGAAGTTCAAGCGCCTGCTGGTTGCCCCCTTGCATCTGCGCAAGGGCCTGCTGAAACATATCGCGCAAGAAACGAGTAACGCTCAAGCCGGACTGCCATCGGGGATCCGCATCAAAATCAACTCCATTGTGGATGAAGTCATCATTGATGCCCTCTACCGGGCGAGCCAAGCCGGCGTTCCCATCGACATCTGGGTGCGCGGAATCTGTGCGCTCAAAGCCGGGGTGCCCGGGCTCAGCGAAACCATTCGCGTTCGGTCGATTTTGGGGCGTTATCTCGAACACTCGCGCGTCTTCATGTTCGCCAACAACGGTGAACCCGAAGTATTCATCGGCAGCGCCGACATGATGCACCGTAACCTCGATCGTCGTGTGGAAGTTCTCGTTCGCCTCACCATGCCCGAGCACATCACCGAGATGGATGACTTCTTCACGCTCGCCATGGAAGAAACCACGGCTTCCTGGTGGATGGAGTCTGACGGATCCTGGATTCGGCACTCAGAGGGACCCGATGGGCAACACCTCACAGACCTACAAGACACGGTGATGAAAGAAATTTCCCAGCGCCGCCGCACAGGGGTTAAGCGATGAGCATGACCGTTGAAACGACGATTTATGCCGCGGGAGCCGTGTGCTGGCGAAAAATCGATGGTGTGGTGCAGGTGTTGCTGATTCACCGAACGGAGCGTCGCGACATTTCTTTACCCAAGGGCAAAGTTGACCCCGGAGAGATGCTGCCAGAGACAGCCGTTCGGGAGATTCACGAGGAGACGGGACTCGAGGTTGCGCTTGGCGTTCCGCTGGGAGTCACCGAGTACCTTTTGCCGAGCGGGCGAAACAAGATTGTTCATTATTGGGCTGCCGAGGTGAGCGACAAAGCAATCCTCACCTCGAGTTTTGTGCCCAATGATGAGGTCGCCGCCCTCGAATGGATGCCCGTCGAGCGAGCGCGCAAAGAGCTCAGCTACGACCCCGACCGCATCATCTTGGATAACTTTTCGGCACTTCTGGCGCAAAAGGTCACCGAGACCTTCGCCATTATTGTGCTGCGGCACGCCAAGGCTCTTGACCCCGCGTCGTTCAAAGGCATCGATGTGGATCGCCCATTGAGTGCCCGTGGCAAACGTCAGGCAGATTCCATCGTGGGGGCTCTCCGCAGTTGGGGTCCCCGGCGACTCATCGCCAGCACCAGTCTGCGGTGCCGGCAGACCATGGCCCCCCTCGCCACCGTGGTCAAGCGCGATGTGAAATTTGTCGAAGCCATCAGCCAGCACGCCTTCCACGATGACAGCGAGGAAGTTCGGAGCCTGGTCGGCAAGCGCGTGAGGTCAAAAAAGACGGCCGTCATGTGCAGCCACGGCCCCGTGATTCCCGAACTGGTGCGCGAAATTGCGTTGGCAACCGGCACTCCGTTGGGGAGTTTCGTCATGGAAGCGGGCCTTTTGGACACCGCCTCCTTCAGTGTGATTCATTTGTCAAAGACGCACCCCGCATCCGGCATCATCGCCATCGAAACGCACGACGCGCTGCTCTAGGGCTGCTCTAGGACTCCCCTAAAGCCCTCCACATCACCAGAGAAATCCGTCCGTTAACGGTGAGTTAACCCTGTGTTTACCTAGGGGTCGGTGTGGCGTCACCTCCCGTGCTTAGCGTCGCAAGTGAGCCAACAAAACTGGCTCGAAATGCTCGTACATTCCTGACCTAACATTCCCGAAAGGAATCACTTCACAGTGAAAATCACACGCACCGGCCGCATCTCGGCCATTGTTGCAACCGCAGCAGTAGCAGCACTTGCACTCTCTTCTTGCGCCAGCAACGAAGCAGCAGCACCCGAGGCAACCGTCTCCACCCTCGCCGGCACTCTTGTCGGCGCCGGCGCATCCAGCCAGGGCAGCGCCCAGGAATCATGGATTGCCGCCTTCCAGACCGCAAACCCTGACGTCACCATCACGTATGACCCCACCGGTTCCGGTGCTGGCCGTGCAACCTTCATTGCTGGCGGCTCAAACTTCGCTGGTAGCGATTCCTCGCTCAGCACCGACGAGCTCGCAGCCCCGTTCGCTGCCTGCGCCGCCGGTACGCAGCCTTTTGAGGTTCCTGCTTACATCTCCCCCATCGCCGTGATCTTCAACGTCGAGGGCGTTACCGAGCTCAACCTCGATGCTTCCACCCTCGCCAAGATCTTCTCTGGCGCAATCACGACCTGGAACGATGCAGCCATCGTCGCCTTGAACCCCAAGGCCACCTTGCCCGCAACGGCTATCACGGCTGTTCACCGCTCGGATGACTCGGGTACCAGCAAGAACTTCTCTGACTACCTCTTCCAGAACGCTAAGGCTGACTGGGCAATTGAGAAGCCTGCTGACACCTTCCCCTTCACCACCGGTGAAGGCGCTCAGGGCACCTCGGGCGTTGTTGACGCTGTTACCAACGGAACCGGAACCATCGGTTACGCAGACGCTTCGAAGGCCGGAGACCTTGGCACCGCCAAGATCAAGGTTGGCGACACGTTCGTTGGTTACACCGCAGATGCAGCAGCAGCCGTTGTTGCTGACAGCACGCCCGTCGAAGGCCGCGACGCCACCGACATGGCCATCAGCATCAACCGCACCACGACCGACCCAACCCACTACCCTCTCGTTCTCGTGAGCTACCTCATCGGTTGCAACGAGTACGCAGATGCAACGGTTGCTCCCCTGGTCATGGCGTACTTCGACTACATCCTCAGCGATGCTGGTCAGATGGATGCTGCTACCAACGCTGGATCGGCTCCCCTTGCCGCTTCGGTCTCTGAGCAGGCATTGGCTATCGTCAACGCCATCAAGTAACACTCTGTGAAGCCCGGCCCGAAGATCCAATCTGGACTCTTTCGGGCCGGGCATTTCTTTGTAAGCCCCCCGTGCGCTAAAAAGGACATGTGACACACGCCGTGATTTCTTCAGACCAGGTTCGTGCTCCTAAAAGACGGGGCGACTTTTTATTCTCGACCACGGCTCTCGTCGCGGGAATTGCCATCTTGGTGGTCCTCGCCGCTGTCGCCATTTTTCTTCTCGCCGAGTCTCTTCCCGCGTTCCTCGCAGACCCCGCCGAAATTTCGGCGGATGGTTCAGGCTTCTGGGGCCTCGTTGGCCCCCTTGTTTTTGGAACCATCTGGGCAGCCGCTCTCGCCCTCCTCATCGCTCTCCCGCTCTCGCTGGGGATCGCGCTCTTCATTTCCCACATCGCCCCGCGGCGGCTCGCACAGGGCCTCGGTTATGTGATTGATCTCCTCGCTGCGGTGCCTTCGGTTGTCTTCGGCCTGTGGGGCATCACCGTCCTGGCCCCCGCTGTCCAGCCCTTCTTCGTATGGCTCGTTGACAACCTCGGCTGGATCCCCTTCTTCGCCGGCCCCGTGTCGGGGACGGGACGAACGGTGCTGACCGTCGCGATCGTTCTCGCCGTCATGATTTTGCCCATCATCACTGCGCTTTCCCGGGAAATTTTCCTGCAGACGCCGCGTCTGCATGAGGAAGCCGCCCTGGCTCTCGGGGCAACGCGTTGGGAAATGATCCAGATGGCTGTTTTGCCGTTCGGGCGCCCCGGAATCATCTCGGCCACCATGCTCGGTTTGGGACGTGCCCTCGGTGAGACGATGGCTGTCGCCATGGTTCTCTCCCCGTCGGTCATCATCTCTTTCGCTCTTCTTCAATCACAAAACCCCACCACCATTGCGGCCAACATTGCTTTGAACTTCCCCGAGGCCCACGGCATCGGGGTTAATGTGCTCATCGGAACGGGCCTCATCCTGTTCGTCATCACCCTGATTGTGAATATGCTCGCTCGCGTCGTCATCAACCGCCGCAAGGCATTCTCGGGGGCAAACTAATGGCGTCGGTGAGCATCATGAGCTCGAACGGTTACCACCCGCTTTCGCGAACGGTTCTGTGGACCACCGCAGGTTTGAGCGCCGCCGTCTCCGTGGGGATTTTCGTCATCCTCGGCATTGGCGGCACAACCCACACCTTCAACATCGTCGGTGCCGTTGTTGTCGCCGCCCTTCTCAACGTCGTGGTGAGCTACGTGCTCTCCCGCATCATCGAGGGACGTCGCAAAGCCAAGGACCGCCTCATGACCGGGCTCGTCACGACGGCTTTCCTCGTCGCGCTTTTGCCACTGATTTCCCTCGTCTACACAGCGGTCTCCAACGGGCTGCCCCGCTTTGACTCCACGTTCTTCAACGCGTCCATGCGCAACATTGTGGGCGAAGGCGGCGGCGGGCTCCACGCCATCATCGGCACGCTCCTCATCACCGGCGCGGCAACCGTCATCTCGGTGCCCATCGGCCTGATGACCGCCATCTACCTCGTCGAATACGGCCGCGGCCGTCTCGCCCGCGCCATCACGTTCTTCGTCGATGTCATGACCGGCATCCCCTCGATTGTCGCCGGCCTCTTCGCGTTCGCGCTGTTTGCCATATTCTTGGGCCCCGGCATCCGGTTCGGCATCGGAGGCGCTGTTGCCCTCTCGGTGCTGATGATTCCCGTCGTCGTGCGCTCAACCGAAGAAATGCTCAAACTTGTTCCCAACGAACTCCGCGAGGCATCGTTCGCTCTCGGAGTTCCCAAGTGGCTGACCATCGTGAAGGTTGTCTTGCCCACATCCATCGCCGGAATCATCACCGGCGTTATGTTGTCCATCTCGCGCATCATCGGCGAGACCGCTCCCTTGCTCATCATCGCCGGCTTGAGCACGAGCATGAATTACGACCTCTTCTCCGATCGCATGGCCACGCTTCCCGTGTTCGTGTACACGCAGTATGCGAACCAAGGCTCGGATGCTCAGGCGTACCTGGACCGCGCGTGGACCGGCGCTTTGGTGCTGATTCTCATCGTGATGGTGCTGAACTTGGGCGCCCGCCTCATCTCCCGGTTCCTCTCCCCGAAGGGTCTGCGATGATCGCCCCTCTTTCCACTTCCATTTCCACCGCAAGCGAAACCGCCAAAGGATAAGCCGTGTCGAAGCGCATCGAAATCAACGACCTGAACGTGTACTACAGCAGCTTCCTCGCCGTGGAAGGCGTCAGTCTCACGATTGAGCCCCGCACGGTCACGGCCTTCATCGGTCCGAGCGGCTGTGGCAAGTCCACCCTGCTGCGCACCATCAACCGCATGCACGAGGTCATTCCTGGTGCCCGCGTGGAGGGTGAGGTTCTCATCGACGGCCAAAACCTGTACAGCCCCGAGACGGACCCCGTGCTCGTTCGTCGTCAGGTTGGCATGGTCTTTCAGCGCCCCAACCCTTTTCCCACCATGTCGATTCGCGACAACGTGATTGCCGGCGTCAAGCTGAACAATCACAAGATGTCTAAGTCGGATGCCGACGAGCTCGTCGAGCAGTCCCTGCGCGGGGCCAACCTCTGGAACGAGGTCAAAGACCGCTTGGAGAAGCCCGGCTCCGGACTCTCCGGTGGGCAGCAGCAGCGTCTGTGCATCGCTCGCGCCATTGCCGTTTCTCCCGATGTGTTGCTCATGGATGAGCCGTGTTCGGCTCTTGACCCCATTTCGACACTCGCAATCGAGGACCTCATTGCTGAGCTGAAGAACAACTTCACGATCGTCATCGTGACGCACAACATGCAGCAGGCCAGCCGCGTCTCCGACCACACCGCCTTCTTCAACATTGCGGGAACGGGCATGCCCGGAAAACTCATCGAGTTTGCCGACACCACCACCATCTTCGAGAACCCCAGCGTGCAGTCCACTGAGGACTACATCTCGGGTCGCTTCGGATAAATCGGGCGCAAAAAAACCGAACCGCAGTGAACGCCTCACGGCGGACGGCC
>Ga0114978_10000867_pt1 | contig 25374 bp, 15 predicted proteins | sample S_140212_EF_Meta_FD_87027 | JGI IMG/M metagenome (GOLD analysis project Ga0114978, IMG submission 87027) | Freshwater microbial communities from Lake Simoncouche, Canada to study carbon cycling - S_140212_EF_MetaG | ecosystem: Environmental > Aquatic > Freshwater > Lake | place: Lake...
AGCGACTCGAGATATTGCAGCTCGCTTCCTCGCGGGATAGCGACGCAACAGTCCGACGACGAGCAATGCAGCGTCGGTGGTTGCGGCACGCGCGCCGTTCCGCGCGCCATCGATCGCATCATCCATCGCGCCATCCATCGAGCCATGGCCGCTGCGCCACCAACCGTCGACGCCGTTGCGATCTGGGTGCGAAATCCCCTGCGCGCAAACGATGCCGCGACCCTGCGCATCAAACCCCGCTCTGTTGCGTGTTTGCCACGAAACAGCTGCGCACACCCAGTGAAATCACCAAGAATAAGCGTGGATCCGCCGCTGGACTGATCGTCCGACCCGCAGGCCGCCGCATCAATGGACACCACGGGAATCCAGCGTTCAAGGCACAAGGCCAAGCGTTTCAATGCCCGTGCCGCCATCGGCGCATCCCAATGAACGGCCAACATCCGGTCGCTGCAAGAAACGATCCGTCCGTACCGCCCCTGCTGTCCACGCAGACGCTCCAACAGCACGCCGGCACGCGCTGCTTCGGGTGATTGTTGCTGCGGACATATTGCTTGCGCCTGACTAGTCGTCATGCCCGCGTACACGCCCACGGCCTGCGCGAGTTCACAACATCCAAGTACATGATGCACCCGATTGCGCTCCTCGACAACGAGAAAGGGAATCGCCAGCGCTCCATCGAGAGGCTCACCGAGATGCACGAACGCACGCCGCAACAACGCGCGCTCAAGATCGACGATCCAATGTGGAAAACACACGGCCAGAAACCGTGACTGCCGATCAGGCGACGGCGTCGAGATCCCAGTGGCCGATGATGGATTCGATCTGGTCATGCGGCCAGCGTGCCGCAGTGTGCGGGCCCTTCATGAATAGATTCATCGTGGATTACCTCCGCCATTCGATCGGACAGATCAGCCCACACTTGGGCAAACCGACTCGCCCGTGGTCGAGCGATATCGATGCACAGCGCGCCAGACTCGAGAAGCGACCGCGCGTCCGCGCCCGCGCGCTCGCCCTCACGCTCGCCATCGCGGTCATCGTCATGGACACGAAACGCGTTTCCTCGCATCGCTTTGAGTGTCATACGCCAACAAAAATCACCTCCCCGCGCCGGGTGGACGCTCCATCGCGTGCTGGCCGAGCAGCCACGGGCACGCAATCCCCCCGCTGCGCAAGGCGCAGTGACCACAAGCACGAGCGGCTTGGCGCCCCATTGCGAGCATGAACCACCAGAACACGGCCACAACGACGAATCCTTCGACGACTCCAATATGGCCAGCTGCAGCCGGCGCCATGCCATTGAATCGAAACCCGAACCGTCCACGATCACCACCCCTGCGCCGCCAAGACGAAGCACCTGCTCGACGCACCACACTCGATTGCAAACGCGCGCATACAAAGCCTCGTCGCGACCGCTACGAACAGCCGAACGCGACGGCCGTTGACCGCAGGCAGCGCGCGAGTCAGACGCATCGCCAATGAAGACCGACTGCGTCAAAAGAGCGTCGGGTTCTCCCTCGAAAAATCCTTGACCAGGATCGTCGCGCAACGCATTGGGATGCGGATGAACCTTGTCACCAATCCAGGCAATACCACGCTCAAGTAGCACAGAAAGATTTCGCGTGCCCTGCTGCACGCTTGTCTTCATACGCCCGATTGGACCGTCGATCTTTCGGTTGCTCCGATGCACAAAGCCACCGCTTCTGATGCATTGCAAAATGTGCAACAAACATCCAAACGGAACAATCCACTCATCGCCACGGACTTGCGGGCCGTCTTGGGGGCCATCTTGCGCGCCATCTTGCGCGCCATCTCGCCGACGAACCGGCATACAAATTCCGCAGATCTCGTGAAGAACACCGCACAGCAATCCGCCCGACACGCCGCCAGAATCAGCGTCGCCAAGCGGTACGCGCAATCCATCCATGGGCGTGATCGGCGGCGCGGGCTGCGGCGCGGGCATCACGTCATGCGAAGGCTCGTGCATCACATCGTGCATCACATCGTGCGAAGGCTCGTGCACGCGCTCTTCCGCGAGCTGCGAGCTCTGGCAATCTGCCGCCTGCAGTTGCGCGCGAATGGATTTCGCCGTGACCGCCATGCGATCAGCACGCGTGGCCGTTTTTCGAAATTCATGCTTCGAGACGCGCGTGAAATCGGGCATGGAAACAACTGCCGACGCGCGCGACTCCGCCTCACGCATCACGAGTTGCGCACGCTGAACGCGTGCTTTTTGAACGGGGCGTGCTGACGGATCCCCGCATGATTTTTCGCATGATTTTTCGCATGAGCATTCGCATGATCCTTCGCATGAGCATTCTTGAACCGACATGACCGATCTCCCTTCATTCAGGCTTACTGCTGCACGTCACATGCACTTCACATGCACGCCACCACGCGCGCCTGGCTTTCGCCAACCGCGTGCTCTTTTGCCCGCTTTCCATTCGCAACCAAGATGGGCCGAACCGATGTTCGGTGTTTGTTAGTGTACCGCCGACCTGGCCTTTGCCCAAGGGCTTTGCTGAAAAATTTCAAAAATGACCTCGACATCGCGGCATGTCTCTTGTCGCAACATCAACGCATCGAAACGGTTGTGGTCAATGGTCCGTGGCGGAGACGAGCTCGATCGCGCCGACGAGTTCACTGATGTCAAACGGCTTCTGCAGCAGAAGCATGTCGGCGCGGTCTCCCTTTGCCAGCACCAGACTGGCGTCCTGTGACATGAACACCACGGGAATCCGCTCGCCGATCGCAGACTCGATCTGTGCGTGCACTTGGATGCCGGACAGACCGGTCGAGGCGCTCTCGATCACGATCAGAGAAATCCGTTCACCCACGCGCCCATGCGCGCGCTCAAGCACCGTACGCAACGCCTGCGCGGCGCCATCGGTCTCCACCACCGCGTGACCAGCCGCACGCAGCGCTTCACCAAGCATGGGGCGCAGCACCGCATGCGACTCAACAAGAAGCACCACCTGCGGCAAATGCTGCACGGGATTCACCACCGCCGCCATAACCCGACGACGCGCAGGCAGCACCAGTATGAAGCGGGTTCCGCGATCCACATCGCTTTCAACAACGACCGAACCGCCCGCGCCGTTGATGACGCGTTGGACCACCGCGAGCCCGAGGCCTGTGCCCATCCCTTGTGGTTTGGTGGTGAAGAATGGATCGAAGATCCGCTGCAGAACATCGCTTGGAATGCCCACACCAGTGTCCTCGATCACGATACGCACCGAGTCGATGGCTCTCGCGCCAACGCCGGCGCCAGTCGATTGCATCGGTGTGGCCTCAACGCGCAGCCGGCCTCCGCCGGGCATCGCGTCGCGGGCGTTAATGATCAGATTCGCCATCACCTGCTGGAAAGCACTGGGATCAAGCTCGATATCGACATCATCGACCTGCGCCAACTCCACCGCGATACGGACGGACTTGGGCAACCCCGGCCGCACGAGATCGATGGTTTCCTCGATCGAATGGCGGAGTGAAAACAATGCGATCGACTCGACGGACGGCTTGCCGAGCGACAGCATGTTGGTGGTCAACATCTTGGCCTTGGTGGTGGCAAGTTGGACCGACGCGAGCGACTCGAGCACCGCCGGCGCAACTCCCGGTTCGGATGCGGCGAGCGCGGCATGACCGCGGATCGCGGCGAGAAAGTTGTTGAGGTCGTGGGCGAAACCACCGGCGAGAAGGCCAATCATCTCGAAACGCTGGGCGTTGCGCAGCCGTTCCTCGGCACCCTGCTGCTCGGTGACATCGGCGATGCTCCCGATAATGCGCGTCGGTCTGCCATCAATGAACTCGACGGCGCGCCCGCGCTGACGAACCCAGCGCATGACGCCATCGATGCCAACCAAACGATGGGTGCACTCGTAGCGCCCAACGCTACCGTCGAGATGCGCGCGCCACGCTTCGTCGACGCGGCGAATGTCGTCGGAATGAATCGATGGCAGGATCGACGGCGCGCACGAAGGAAGTTCGCTCTGCTGGCAACCGAGCACCTGCGCCGTCGAATCGCTGAAGCGGGTCGTGCCGCCCACCGTGCAATCCCACCACGCATCGGCCGTCGCGTCGAGGGTCTGGCGAAGCCGCTCGCGCTCGGCGCTCACAACTGCATCGCGCACAGTGCGTTCGGTGGTTTCGCGAATCGTTGCGTGAAAAATCTCGCCAGGACGGTCGCGGTCGAGAAATACGCAGAGTTCGATGGGAAAGCGCCTGCCCGTGTAATCGCAGGCATTGATGTCGATGCGACGACCGATGACCGGGCCGTATCCAGTCGCCGCAAAATTCGCCATGCCGCGCATGTGCTGCGGGCCGAGATCGCGGGGAATGATGGTATCGGCAAGCGATTGACCGATGAAATTCTCGCGCGCGAAGCCGAAAAGTTGGAAGGCCGCCTCATTGGCATGCACGATCACGCTCGCTCGGTTGATCGAGATAACCGCGTCAGGAAGCGACGAGACCAACGAGCCGAGGAATGCTTCGTCCATGGGTCGGATGCTACCCAACTACGAAGTGTGCAGCAGAAAAACAAACGCGGCCCGCGGGGAGGAGTCCCGCGGACCGCGTGAGGAGTGGAGCGTCGGCCCCGTGGTTTGCGCCACGGTTGTCCCGCCAATCAGCTCCAGTTGGCCAGCAAGATCGCGAGATCCTGCCCATTGGTCGTGCCATCGGCATCGAAGTCGGTCGAGCCCGCGAGGCCCCAGTTCGACAGAACCGCGCCGAGATCCTTGCCATTGACCGCCCCGTCACCCGTCGCATCGCCCGGTGTTGAACTCGCGTTCGCTGCGGGAACCGTCAGAGTGATTTCGCGGAAGCAGCACGGGTGGAAGAGCTGCGAGTGCAAGCCGACGATCACGATGATGGTCGAGCCCGCGGGAAGCGCGCTGTTCACCGTGATCGGGCCGACGATGGCTGAGTTGAACACAGGCAGCGTTGGAATGTTCACCAGCGTTGGATTGATGGTGGCCGCATAGCCAGGAGCAACCGCAAGGCTGACCCATTCACCCGCGAAGGCCGGGCCAGGAAGTGCGGTGAGATTCGTCAAGTTCAAGGTGAACTCGAAGTTGTTGATGCCCGCCACATCATGCGTCGAAACATCCGTCTCCATGCAGGTGCAGTCAGGGAGTTCGACGCAGATTTCCTCGGTGCAGCAAGCGTCGCCCGTGCTTCCGGCGAGCGTTGCACTGAAGCAGAACTGCGATCCAGGGACGCCGATGCTGATGGGGATGTAGAGCGTTATCGATGCGTTGGGCGCAAGGGCTGGGCTGATGGTGATCACATTGTTGGGCGAGAACGCGCTGTCGGGAAGAATGAGCAGATTCGCAGGAATCGACGAGTTGTTGGTGATCTGCACCGTCCAGAGGAAGCCCATGGTTGCGTCGGAATTTGGCTTGCAGCTGATGTCCTCTGTCTTAAACTCGCAGGCTTTCTGCTCGACGCAGGTGATGTCGATCGAGCCGTACTGCGTCTTGAGCTGAGAATTGAAGTCGTTGTCGAAGTCGATGAGAATCGAGTTGTCGCGATCGCCGCCGGCCGCGGGGAATCCGATGAGGCCGTAGATGTTGGGATAGCCGATGTTCAGGCCGTCGCCGATCGACCAGACGCGGTCATTGGGAAGGCCTTCGATGTCAACGCCGCCAACGGAATTGGTCGAGCCCGCGGTGCCGATGGAGAATGTCTCGGTCGCCGGCGACCAGGCGCCGGTGGCGGTGGCGCAGAACTTGAGCAGACGACCGACATGAGGCGTGGTGCCTGAAACACCCATCATTCCGCGCTCAGCGGTGTACATGCAGCAGTTGGAGTCGAAGGCAATGTCAGCAACCGGATAGGTCACGGTGCCCGTGCTCGGCATCGACAGTTCGAGTTGCGCGGTGTTGGCGACGAACAGGCCGTTCACATCGAGCTTGACCGACCAAATCTCGTTGTTGCGCGTTGCATCGATGATCAAGCCGTCCTCAACCCAGAGCGAGTACACCAGGCGTCCGTCGACGGCCTTGACCGCCCAGACGCGCTCGCCTGGAGGAACTGCACCGGGCGCGTCGCCAGTTTCAGCGAGGCCACCTGCGGGAAGCGCGCCGGTGACAACACCGCTCGCGTGATCGAAAGTTCCCTTGACGGCGCCCAACTGGTCGATCGCGTAGATGCGTCCGTCTTCGAAGTTCGAAACATAGTAAAGACTGTTGCGACAGCTAAAGTCCACCTGTCCCAGGCCCGCGCCCGCAGGATTTGCTGCGTCGACCGTGTTGGGAAGTCGGATCAATTCACTTGCGACGCCAGTGGCGCCATTGAGGCGATACACGCTGCCCGCGCCGCCAAGAGCGCCGAGCATGTCGAAGTTGTAGACGATGGTCTGCGTAACGACGATGTCGCCAACATCATCGATCACCACGCCAAACACACTGCCGAGTTTATTGAGCGACCACGACGGATTCGAATAGCGGCCATTGTTCCAACTCTGCACCAGGCCGATGGGCGCGGTGCCTTGGTTGCCCAGATCAAAGAGTGCGACGACGGGTGAACTCCCGCTGCTCGGGCTGTAAGTTCCGGCGGCAACAGCGCCCGAATTGAAGGAAACTGCTGAGGAATCGACGATCTCCGGCCGTCCGCCGCAACAGGGCGCGCAGACGATTGCCTCGTGGGGGTTGTTCCCTGCACACGGATTTCCGACGGTGTCGATGCGCACTTGGCCGACGGGTGCAATCCCAGACGGGCGCGCCGCAATCTGAATCATGTAGCGTCGACCGCACCTGACATAACAGGTGACCGACGACTGCTTGCCACAATTTCCGCCAGCATCATCGTTGCAGCAGTCCGGAGGCATGTCGCCGGGGCACCCGCAGCCGAGCGAATAGGAATAGATCGCGACGCCGGTATCGAGGTCGGTAAGGCCACAAGTGCTGATCGTGACCATGCCGTCAACATCGCTGGTCCAGCAATACCAGTAGTCGCGGGAGAAGGGACCGACGAGACTATTGCCGCAGCTGTTGATGCCATTCGCATCGAGCGCGCTACCAGACATGTCAAACGGAACGACCACCGAACCAGCGATCGGTGTGGGCGAGGAGCATTGGTCGGTGGCAAAGGCGGCGTTGGAGCCGATGCCCGCAAGGACGGCGACAAGATGCGCGACAAGAGATACGACAAGAGGTGTCAGGATTCGATTCTTCATGGGATTCTCAGTTTGGGGTGTGGTGAACGGGGACGGGGGACGGCGGATCGCCGTCGACCGCTTCCGCGCGTCCGCGGGCGTTCTCTCAGCACAAATGCGGGAATCGCGCACTTTCCGACGGAGCGCTACACTTCCCGCCCCCACGCCGGTGTGGCGGAACTGGCAGACGCAGCGGATTCAAAATCCGCCGCCCTCTAAAGGCTTGCAGGTTCGATTCCTGTCACCGGCATGAACCAACGCCCACGACGCAGCCGTCGCGGGCGTTGGTGTTTTTAATGGGAAAACCCAACGGCAAATCACCGTGCAGCGGATAGATTGCGGTGATGCTGGAAGCGCTCGCGATCACAGTCCTCTGCACCGCGCAAGCGCCTGCGGTGGACTTCGAGCGCGAGATCGCGCCGATTTTTGCCGCCAAATGCTTGCCTTGCCACGGGCCCGAAAAACAGAAGAGCGGCTATCGGCTCGATGTACGCACGATCGCACTGCTTGGCGGCGATTCGTCGGCGCCCAACGTCCATCCCGGCGATGCCGACGCAAGCCCGATGGCGCGCTACATCGCGGGGCTCGACAAAGACATCGTCATGCCGCCCAAAGGCGAGCGCATGACCGATGCCGAGGTCGCGCTCGTTCGCCGCTGGATCAACGAAGGCGCGCAGTGGCCCGAGACCGCCAGCGTTCAAGCGGCAAACCCTCTCGATTGGTGGAGTCTGAGGGCGTTGGTCAAGCCGCAACGGCCCGCGCAAAACAGCAATCCGATCGATGCGTTCATCGCGGCGCGACTTGCCAAGGACGGCCTGGCGATGGCGAAGGAGGCCGATGCGCGCACGCTGTGTCGGCGCGTGTATTTCGACCTCATCGGTCTGCCGCCGACGCCGGAGGAGATTGACGCGTACGCCGCCGACGCCACAGCCGACGCCACCAGCGACAAGTACGAGCGCCTCGTCGATCGACTGCTCGCGTCGCCGCGCTACGGTGAGCGATGGGCGCGCCACTGGCTCGATGTCGTCCACTACGCCGACACCCACGGCTACGACAAAGACAAGCCGCGCGAGCACGCGTGGCCGTACCGCGACTATGTGATCCGCGCGCTCAACGAGGACAAGCCCTACTCGCGGTTCGTCGAGGAGCAAATCGCGGGCGACGCGCTGTTTCCTGGCACGCGCGATGGCGTCGAAGCGCTTGGCTTCATCGCGGCTGGACCATGGGACTTCATCGGGCACGAGGAAGTCAGCGAGGAGAAGATCGACGGAAAGTTCGCGCGCCACTTCGACCGCGACGACATGGTGGGCAACGCCATCGGCACCTTTGCGAGCGTCACCGTGCAGTGCGCGCAATGCCACAACCACAAGTTCGATCCGGTTTCGCAAGAAGACTACTACGCGCTGCAGGCGGTGTTCGCCGCGGTTGATCGCGCGGACAAGCGTTATGACGCAACTCCCGAAATCGCGCGCAAACGCGACGAATTTGCAACGCAGCGCACGCGGCTGCGTGATGAACTGAAGGCGATCGATACCGCATTTGCAAACGCCGCCGGCGACGCGTTGGTGCAGCTCGATCGCGAGATCGCCGCAGCAACGCCGAAACTCACAACTGCTGTGCCAGGCGCTACGCCATCCGCTAGGCCAGGCGCGGCGCCCGCGCAAGACGCGCCCGAGCAAGACGCGCCCGAGTACGGATATCACAGCGAGATTTCCCTCGATTCGCACGCGGAGAAGTGGGTGCAGGTCGATCTCGGTGCGTCGCGCGCGTTTAATCAGGTCGTGCTCGCGCCCTGCAGCGACTCCTTCAACGGAATCGGCGCTGGATTCGGTTTCCCCGAAGAGTTTCGCGTCGAGGCGTCCGACGATCCCGAGTTTAAGTCGCAAGTGCAGTTGATCGCGGCGGCAACTCGCGACCCCCGCGGCGCGAACTCCACCGCGCTGGTGCCGTTCGACGCGCAAGGCGTGATGACGCGCTATGTGCGCGTTCGCGCAACCACGCTCGCCCACCGCAAGGGCGATTTCATCTTTGCGCTTGCGGAATTGCAGGTCATCGACGCCGCTGGACGCAACATCGCGCTAGGCGCAGGCGTCACCAGTTTTGACAGCATCGAACTGGCCGACCGTTGGCGGCGAGTAAACCTGACCGACGGCATTTATCCCGCGCTGGTCATATCGCCTGAGCGCGCCGCACAACTGCGCGCCCAACGCGAGGAGCTGCGTCAACAACTCGAGACCGACGCAGTCACTGCGCGACGAGCCGAGATCGAAACCGACATCGCACGCGCCGACGAGTCGCTCGCCGCGCTGCCTGCGCCGATGACGGTCTACGCGGCCACCATTCACACCGGCGCGGGCTCGTTCGCTGGGACGGGCGCAAAGGGCGGGAAACCGCGGGAAATCCGCGTACTTTCCCGAGGCCAGGTCACGCAGCCCGGCAAGGTCGTCGAGCCTGCCGCGCTGTCGGCGCTCAACCCGCTGCTGCCATCGAGCTTCGGTCTCACCGAGTCGAGCGGCGAAGGTGAACGCCGCGCTGCGCTGGCAAAATGGCTGGTGGACTCGCGCAATCCGCTCATCTGGCGCACGATGGCTAATCGTGTTTGGCACTACCACTTCGGGCACGGCATCAGCGATACCCCGAACGATTTCGGCCGCATGGGAGCAACGCCCACGCATCCCGAGTTGCTCGACTGGCTTGCCGCGACCTTCCGCGACGACATGCAGGGATCGCTCAAGTCGCTGCATCGGCTGATCGTCACCAGCGCGGCGTATCGGCAGCGCTCCGATGTCGGCCGTGATGCGCCGTCCGCCGCTGAATCGATCGACAGCGCAAACACGCTCCTTTGGCGGGCAAACACCCGCAAACTCGAGGCAGAGGCCGTTCGCGACGCCGTGCTCGCGACCACTGGATCGCTCGACCTCGCGATGGGCGGCCCCGGCTTCCACGACTTCGTGATCGAGCAGCCCGAGCATTCGCCCCACTATCGCTACGACCTCGCCGATCCCAACGATGGCGCGACCTTTCGCCGCTCGGTTTATCGCTTCATCGTTCGATCGCAGATGCAGCCGTTCATGACCACGCTCGATTGCGCCGATCCATCGCAGCGCGTCGACAAGCGCAATCAAAGCGTTTCGCCCAATCAGGCGCTGGCGTACCTGAACAATGGCTTCATGCTCGCGCAGTCGCAGCGATTTGCCGAACGCGTGCGCCGCGACGCGGGCGAGTCGATCGACGCGCAGATCATCCGCGCGATGCGCCTGGCACTCGGCCGCGCGCCTGAGCCCGACGAACAAGCGCGCCTGGTGGATTTCGCAGGCAAACACGGCCTCGAAAACGCTTGCCGCGTCATTCTCAACCTCAACGAGTTTTCATTCATCGACTGAGTGCTCTATGCGCAACGACTCGCCCTTCCATCGCCCCAACGCACAAAGTGTGCAGACGCGCCGAGACTTTCTCTGGCACGCGGGCGGCGGACTCGGCGGCGTCGCGTTGGCGGCGATGCTCTCGCGCGATGCGCTTGGTGTGTTCGATTCGAGCGCCACGCCTCCCCCGCTCGCCTTCGCGCCCAAGGCCAAGCGCGTCATCCAACTCTTCATGTCGGGCGCGGCCAGCCATCTCGATCTCTTTGACTTCAAGCCCGACCTCATCAAATACAACGGTAAACCAAGCGAATTCGGCGAGTCGGTCGAAACCTTTCAGGACGGCCTCGGCCCTTGGCTCAAGCCGGTTTGGGACTTCAAGCCACACGGCGACTGTGGAAAAATGCTCGGTGAAACCGTCGCCGAACTCGGTGCGCATGTTGATGACATCGCCTTCATCCACAATGTCACCAGTAAGTCGGGCGTCCATTCGCAAGCCACTCTGCTGCAGTCGACGGGTTTCCTGCTGCCAGGATTTCCTGGCGCTGGCAGCTGGGTCAGCTACGGCCTCGGTTCGATCAACGAGAACCTTCCCACCTTCGTCGTGCTGCCCGACCACCGCGGAATGCCCTCGAACGGCGTAAAAAATTGGGACTCGGCGTTCTTGCCCAACGAGCACAGCGCCACCGTCATCTATCCCGGCTCCGCCAACCCGATCGCCGACCTCCATCCGCACGCTGTCGGCCGCTTCGTCAACAACGCCAGCGAGCGCGATGCGCAGGAACTTCTTGCGAACCTGAATCGCACGCACGCCGCGACGCGCGAAATCGATCATCGCCTCGATGGCCGCATCCGCAGTTACGAACTCGCTGCGCGCATGCAGCTCGCCGCGCCCGAAGCGCTCGACATGAAGGCGGAGCCTGAACACATCCTGAAGCTCTACGGCCTCGACCGCAACCCGCAAACCTGGGACGCCGAAATCAATGAGTCCGAAGAGTCTTTCGAATTCGCGCAGAAATGCCTGACTGCGCGGCGGCTGCTTGAGCGCGGCGTTCGATTCGTGCAAGTCTGGAGTGGCAACGACAATTCGCATCCGCGGCGCAACTGGGATTCGCACGAGGACATTCAGCGCGACCACGGCCCGCTCTCGCGCGGCATGGCCCGTGGCGCGGCGGCGCTGATCGCCGACCTCAAACAACGCGGCATGCTCGAAGACACGCTCGTCATCTGGACCACCGAATTCGGTCGCATGCCCAGTTCGCAAGCCGGCCGAGGCCGCGATCACAACCCGTTCGTCTTCACCAACTGGATGTGCGGCGGCGGCGTAAAAGGCGGCGTTTCGTACGGCGAAAGCGACAACTGGGGCTACAAGCCGCTCGACCGCAAAAACCCGACAACGGTGTACGACATCCACGCGACCATGCTGCGGCTACTGGGGATCGATCACACCAAGCTCACCTGGCGCCACAACGGCAGCGACCGTCGGCTGACCGATGTGCATGGACATGTGATCGAACCAATCATCGCCTGACCCGAACGCGCCGCGCTGCTATTCCTGACGGATCGACGCCGAATAGTTCGGCGCTTCCTTGGTGATGGTGATGTCGTGCGGATGGTTCTCGATGACCGTTGCGCCCGAAACCTTCACGAAGCGCGCCTTGCGGCGAAACTCGTCGAGACTCGCGCAGCCGCAGTAACCCATCGAGCTGCGCACTCCACCAACGAGTTGATAGACATACTCGGCGAGCGCGCCTCGGTACGGCACCATGCCCTCAACGCCTTCAGGGACGAACTTGCGCGCGTCCTTGATGCTGGCCTGTCCGTAGCGATCGCCTGAACCCGCGCTCATCGCGCCTTCGCTGCCCATGCCGCGATAGCTCTTAAATCGGCGGCCACGATGCAACACCACCTCGCCCGGACTCTCGTCGAGTCCAGCAAACATTGAGCCGAGCATCACGCATGAAGCGCCCGCGGCAATCGCCTTGGCGATGTCGCCCGACTGGCGAATTCCACCATCAGCGATCACGGGCACGCCCTGCGCCTCACACGCGCGCACCGCCTCCATAATCGCAGTGATCTGCGGCATGCCAACGCCAGTGACAACGCGCGTCGTGCAAATCGAACCAGGTCCGATGCCGACCTTGACCGCATCGGCCCCCGCGTCAATCAGTGCCTTGGCTCCGTCGGCGGTGCCGACATTTCCCGCAATGACCTCGATGTTGAAGCGCTTCTTCACACCCTGAACGGTGTCGATCACATTCTTCGAATGTCCGTGGGCGGTGTCGATGACGATCACATCGACCTCGGCAGCAATGAGCTTCTCCGCGCGCTCAAATTGACGCACGCCGATGGCTGCACCTACGCGCAATCGCCCGCGCACATCGCGACAAGCGTTGGCGTGCGTGCGCACATTCTCAAGGTCGCGCATGGTGATGAGCCCCTTGAGCCGACGCTGCCCGTCGACGAGAAGCAACTTCTCCACCCGCGCGCGACTCATCATCTGCTCAGCTTCGGCGGGCTTGGTGTCAGGCGCTGCGGTGATGAGCTTGTCTTTGGTCATCACCTCGCCGACCTTCGCTTCGCCGCGACCGTTGAGAAACTTCATATCGCGGCGGGTAAGAATGCCAACCACCTCGCCTCGGCTGGTGCCGTCGGCGGTGACGGGGAAGCCGGAAACTCCATGCTCAGCCATCAATTGCGCGGCGCGGCCAACGGTGTCCATCGGCGACAGCGTGATCGGATCGACGACAACGCCGTGCTCGCTGCGCTTGACCTTGGCCACTTCGCGCGCCTGCACATCGGGCGTCAAGTTCTTGTGGATGATGCCAATGCCGCCTTCTTGAGCGAGCGCGATCGCCAGCGCACCCTCGGTCACCGTGTCCATTGGTGAACTGACCAGCGGGATCTTCAAAGAGATGTTCCGCGTCAACTGCGTCGAGGTGTCGACGAGATCAGGCGTGAGTTCGCTGTAGGCGGGAATGAGAAGGACATCATCAAAAGTGATGCCCTCAAGGACGATCTTGGCTTCCATCGGGGGATCATGCAGGAGCCTTCGCCGCGCGTCAAATCCTCAGCCCGAGAACGGTTGCGCCACGCGCGTCGCCGGTGTCCCACCGTTTCCGTTTAGAGATGGTTTGCGGTAAGGTGCGGAACTTCCCCGCGGGTCCCGCGGATTCGCTGCATGCGCCGCAGACTCACGGGCGCACGGAAGAATCGATCCCGGCATGGCTGGGACGATGCGGAAGTACTGTCCTGGCACCGTTAGAGGCACCTCATGTCGTCCGCGCGCAACGAACTGCTCGTCCCACTCTCGATCAAGCACCGCGGCACCGTCGCTGGCGAAGGACTGAAGGCCTGGATCTCCTGGCTTGAGGCGATTATCCGCGTCGAAGGCTCCGACTTGATCGTCAAGAGCGGCCTTCGACCGCGCGTGCGCCACCGCGGCGTTCTGAAGGATCTCGAAACCGCCATCTGCACGCCCAACATCATGATGCAGGTGGCGATGGACATTCTCGATCCGAACCAAGTGAATTACTTCGAGCGCCACGGCTCGATCGACTTCGCCTACGACTACAAGAAGGCTGGCGATGAGGATGGCACTTCGTCGCGCCGCTTCCGCGTCAACTTGTTCATGGCCCGCGGCAATCCGTCGTTGGCGGCGCGTCTGATCACCAGCAACATCAAGCGTTTCGAAGAGCTCTACCTGCCCGCGATCCTCGGCGATGTGTCGATGGCCGCGCAGGGACTCATCCTCTTCTCCGGCGTCACCGGCTCGGGCAAGTCGACCTCGATCGCGTCGATGATCGACTATGTGAACCAGCGCAAGAAGGTCCACATCATCACGATCGAGGACCCGATCGAATACATCTTTAACGACGCCAAGGCCACGATCAACCAGCGTGAAATCGGCATCGACGCCACCAACTTCAACGATGCGCTGCGCGCGCTGGTGCGCGAGAACCCCGATGTTGTGCTCGTCGGCGAAATGCGCGACTACGAAACCTTCGAGGCCGCCATCCGCGCCGCCGAAACCGGCCACCTTGTGTTCGGCACCATCCACGCCAGTTCGGCGTGGCAGACTTTCGGCCGCATCTACGACCTGTTTCCCGAAGGCGAGCGCGATCAGATCCGCAAGCTGCTCGGCTACAACCTGCGCGCGATCATCTATCAGAAGTTGCTACCAACGCTGCATGCGCACATCGCCCGCATCCCCGCGCTTGAGATCCTCATCAACACCCCTGCGGTGCAGAAGTACATCCTCGACGGCCGCGAAGGTGAAATCCTCGAGCTCATTAAGCAAGGCCACGACGAAGGAATGCTCGACTTCACCAGCGCACTGGTGAAGCTCGTCGAGGACAACATGATCCACCAGCGCGTCGCCCTCGAAGCGACGCCGAAGCCTGAAGAGTTGAAGATGCGGTTGAAGGGAATCGGCTAAGGCCCAATCCGAGAAACGCCGCAGAAAGCCCGCGTTACCCAACGCGATGCAACGCGAAGTGAACCGCCAGTTCTAGATCTGGTTCGAGACCCCACCATGCACGACCTTCTCCCGCACGCCACGCCGGTCCTCGCGGATTCCATGATTCTGATGAGCATCGCCAAGCCGATCCTCCTCGTGGCGCTCTTCGTTCCCTACATGCGCTTCGTGGCCCAGTTCGAGTCCGACGCCCGTCGCTTCACGCTGCCCGTCGTCAAGCTCAACTTCATCTTCCTCGGCGTCGCGGTTCTCGCGCTCCTGGGAATCGTGCTGATTCCGTGGTTCGCCGTGGGATGGATCCTTGGCGCGATGATGATGACCGGCACGATGTACACCTACTGGAAGTATCGCGACGAACGCGTTCCAGCATCAGAGAAGTTTCAGCTCGGCGGAGAGGGCTTCGCCAAGCGCATGGAAGCTCGTCGCAAGGCCTCGAGCGAGCGCGCCGCATCGGTGCTGTTCACCAACGCCAAGGGCGTGAAGCAGCCTGTTCCGCAGAAGGAAGATCCGTCGCTCACCGTCTACATCGCGCTCGAGCAAGTGCTCATCGGCCCCATCGCCTCCCGTGCGACGCGCGTCGATCTCGCGAGTTCGCAACAAGGCGTCGGTGTGTCGATGCTCGTCGATGGAACGCGCACCAAGCGCGAGCAGCTCGCCCCCGATACTGGCAACGCCACCATCGACCTCATCAAGCGCATCGCAGGTCTTGATCCCGCCGATCGCCGCCGCCGCCAAGTCGGAACCTGCAAGATGGAGGGCCCGTCGGGCTCGACCCATCTCACCGTCACCACCAGTGGATCGAGCAGCGGCCAAACGGTGCGCATCGATTTCGACCGTGCATCGCGCTTTGGAAAGTCGATCGACACCCTCGGCCTCGCCGCCGCGCAAATCGAAGCGCTGCGCATCTTCGAGAAGCCCGAACACCGCAAGGGCGTCATCCTCATCAGCACCCCTGCCGGTCAAGGACTCACAACCCTCGGCTACGCGATCATCGCCCGCCACGACGCGTACACCAGCAACATCAAGACCCTCGAGCGCGAGCCGCAGTTTCGAGTCGAAGGCGTCGATCACAAGATGTTTGAGCCTGAGCCTGGCGTCGAAGAGTTCGGCCAGATGCTCACCAAGATCATCCGCCGCGACCCTGATGTTGTTCTCTGCGGCGACATTTCCGAGCCCGGCTCCGCCAAGGCCGCCGCGCTCATGGGATTGGAATCGCCGCTGGTTTATGTGCTCATTCCCGCGGAAAGCATGGCTGCGTCCATCGCGATCTGGACCCAAGCGGTCGGCGATCAGAAGCTCGCCACTCGCTGTCTCGCTGGCGTCATTCATCAGCGACTCATCCGCAAGCTCTGCCCGAACTGCAAGAGCGGCTTCACCCCCGCGCCCGAGCAGGCGAAGAAACTCGGGATCGCGCCAGGCAAGGAAGTCCAACTCTTCCGCGCCAGTGGCAAGATCCAAGTCAAGAACCGCATCGAAGACTGCCCGGTCTGCCAAGGCACCTCGTACTTTGGCCAGGACGGTATTTATGAAGTGATGATTCTTGACGAAGAGGCGCGACGCCTGCTCTTCGAGAACGACTTCCGCACCGCGTATGCGCGCGCAGTTCGCGAGCAGAAGATGATCCAGCTGCAGGAATCGGCGCTGCTGAAAGTTCGCGCAGGCGAAACCAGCCTCGACGAAGTTCAGCGCATCTTTGCGCCCAAGCAATCGGCGAGCGCGGCCAAACCCGCCGCGAGCGAGCCGAGCAAGAAATCCTAAAGCCGCAGCGAGATTCGCCAGAAGCCTGAAAATCAGCAGAACCAACGAGCGCGCGACTCCAGCGCGAAGGACAGCACGATGGAATCAATCCTCAACATTCTCGTCATCGGATTCGCCGGCCTCATCGCCTATTGGTGGGCGACGCAGGGGCTCTTCAGTTCGGTGCTGCACTTCATCTGCGTGCTCGCCGCTGGTGTGCTGGCGTTCGCAACTTGGGAGCCGATGACCGACCTAGTCGCCAGCATCCCCTCGCTGCAGCCTTACGGTCGCGGCATCGGACTGGTGCTGCCGTTCGCGGTCTACCTGTTTGCGTTGCGCATGCTGAGCGACAAGCTCGCGCCCGACAACTTGAACTTCCCCCACTGGGCAAACCTCTCCCTCGGCGGAGCCTTCGGCGTTGCCAGCGCGATCCTGACCGTCGGCATCACGCTGATCGGTGTTGGCCATCTGCACAGCTCGCGTGACCTCGTCGGTGTTGTCGGCTCCGCGCGAACCTCCGCATCGAAGGGGCAACCCGACCTGCAGGTATCCGCGCTCTGGATTCCCGTGCATGTTGAGGCGGCTCGTTTCTTCGGCATGCTCTCGCAGTCCTCGTTTGCGCCGACCTTCTCGACGACGACGCTTGCCAGCGAGCATCCGAACCTCGGCCAACAGGCCTTCGGACTGCACCGCGACACCTACAACCGCGCCGGTCGCCTTTCGCGCACCACCGCTGCCAAGAACTCGATCAGCATCGTCAAGGCGATCCTCGTTCCCGAGATAGCTCTGCCCGATGGTCGCACTCTGAGCGCCTACCTCGTCGATCTCCAACTCGATGCGGGCGCGTCGACCGAAGGTCAGGGCTTTGCCATCTCTGCGGCGCAGTTGCGCCTCGTCGGCACGGCAAAGAACACTGGCGATGCGGCTTCAGGCGTTGGCTCTGGCATCGCGTATCCGATCGCGTGGGCGCAGCCGAACTCCGGCGGCGGACGCACGACATTCATGTTCGACGACGCCGGCCACTACATCTCCTCGCCTCCAGGAACGCAGGCGCTCAGTGTGACGCTCGTCTATCCGTCGGATCCGTTCCCCGCCACTGCACCGCCGCGCTTCATGACCGCGGTTGGGCTTCGCCTGCCCTTCCCGCAGGTCGCGCAGCAGTCGACCGCGCAGGAAGCGTTGTCGATGCTTCTCGGCGGCGCCGACAGCGGCGTCGTTGTTCCCCCTGGAACCGTGGCGATCAATCCGGAAGACATCACGATCAATGACTCGATTGCGCCAGGCAACGCCGACCTCAATAATGTCGGCGCGATGGATCTCAAGGACACCAACTATCTGTTCCAAGGACTCGGCGAGTACGAGCAAGGCGGATTCCGCGGCAATAAGGGAATCGTGGTCAAGGGTGTCTGGGCCCCACCCAACACTCGAGTGGTGCGTCTGAACGTCAGCCGTGGATCAGGCAGTTCGATCGACCTGTGGAACGATCGCAGCAAGGTGCGCGAGACCGCTGGTGACACCGCGAACTTGGCAATCGTCGACGACCTCGGACGAACTTACTTTCCCATCGGTTACATCCACGCGACCGCGACCGGCGACCGCCGCGTCACCGTCCGCCTGCAGCGCGACGGCGGCTACTACCAACTCAATTCGTTCCCCAATCTGTCGAGCGCCGGTTCGGACAAGCTCTACGCGCTGTTCACGCCCGCAGTCGGACGCAAGATCGTCGCGGTGCGGCTTGGCACTGAGTGGGTGGCGACGGCAAGCCTGGACATTGTGTCCGCGCACTGACGCGCGCATGCCATTGATCACGCGCCCCGGCCCCTCGGCTGGGGCGCATTTCATTTTGAGTCAAGTGCGCCGCTGATCTCGTCTAAAGATTTCGCGCGTAAATCTGTAGTGACTTTGCCAAGCCGCAAGAAGCCGTGCGAAGATGCGCGCTTGGATTCGAACGGTGGATCCGAACGGTGGATCCGATCGTCGGATCCGTTCGCACGAAGAGCAGATAAACATCACGCGAGAAAGGAATCCCGCCCGACGGGAGCGTTGTCCATGCATCCAAAAACATTTCAACCTCATGCGCGCAAGGCGCGCAATCCTGATCGCGCGAGGTGGCTGCGCCGTATTGCCGCTCATCTTGCCGCTCATGTCGCAGCTCATGTCGCAGCTCATGTGCGCAACGATGGGGTAGCGGTGGCGTGGGCGTTTCTATTGCGGACGCTGATCGCGCCTTGGCGCCGGCCCGCGCGTGATCCTGGCGAGCGCGCGGCCGAACGGTTCCTGCGCGCGCTCAACTATCGCGTGCTCGCCCGCAACTGGCGCAGTCCGCGCGATCGGCGCGACGAAGCCGATCTCATCGTGCTCTCGCCGAACGGCCGCGAAGTTGCGATTGTCGAGGTGAAACGCGCGGCAGGTCCGTGGGATCCACTGGACCGCGTCGATGTGCGCAAACGCGAGGTTCTCTGGCGAATCCTGACCGACATCGAGGCACTTGCCTCGGCGCGACCGAGCAGTTCGCCGTTGCATCGGGCAGCGGCTCACGCTGAGTGCATTCGGGTCGACCTCGTGGGTGTGCGCGGCGAAGGTTCGACCGCGATGGTGGTCGAGCACGCGACCGGAATCTTCACACGAGAGTTCGTCCGCAACGCGCGCAGCCGGGCGCCCTGACTTCACGCCACCATTGCTTCACGCCACCGACACTCAGCGCCAATAGCGATCGAGCGCGAAGGCGATCAGTCGGTCTTCCATCTCGCCGATGTCGTCGGTGACCCAGCGGCTTCGCAAGGTGCTGAGGTAGCGCTGGCGCTCGATGGTTTCGCGGATGGATCGCAACTGGTTGGAGAGGGCCAGTTGAAGTTCACGGTCGTAGACCGAACGGGCATTCGGACGCTCGATGGCTATCACCGTGAACCAGCTGGTGAAGTCGCGTTGTTGCAGCGGCTCGCTGACCTTGTCGACGGCGAGACCTTTGATCCGCGCCTTCACCGCGTCACTCAAAGGCAATCCGTCGATGCCGTCAGCAGGCAGATCGCTCGACTGCCAGAGACCACCGTCGACAATGGCGAACTCCTTGATGATGTCGGAGAAAGTTCGGCCTTCAGCAACGAGCGCCTTCATGCGCTCGATCTTCTCGGCATCAGCAAGCGTGTCGAAACGAATGCGTCCGATCTTCACCTGCTGCGGCGGGTTGTAGATATTGCGATCACGGTCATACGCCTGCAACACCTCGCGCCAGGCAACGATGGCGCGCGGCTTGATGCGTTGATTGAGCAGTCGGCCGGCGAGGGCAACATCGCGACGCTCCTGCATGAACTCGTCGAGCGATTGAGTTCGCTCGGACTCAAGGCTCGCCTCGGCAGCCGCACGGCTTCCACCGCGTTCGGCGATTGTTTCTTCCTGAATCCCGCGCAGCCACGCGAAGAGTCCCTGCTGCTGCTCGTCGGAAAGTTGCGATTCTGCCTCGGCGACAATGAGCTCGCTGTCGACGGTTTCTTTGAAGACCGCCTTGACGGTTCGAATGAACTGCTCACGCCCCACCACGCGATCGGGCATCGCGGCCATCGCGATGAGGCGATCGGCATGCGGTTCAAAAAACGTGTCGGCGAAGATCGGCCGTCCGTTGATCTGTCCAACCAGTGCGTCGACCGGCCAGTTTCCGCCAGCCTTGATGCGCGTTGCAACCACAGGCGGCGTAACCGCATCGATCGCCGTACTGCCATCAGCAAGCCGCTCACTCACTTCCGCGCGCACACTTTCCGTTGCCTGACCGTTGCGAATGCGTTCGGTGCCTTCGACTTCGACCGAGGGCTTGGCGAGAATCTCGGGCGACATCTCCACAACATCGTCGCCACGACCGTCGGCGAGATCCGCAGGCGGATGGGCGAAGTCCGCCACCGAAATCCTGCGCACATCGCTCGGCGAATTCGAACTGCAGCCGACGAGCATGCTGGCGACCCCCAACCCTGCAACAAGCATCGGCACTCCAACAAGCATCGGCGCCCCCACAAGGATCGACACCGTCGGAAAGATTGCAATGCGAAGGCTCGGAGACATTGATGGAATCGTACCGAGCGTGCGCACAGTCGTCGCCGCCTCGGCTATTCTCGCGACATGAGCGACGAGACCCCACGCCTGCACATCGACTCCGACTGGAAGGCCCAAGCGCAGGCGGAGAAGGAACGCCTTGCCGCCAAGGAATCCGCGCGCTCCCAGCAGCCGCGCTCGGCACCGCCTCTTGTCGGACAGCCTGAGCACGCTGATCAAGGCGATCACGGTGAGCCCGGCGAGCCTGGCGAAATGCCGCCGGCCGACTTCCGCGGACTGATCATGACCCTCGGAAGCCAAGCCATGATGGGTCTCGGAGCCTACACCGATCCGCAGTCAGGTCGGGTCATGATTGACCTCGCCGGCGCGCAGTTTGCCATCGACCTCCTCGGCGTTGTCGAAGAGAAGACCCGAGGCAACCTCGCCCCCGATGAAGTGACCGAAATCACCGAGGTTCTCGCTCAGTTGCGCGCGCGCTTCGTGCATGTCGCCAAGATGATCCATGAGCAAATGCAGCGTGAGGCTGGCAACAACATGGGCATGATGGGCGGCGGCTCCGACATCGCCGGATCCATCGGTCGTGGCTCGGGGCACACTTCGCCCGGCGGACTGATTATCCCGGACTGATTGTCCTCGGCTGATCATCCCGGACTGATTGTCCTCGGCTGATCATCCCCGGCCGAGCGCAGCAACCGCAGCAGACTCGTTGGGCAAGAACACCCGCTCGAGCACCGTGACCACCTGCGGCACAAAGAGCACCACGCCGAGCATCACCACGAACAGCACGATCGACGCGAGCACTACGCGGTCGGTTCGCAACGCGTCAAGCGGGCTATCTGAACTTCCATCGTTGGCGCGGCGCCAGAAGCGATGAATCGCCACCAGCACGATCGGCGTGAGCAACGCCAACCCGCTCGCCCGCGCGCCGTAGAGTTGCCAGGTGTGCTCCGACAGCGTGTACGACAGGTACATCAGCGTGGTGATGACCGCCGAAACTCCGAGCAACCATTGAAGTTCATCGCGGCCCCGGTACTCCGCCGCACTCTTCCATGTGCTGCCCGCGCGCTCGGCGGTCACCAGATCGCACATCCGCTTGGTGCATCCGAGAAACAGGCACAGAAAGAACACGCAAAGCACGAGCCAAAGGCTGATGCGAACATCGATCGCCACCGCTCCAGCAGCGGCGCGTAGCGCGAAGCCTGCGGCGATGGTCATGACATCGACCACCGCGATCCGCTTGAGTCCCCAGTTGTAAGCCAGCTGCAACAGCGCGTAGAGCGCGATCGCCGCGACCAACGCGTGCCCCACCACGAGCGCCGTGGAGAACGCCCCAACAAGCAGCACGATGCCCATCGCCACCGCCACGCGGGGCGAAATCGCACCCGACGCCACTGGCCGACGGCACTTCACTGGATGTTGGCGGTCCTTCTCAGCGTCAAAGGCGTCGTTGATGCAATAGAAGCCGCTGGCGACGAGACAGAAGGAAGCAAACGCCAGCAGCGCGGCCGAAGCCTTGGCAAAGGCGACGCTGCTTGGGTCGGTCCCATCGGCGCCGTTGGTTCGCACCGCATTGGCGAGCCAAAAGATAAACGCCAGCAGCACGAAACTGTTCTTAGTCCAATCGCCTGGACGGGCAAGACGGACGATGTCGCGGGGCGAGGTCATTTCGTGTTCTATCGGCGGTTTCACTCGGCGACCCCACAGGAGTCGCACAAGTCGCGGACCTTGAATCTCACACCAGTTCCATCAGAACCTCGTTGGCGAGCATCATGCCGCGTCGGGTGAAACGCAGGCGCGCGGTGGCGGCGTCGCGCTCGAGCAGCCCGTCGGCAATCGCCTTGGCGATCACCTGCACGCGCGCCGGCACCAGCGCCACTGCCCGAGCCTCGAGCCCGGCATCGATCCCCTCCGCCAGCCGCAACCCGATCATCAGCGCCTCGCTGGCGTGGCGGGCCGGATCGGGCGCCTCGTGGTCCACCACGGGCTGCCCCGCTCCATTGGTTCCATCCGCCGCATCGGCCTGATCCGTCCGCGCAAGCCAGTCGCCCAACCGAGGCACGACCTTGAAGCGATGGCCTGCAACAAAGCCGCTCGCGCTCGGACCGATCGCCCACCACGGCTCGTTGCGCCAGTAGACGAGATTGTGCCGGCACTCGCGCCCCGCGCGCGCATAGTTGGAGACCTCGTACTGCGCGAACCCCGCGGCCTCGAGTCGGTCGCGAGTTGCCTCGTACATCTCCGCCTCCAACGCGTCGTCGCAGGGCTCAAACTCGCCGCGCTCGAGCCGCTTGGCCATTGCAGTGTTCGGCTCGTAAGTGAGGCCGTAGCAAGACAGATGCTCGGGGCCGATGGCAAGAGCGCGATCGAGATCCGCGCACCAATCCGCCAGCGTTTCCCCTGGAATCCCGAAGATGAGGTCGATGTTGAAGTTGACGATGCCCGCCTCGCGGAGGAATCCCGCGGCGCGGGCGACATTCGCCGGATCGTGCCAACGCTCGAGCGTCTTGAGGTGGCGCGGATCAAAGCTCTGCGCGCCGATCGACACGCGGTTCACACCTGCATCGCAAAGCACGCGCGCCTTCTCGAGATCGATCGTTTCGGGATTCGCTTCCACGGTCCACTCGACGCTCTTCGCCAACGGAAACCGACGAATCTGCGCGGTCAGCGTGCGCAACTCATCCGCCGTCAGCAGCGTCGGCGTGCCGCCGCCAATGAACACCGTCTCGATTTCGCCCTCGACGCGCGCGAGCGTCCAGTCGACATCACGCGCGATCTGCGCGAGGTAGTCCCCGCTGCGGCCCTCGCGGTCGACGAACGAATAGAAGTCGCAATAGTGGCACTTGTGAAAGCAGAACGGCACATGGACATAGAGCCCGCGCGCGCGATGGCGCCCCCGGGGCAACACCGACTCCATCGAGACCGGCGCGGGAGCAGCCGGGGCAAAGTCATTCTGCCGTTGGATATGAAGTCGAAGATCCGCCACCCTCGCAGGATAGGAAGTCCCGAAACCTGCGCCGTCGGTGAAAGTCGGCTCAAGTCGACTCATGCGGCTCTCCAATCAAGCCGATCCGTCTGCAGCGGCTACTTGGTCGCCACTGCGGAGGCTGCTCGATGGCCGGCGAAGAAATCATCCGAATCATGTGTCCAAACCTGGGGTGCCAACGCGTCCTTGCGGTGCCTTCGAGTGCCCGTGGGAAGCTCGTCCGCTGCCGCGGCTGCGGCTCGAACATCCGTATTCCCGCCAACCGACCCTCGGCCAGCGACGGTCCCGCCGCGGCCACTCCGGCGAAGCCCGCCACCCCCGCTCAGCACAAACCCGCGGCCTGACTTCGGTCCACCAAGCCGCCCAAGCATCGGCGCGGTCGCGCTAGACTGCGCGCTTGCAGCCGCACACCAACAACCGCGCTCCTCTGCACGCAGCATCGCACCCGTCGGCCCATGCCGCCGTTGTCGGCCTCCAATGGGGCGACGAAGGCAAGGGCAAGATCGTCGATCTGCTCACCTCACGATACGACTGCATCGTTCGCTACAACGGCGGTGCGAACGCTGGTCACACCGTCCAGGTTGGAAGTGAGCGCTACGCGTTACACCTGATTCCGTCGGGCATTCTCAGCAAGGGCAAGATCAACATCGTCGGCAACGGCGTCGTGGTCGACCCGGAGAAACTCCTCGACGAGGTCGACGGGTTGCGTAAGCGCGGCGTGCATGTGGGCGACAATCTGCGCATCTCCGACCGCGCTCATGTCGTCATGCCTTATCACAAGGAGCAGGACGCCGCGCTCGAAGAACTTCTCGAACTCAAGTCGGGAAAGCTCGGCGCTGGTCAGATCGGCACCACTCGCCGCGGCATCGGCCCGGCCTATGCCGACAAGGTCCGCCGCTCGACGGCGCTGCGCATGGGCGATCTGCTCGACCACGCGCTGTTGCTGCGGAAGCTCGAAACAATCTGCGGACTGCGCATGGCCGAGCTCGAAGCTCTGGGCGCCAATGTCACGCCGCTGATCCCGCTCGAACTCGCCGACCGCTTCGCCAGCGCTGGCGAGAAGCTGCGGCCGCACATCACCGACACCGTCTATCTGCTGCACGATGAAATCGGCGCGGGCAAAAACGTCTTGTTTGAAGGCGCAAACGCCTGTCTTCTCGACATCGACCACGGCACCTTCCCGTATGTCACCAGTTCCAACTGCTCGACGCTGGGCATCCCATCGGGCTCCGGCGTGCCTGGCCGCATGATCGGCAAGGTCTACGGAATCATGAAGGCCTATTCGACGCGCGTCGGCGGTGGGCCGTTCGTCACCGAACTGCTTGATCCAACCGGCGATCTCATTCGCAAGCGCGGTCGCGAGTACGGCACCACCACCGGACGCCCCCGCCGCTGCGGCTGGCTTGATCTCGTGGCGGTGAAGTACTCGGTGATGATCTGCGGCGCCGACGCCATCGCCTGCACGCTGCTCGACGTACTCAGCGGATTCGACGAACTCAAGATCTGCGTCGGGTATCGCCGCGCCGACGGCACCGTCACCGACCGCTTCGTTCCCGATGCCGAGCGCATGCAAGGCTTCACGCCCATCTATGAGACCCTTCCGGGCTGGCAGCGCGAGCTCACCGAC
>Ga0114978_10000869_pt1 | contig 25362 bp, 28 predicted proteins | sample S_140212_EF_Meta_FD_87027 | JGI IMG/M metagenome (GOLD analysis project Ga0114978, IMG submission 87027) | Freshwater microbial communities from Lake Simoncouche, Canada to study carbon cycling - S_140212_EF_MetaG | ecosystem: Environmental > Aquatic > Freshwater > Lake | place: Lake...
TCAAATAAAAGCAGGACCAGCAGGAAAAGTAGGGCCAGCAGAAAGAAGAGGGTCAGCAGGAAAAGCAGGGCCAGCAGAAAGAAGATAGACAGCAGAAAGAAGAGAATCAGCAGGAAAAGCAATAAATTAAAAAGATTTTCAAAAAAATAGTAAACAGGAGAAATTATTAAACTTCGGTATCATCTACATATGAAGTTTTAATTTTTTTGTGAGGTTTTATTTGATCATTATTTATATCATCAAAATCATCAATATTTTTTTGTGTATTAAATCCCATTATTTTCTGTAAAATATCACCCCCGCTATTTTCTGGGTTAATATAATTACTCGGCAGAAAACAACTTGTTATTGATGGACAAAAGCATTTTAAAAAATTATTACATTTAAATCTAATCCAATATTTTTGTCTGAGTTTTGCGTTTATAATCTCTTGTTGAAACATTTTATCTATCATGGAAAATGCCGTATTTAAAAACAAAAGGGTATGTATAATATTTTTTTTCTGTTTAAATAAATACGTATATCTTGAAGAATGCGCGTTATCAATATTATAATTTTTCTTTTTCTTTAAAGCATTGAGAAATCTTAATTCGTTTTTCAGATTTTTTAAGTTAGTAAGAGTTTTTGCTTTATAATCATCTATTTTTTTAATTATTGAAAATACGTTTGTATTGTAAATGAGTGGATATTTATAACGGATCGTTCTAGGAATAAGAAATTGGTTGGTTTCCTTGATTTCTGCGATTTTTTCTTCTATGCTTTTAATATTTTCCGCCATATTTTTAATAAATTCAATCTCACTCGCTTGGCGTTTTTCAAATAATTCATTCGCAAATATTCGACACTGATTGATTATCCATTTTCTTCTCTTGTCACAGTCATCTTCAATACACGTAGATTTAATAAATTGTTTATTTTCTTGTAACTGTTTTAATACATTATCGGAAGTCAATAAGGGATCACTAAATAATAAAACTTGACCGGATTGAAATTCCACATAAGTTTGTAATTTATCATATTTATGTGACGATATTTTGTGCGCTTCTGCCGATGCGTCGAGTTTTAAATAATTGATAATTGCTAAAATAAAAGCCACAAAGGCCGAAATACCCGAAAGAATAATAGACCCATGCGAATCATTTTGAAGCGGCGATTGAATAACACTAACTAGGGCTGATAAAAAAATAGCCGGCAACATGAGACAATTCAGTATATTTACGGTATATGATCGGGCTTCCATGTAAATGGTTTTTTGTCCTTTCAAATAACTGGCGAGAATATCTAAGGCCGAAGAATACCGATGCACAATATCTTGTTCATATGATTTATTAATTTGGTTTTTGACTTCATTATATGATATTTTTTTATAATTAACATGATTTATGTTATTATGTAATTCAGAATTATTACTGTATTCCTCGTCAGTATTGCTTTCGTCACTATCATTATAGTCTGTATCACTGGGTTCACTGCCACAAATAGTATCTTCGATGTCTAATTTCTTTTTAAAATTAGTTTTTGTATATAAAGGGACAAATTTATTTTCATATCTGTTTTCATAATTAGGTTCAAACATATGAGATGATCTAGTTTTATTTGATTTAATTTTAGTTGATTTAGCCGGTTCAATATTTATTATAACATTTTCTTTTTCAATAACATTTTCTTTTTCAATAACATTTGTTATAGCATCATTTGTTATAACATCATTTGTTATATCATCATTTGTTATATCATCATCTATTATAGTATCATCATCAGAAGACATTAGGCCTTGTATATTATATCAATATACTATATAATGACTCATAGACGAACGACAAAATGGGCAGGTTGGAAAAGCGTTAAACCATCTACAAGAGAGCGCACGATAATGAGAAAAAATTGCGGTAAAAAATGTTTTTTAGGACCGAATAAAAGTTTCCCTATATGTAATAAAGGCACATGTAAGGTAAATAAAAAAGGTGTATGGGCGGCCTACATCAGAGCACGTGAATGGGGGTCTAAAAAAATGAGAGTAAGTAAAAAACACAGCAAAAGTTTTTATAATAAGATAGCCAGAAAATCGCGAAAATTATTAAAATTATAAGTATATATATGAAAATTATCTCATGGAATATATTAGCCAATGAATTTATTAAAAAAGCCGACTACCCCATGATAAAGGGAAAAATGTTATTTAACCGAAAAGGCCGATTAACACAAATTACTAGTATATTAAAAAATGTGAATGCGGATGTTATGTTATTACAGGAAGTAATGCAAGCTGAATATAACTCTTTATCGGAAACCTTTGAAAAAGAATATTATGTTATTAAAGGCAAGAATATTAATTGGTATAATAAAAAATCATACAGTGGGAACGTAACCTTTTTAAGAAAGAATGTATTTTCTCTCTTAGCAAATAACGAGAAAGGGATGATAAAAGATTTAGAGTTTGGTCTTTATGTAAGGTGTTATTTTTTAGACATGGTGAGAGAAAATGTAACTGGAAATGTACCTAAAAATGTACCTAAAAATGTATGCGATAATATATGTTCAGTCAACGCATCTGTAGTAGCACAAAAAGATGTAAATAAAATTGTCGGCATTAAACATAATTCAACGCAAAAATTAATGCCTATCGATATTATAAATATTCATTTAGATGATATCTCTCACGCAAAAAGAATATCGGAAATAAAAAGTATAGAGGAAGAAATAAGGGGAGCTAAAAAGGTTATTTTAGGCGGTGATTTTAATCAAGATTATAAACCAAAATCCAATTTATATAAACTGCTTAATCGGGATATGGGTTTAAAAATATATATCAAAGACCCGACTTATTTGATTGAAAAGAAAATGTGTATTGACCACCTAATGACGAAAGGGTTTGGCCGAGACTCGTGTGGCTGTGTTGTGAATAATTTTGGCGATGACGTTTTACAACAATTTAAGGAATATGGGTCAGACCATCTACCAATTATTATTAAGGTATAATATATAAAATATTATTATTGTTTAAATATTTTATATTAATATTTTTATAAATTAAATGAAAATAGGCATACTTATACCTTCTACATCAAAAGGCAGAAATTGGGCCTCTTATAAAGAAACCTATTTATACAACATAACACTAAAAACATTTTTATTAACCTATGATAAAGAGCATACTTATGAATTTTATATAGGGATAGATCGAGCTGATCCTATATTAGATAAAGATGAGACAAAAAATGGATTAAATAATTTGAAAACCGTCTTTAAAAATATAAATTTTGATTTTATTTATATGGACGGAATAGCAAAAGGTCATTTAACGGTAATGTGGAATCGTCTTTTTAAAAAAGCTCTAGATGGTAGCTGTGATTATTTTTATCAATGTGGCGATGATATAGAATTTCAAACAAAAGGCTGGATTAATGACTCTATAAAAAAACTTCAAGAAAATAAAAATATTGGTTTAACTGGACCAATTAATAATAATCCGCGAATATTGACGCAAACATTTGTATCAAGAAGTCATTATAATTTATTTGGTTATTATTTTCCAGAAGAAATAATAAACTGGTGTTGTGATGATTGGATTAATGATGTTTATAAAAATATTAACGCATTTTTTCCTTTGTTAAATCAAGTTTGTGTAAATATTGGCGGAGACCCACGCTATGCTATAAATAATGATAGTACCTATAATTTAAATAGGAGTTATAATACCATGTTATTGCGTGCTCGTTGCGCAGAAATAGTAAAAAGAGACGTAATGCTAATAACGAATAATACTAAAAAAATGAATTTAAAATTCTATTAAAATCTTTATTCATTTATATAAATATAAAACCTTTATTTTATATAAATATAAATGAATAAAGATTACATAAGCGAAGACACACTCGTTAATTGGATAAAAGACAATGGTGGAATTTTACATACACGTAAAGTAAGTAATATTGATAATAAAAACTTAGCAGTGTGTCCAGAAAATACAATAGTATGTTTAACTGGCTATTATCATCTATTAAAAATATTTTTTAATAAAATTATAAATTTATTTACAAAAAAAATTATTTTAGTTACATTAGAAACAGACGGATTTGATATGAAACAAGATTATGTAAATCATCCGTTAATAACCCATTGGTTTACTTGGAATAAACCCTATGAACATCCGAAAGTTTCTTGTTTACCGATTGGATTAAATTATGATAGACAACAAATTATTTTAGAAAAATTTTTAAATTTTAAAACTCCAGTAAAAACAAGTGAAAGAAAATTATTATGCATGAATTGTTCATTAAATACCAGTCCTACACGCGGTAGTTTATTATATAAGGTGGCAAATGAATGGAAGAAAGGGTTTTGTGATGTAGTTGAAAACGTGCCTTTTATTCAAACATATAATAAAACTTCCTTTGTAGATGGACAAATTCGAATTATGGTGACGAGTCCAAAATGTTATGATTTAATTTCAAAATATAAATTTATATTATCACCGCAAGGCGCAGGGTTAGATTGTCACCGAACGTGGGAAGCGCTATATTTAGATATTATTCCAATTGTCTTATCATCAACCATAAATGAAATATATGAAGATTTGCCGATATTAGTTGTAAAAGATTGGAATGAAATAACAGAAGATTTTTTAAATGAAAAGTATAGAGAAATATCATTAAAAAAAGAAAGAGGAGAATATAATATAGAAAAAATGTTTTGTAGTTATTGGATAAATACAATAAAGAATAAAATTTATATATAAATATTATGATTTTGATTATTAATATACATTATTATATTAATATAAACATTATTATATTAATATAAACATTATTATAATACTATTATTATAATAATAGTATTATAATGGTTGAACCCATAAAACCGATACATTTTATAACATATGGAAATAATGTTTTTGAAAAAGCAAAAACAAGATTAGTTAATCAAGCCAAAGATTTTTATCCTTTTAAAACGATCAACCCTTATGGACCAGAAGATTTGCCGACTGACTTTTCTAAACAATTTAAAAATATATTGGAGATGAAACGTATAGGCGGATACGGCATATGGCGACCAATTATTATAAAACAAAAATTAGATGAAATGAATGATAATGAGTTTTTAATTTATTTGGACGCAGGATGTCATTTAAATAAGAGTGGTATGAATAGATTTAATGAATATATTGATTCATTAGAGAAAAGCGAATTTGGTATAATGTCTTTTCAAATGAGTGGAAATAAAGGGCCAGGTGGCTTAGAAAAAGAAAAGTGCTGGACAACAAAGGAAATATTTAACTATTTTAAAGTAAATCCAGACAGTGATATCGGTAATAGTGGTCAATATTTAGATGGAATATTAATAATGAGAAAAAATAAACATTTAATAGATTTAATAGATTTATGGATTAAATCCATATATGATTATTCTATCATGTTTACCGATTATTATAACAAGATGCCACAACATCCAGAATTTAAAGAAAATCGCCATGAACAAAGTGTGTTTAGTATTTTACGAAAATTACACGGGTCGGTAATTATTGATGGAGATGAATCGTGGATGGTGCCGTTTGGGAAGGGCGAATCTTTAAAATATCCCTTCTGGGCAGCGCGTTCAAAGGTTTAAATAATATAATAAATTAATAATATTTTGTTATGTTAATTTATTATAATAAATTTATTATGTTGTCTATAAATTATAATAAATTTATTATGTTGTCTATAAATTATAATAAATTTATTATGTTGTCTATAAAATCCTTATATTGTATGTATGGTCTAGGCATATGAAAGTCTATATATAATTTATTTTTTATATAACTACTATTATAATTTGGATAATGTATTTTGTCTAAGCGTGTTGTTTTATTAATTTTATCATTGTCTAAAATAACAAGATTTTTAGTTTTTTTATTCCATTCTTGTGTTATTTCGTATAAATATAATTGGTCAGTTATCCAAAATGGTTTATAATATCTACCAGCATTTTCCCCAATATATTTTGGTAATTTATAAATGGATTTTATACGGGTTACGATATCTGCGTCGGAATTTATATTAAATATTTCTCTCCAAGTGGATTGATGAGCAATATTATAACATATTACCATTTCATTTTTACCAACACAACTTAATGGGCGATAACAAATAAATTTATTATTATCTATATATGTAATCGAATCTGTATAATATGTTTTAGACATCGGTATCATATCCATATCTGTAATTAAAATGCCGCCTTTTGCTTCGGTCAATAAAGCCGGATAAAATAATCGAATATTCTGAGCAATAAAAGATGATTCAACATTTTGAATTGGTGAAAATAAATGAATATATTCTTTATATGGTAATAACTCATCAGAAAGAGAATCAGATATGACTACAATGTGAATAACGATATCCGGAAATAATTTTTTCCAAGAGGTAATAAATGGTGGAATAAATCGAAAATAATTAGGATTCATATCAGTCGCGACTAATACATCAGTAAATAACATATTATTAGTTATAAATGTTATTTATTTAAATAATACTAATAGTTATTCTATAATTTTATTATACAATGATTCGCATGTAAATGATTTAATAATGTTATCCCAATCAATAAACTTATCATATTTTAGTTCCATATGTAAAATATCTGAAAAATTATTAACCCATATTACTGGATAATTTTTATATAAACTTAGCACATTATAATTTTTACGTACGATAGGAATCGTTTTCAAGAAAAAACATTCTAAAATTTTTGGAGCACAATCAACACCATTTCCAAGAGGACATAGACACCATTTATATGTTGATAATTTTTGTTGGAATTCGATAGTCGTTAAATCATTTTTTTGAATATCAAAAATATTGGGATAAGTGTGAATAAATTTTGTCATATTTCCGCGCTCAATAAATTGATTTCCACAACAATTATTATTTCTTGGTCTCCAACAACAAAAAATTTTATCAATTTTATTTTCTATATCAACCGTTTTTCCAATAGTTAAAAGCATGTCTTCATATTCTTTTGTGTGAGTAGCAAAACCAACAGTCAAAGAATACATTTTTGGATGATCTGAAACATTATTTTCGGCGTACCATTTTTTTAATTTTGGTAAATTTATAATTATAAAATATTCTTCTCTAAAATTAATTTGAGGAGAATAATCACCACATCCAGTAATAAGAATAAATTCATTTTTTATATTTTTTAGTTCATTCATATATTTTTTTATAAAATCTATTTTTAAATAAACGTGTCTGGGGTTTTCAGTTTTTTTTATAATTTTATCTTTCATCATTATCCAATCAAAATAATTAGCAAAATAAAAACTACTATTATTTAACATAGATAATCCACAATGCCCAATATATTTTTGCATTATGGGTTTAATTAAATATATAAAATTATTTTTATATTAAAAATATGTTGAAAACAATTCTTCATATTGATTCGTGTATAAAATCAAAAGATTATAATACTTTAAGAATTCAACAATATGTTGAAAGTTGTAATTCTATATTTAAATATATGGATTTTTTTAAAAAAAATAATATAGATGTAGTATTAATTGATAATAGTATTTCGTTAATAGATGAGATGCCTAATGAAATAAGATGTTTAATACCTACGTCAGTAAATATTATTTTAAAAAAAAATGATTTTAATTATGGTTATATTAATAAAACAGCAGGTGTTTTTGAACATTGGAAGTTGGGTAGAGAACTATTTAAAAATTATGACTATATTATTCATTTTGAATTACGATTAACATTATTAAATATAGATATTATTGAAGATTTTATACAAAATCCTATATCAATGTTTGGATGGCATACACGAAGACTGAATATAAAAACAATTGAAATAAATGAATTAGGATTTTTTAAAAAAAATGATACTCGTTTTAAAATAAATGAATATGGTAAAGATAATAGAAATTATAGAGATAAAAAATTTAATGACTTTCATACTGGTTTTTTTATTTGTCTTATGAATGAATTTATAAAATTAGTTGATAATACAGATTTGAATATATTAATTAAACCATCATTACAATTCGGGGGAATGATATCTTTAGAAAAATTATTAATGTGTTATGTATATTATTGTTTACCGGAATTTAAAATGGTTGAAAAATTAAATATTAAACGTTATTCAAGTTATTATAATATGAATAATATTGAAATATATTAAATATATTAAGTTAATTATTAATAATAAATCTATTATTATTAATATAATGAAAATACTTATTACAGGAGGTTGTGGTTTTATCGGTCATCATTTTGTTGAACACATTTACAAAAATACCGACTGGGATATTATTGTTATAGATAAATTAAGTTATGCTTCAAATGGATTTGAGCGCTTGAGAGATACAGAAACATTGAATAATAAACGTATTAAAGTATTTACAAGTGATTTAATATTGCCTTTATCTGATGGTATTATTCAAGAAATAGGTACAGATATTGATTATATTGTACACATGGCTGCTGAAACACATGTAGATAACAGTATTAAAAATCCATTATTATTTATAAATAACAATATACAAAGCACTGTTAATTTATTAGAATATGCGAAAAATAATTTACCTAATTTGAAGATATTTTTTTATTTTAGCACTGATGAAGTATTTGGTCCTGCTTTAGGTGATACTTTATATAAAGAATGGGATAGACATAAACCCACTAATCCTTATTCCGCGTCAAAATCTGCTGCTGAGCAAATATGCGTTTCTTATGAAAATACATATAAAACCCCACTAATGATTGTAAATGTCATGAATGCTTTTGGCGAACGTCAGCACGTAGAAAAATTTATTCCGCTTTGTATTAAAAAAATATTGGGAGATGAAAAGATTTATATTCATAGTTATCCTGATAAAAAAACATCAGGAACTAGATTTTATATACATGGCCGAAATATTGCGGCTGCTGTTCTTTTTCTGATCCAAAATGGAAAAATTGGAGAGAAATATAATATTTCTGGGGAGAGAGAAGTAAGTAACTTAGAAATGGCTAAAATGATTGCGAAATTTATGAAAAAAGAGTTAATATATGAAATGGTCGATTTTCATAGTGATCGACCAGGACATGATTTACGTTATGGATTAGATGGAACAAAATTATTTGAAATGGGCTTTAAATTACCTTTAAATTTTGAAGAATCTTTGAAAAAAACGGTTGAATGGACATTGGAAAATCAAAAATGGTTAGAAAATTAAATAATATGAAATATTAAATATTAAATATATATATATTTAATATTTCATATATAATAATGGAAAAAAAAATTTATCAAAAAATAAAAAATTATTCTCATAAATGTATCACAGTTTTAGTTTTGAGTAATAATATAGAGATAATAAATAATTGTTTAAAAGGAATGAATTTACAAAATATTTATGGAAAAAAATCATATTGTAATCTAGATAAATTAAACATCAAAAAAACTATTTTTTTAGAAAAAGATAGTATTAATAATATTAATTTTAATAATAATTCTTTCATTAAAATAGAAGAATATTATCTAGATATTTTAAAAAATTTTAGATATGATATGTTAATTATAGATATAAAATTTAATGAAATTGAAATAAATAAATATTTAAATATTTTTATGGATAAAATTAATTGCTTTATTTTAGTTAATAAAAATATAAAATTGAACAATGATAATCAAACCTGGAATACTAAATATAATGAAAGTTATATTGAAATGATTTATGATGTTAAAACACTTTATAAAGATGTTAATTTTTATACATATAGAGAAAAATATAGATTATTTAATGAGATAATTACAACATTAAATAAAAATAATATAATTTATAGATTAGCGGGGTATGATTGCTTGACTTCTTATATTTTTAATTCACATTCTGTTTTTGTTGATAATATGGAAATATGTATACATAATAATTATAAACAAAAACTAATAGATATATTTGCCAATATTATTACGACCATTAACACCGGAACTATAATAATTAATTATTCATTTTTAATATTAAAAATTTCATTATATGAAACGAGTGGATTAAATGTAAAACCTAGAAAATTCATTTTTATAGAAGATCCAAATATTTCTTTTGAAATAGATGAAGCTGGTGATAACGCAATTAAGCAAACTTTTGGTTCAATAGAAGCAAATACTTTTAAAAATCCCGAACCATATCTAATTAAAAAATTTGGAGTTAACTTCTTGAATACAATAAAATTTCCTTTATTAAATAATATATCATATGATCCAAGAATTATATATAGTGATTATTATGATTATTATTCACACAATAGGTCAGATAGGTGGAGATTAGAACTTATTAACGCAGGCAATGAAGTAATGCAATTATTTATTAATAATAATATAAAGTGTTGGTTAGATGGCGGTTCACTTCTTGGTGCTGTTCGAAACGGAGATATACCTCCAGGAGATGATGACGTTGATATAGGAGTATTTACTAGTGATTTAAATAAAATTTATAAATTAACATTACCAAAAGACATATATATCGAAGGTTTTGGTTGTAATAATGGTTGTGTTTTTAGAAAAAAAATAAATAATATACTTTATGATGTTGAAATATTGGCTTATTTTAAAAATAATTATGGTAAATATCAATGTAATAGATTTGGAGATACTCAAACTATGAAAAATAGAGCTGAAAAATGCGCAATAAATTGTAAATATTATGATACATTAGAAAGTATAATACTTGGAGATTATACATTTTTTTGTCCTTTAAATCCTTACGAATATATTGAACTTCCAGAAAAATACGGGGTTGGTTGTATTGATTCTGACCCTAAACCACACGATAAATCAGGAGGACAAAAATGGATAAATTTTGAGAATAAATCTCCAAGTATTCGTTATTAATGTATTGTTTATATATAGATATAGATATATATGAGTAAAACTATTGGAATACTAGGTGGTATGGGAATGTTTGCAACTATAAATTTCCTAAAAGAATTTATGAATAAATGGACAAATGTATATAATGTTGAAAAAGAATGGGACTATCCAAAATATATTTTACATGCAAATCCTAAATTACCAAGTAGAAGTAGACATATATTCTATGATGAAGAATCGCCTTTAGAAATTTTAAAAAAAGATATTATTCAACTAAATAGTAATAATATAGATTTTATAGTGATGCCATGTAATACTGTTCATTATTATTATAAAGAATTACAAAAAATTAGTGATGTTGAAATTTTAAATATGATTGAAATTGTTAGTAATTATCTTATTAAATTATCTTATGGAAAAATATATGTTATAGGTACAGAAGCCATAGTTAAAACAAAATTATATAATAATTATGGATTAAATGAATTAGAATATTGCGAAAATATTACGTCAGTTAGAAAAATTATTGATAGTGTTAAAAATAACAATGTAAATGAAGAAATACATTGTTTATTTAAAGATATTTTATCAAAAGATTTATGTAATTTGATTTGTTGCACAGAATTATCAAAATTATTCTCAGAAAATAAAGATATTTTTAAGGATTATACTATATTAGATCCTGTTGATATTTTTATTGAGCATATTATTCAAATTTATAAATAATATACATATATTATAATTGAATATTCAATTACATAAACATTCTATTTTTAATAGAAGAACTAGAAATACCTTCGGTTCTTTCAATAACTTGAACTTTAATATCATTATTTTTACAATATTTTAATGTTATTTCATGTTCTGGGTATTGTCCATATTCAGGGCCTATAATAAAAACAGAAATTTTATATTTTTCTAATACTTCACTTTGGTCCATATTATTATACTTAATAACATCTTGAACATTTTCTAAATTTTTAATAAAATCTATTCTTTCATTGATATTCATTATTGGATATTTTCCTTTAGACGATTTAACACTTTCATCATCTTGAACTCCTACAATTAGATCACAATTGAATTTTTTTTTTATTTTATTAATAAGTTTTAAATGTCCAGAATGAAACAAATCAAATGTACCAGGAACATAGACTTTAATTTTATCTATCATATTATTTAAATAATCAAATTGTTGTGACTGAAGATTACAACAAAAATATTTATCATTATCAAAATCTTTAATATATTTCTTAGAGAGAATTGGTTGAAAAACACCATCGCATAGATCTTTAAGATAATTTACATAAAAAGGATTGTCATCATAATAAATATTAATTTTATTCCGAATTATTGATAATCTCTTATGGTCCTTCATTTTATTAAAATGATTAAAATCCATATCCTCTTTTTTGTACTCATAACCATACTCTATTTTATCATAGTGTATTAATTCAAATATCCCTAGTGAATTTAAAGAATCAATAATAATATCTTTTTTACTGAGCGGAGTTCCTGTAATAATAATTCGTTTTCCTTTCCACGTAGACATTAATTTTCTAAAAAAATCTGGATATGCAGATATTGTATCATGAAAATCAATACCTATATTTTGTTCTTCTCTTATCTTTATAGCTACACTAAATTTATAAGATTGTCCCATATAGAATGGAATATCTAGAGATATATTATCTATTATAGTAACTTGATATCTTTTATAGTAATCAATTATATAGTTTTTATTTATGTATAGATGCTGTGATTCATTATTATGAGTAATTTTTCTTTGTTCAATAGCAATATTTTTTTTATTGATATCCATACAGTTTCCTAAATAAATTAATGAATTAGATTTTCTAACTCTATCTAACTCTTTAAACAGATTATATAATTCAGAAATGTCTTTTAGATAAAATAAGGTAGACATACAGATAATAATATCAAACTTATTATCAGAGTATGGTAGAGGCGAAGTTATATTACCTTTTGTAAAACATCCTTTATAATGAGCTGATGCATAATTAATATTTTTCTGACAAAAATCTATACCTTCAAGAGTATAATTTATAATTCCCTTAGTTTTAATTAACTCATTGATGAAATCTCCATTTCCACAACCAAGATCTAAAATATTACTATTTTCAGAAATTTCTATAGTTTTTCCAAATTCTGTAATAAATTTTTTATATTCCTCGATATCTTTAAACTGATATCCATTATATTCAAAAACATTATTTTCTTCATAAATCCTATTATTCCAAATATCTTCCCAATTACACATTTTTATATAGACATAAATAATAATTATAATTTTATCACAAATATAATTATTATATTATTAATACTTTGTAAAAATATTTTTTACAATTTTTTCCAATTCATATTGTCCTAACCACCACCCTACTGGAATACACACTAGTTCCTGCTCTAACAAATCTAAATTTAGTAGGGGCTCTTGAAACTCCTTTACACAACTATTAATATCATTTCGATTATGTACTTGACTAGTCATAACACCGGCTTCTTTCATTTTATCCATAAATTCTTGTTTTTTTCCATTTAAAACACGAATACTATACAACCAATACGCCGAATTACATTTGGGATTCTTATTCATTACCTGAATACCTGCTACATTTTTAAGATGTTCATCATAATAGGCTGCATTTGCTCGATTTTTTTGCAGTATTTCATTCATGTGTGGCAAATTATATAGACCAATCGTCGCACTAATATCGTTCATGTGAAATTTATAACCGTATTCCACAATATCATTTTCTAGACGTAGATCATTTCCCTTATAATTACGTTTATTGCGGTCAATACCATACCACCTTAACAACTTACATCGATCATATAAAAATTCATTTGGTAACGTAATAAAACCCCCATCACCCGTCGTTAAGTGTTTAATTGCTTGTAGACTAAAAACACAAATATTTCCTTCACTCGCTTTCCCACCAATTTTATCACCATTATATTCCGCCCCAAACGCATGCGCGCAATCTTCTACAATCATTGGTTTAAACCCAAAATTTTGTAAACTATATTCTTGTATTTCACGTAATCCGTCCAAATCCACCGGATTTCCACCCCAATGTACAAGATATATCACTTTTGTATTTTTATTTAATTTTCTTTTCAAGTCATTTAAATCAATATTGGCTGTATCAGGATCTACGTCTAACCAGAGAATATTTACATTATTCGCTAAAATAGAAGCGGTTGTAGCAAAACAAGTAAGTGCCGGGGTAAGGACAATATCATGCTCCTCGTCAAACCCGGTCCAATTAAATCTCTCATCTTTATTTTTTAAAAGACGTAATGCTAGGGTTAAGCCTGCTGTTGCTGAATTCAGTGTAAGAATGTAAGGATTACCAATATACTCTTTTAATGCTGTTTCAAATAACTCAACTTGCGAACCTTGCGTGATTTGTCCCGACATGAGCACATTATTTAATGGTTTTAACACATCTTCGCTCATAAATACCTTAAATAAAGGAATTGATGATGACATTAAATAATAATTTATATTAATTGTATAATAACATTTAAATAATAATTTATATTAAACATTTAAATAATAATTAATTATATTATATAAAATGAATACAATAAGATCATCTTATAAAAACAAAGATATTAACTATGGTGATTTAATTGAAACAATAACTTACTCTATCAATCCAAAAAATATATTAGAAATTGGAATTTTGGATGGGTTCTCATTATCAGCATTTTTAAAATGCTCACATGAAAATACATCAATAAAAGCATATGATATTTTTGATGATTTTAATGGAAATCATTCAAATGAGTTAGAACTAAAAGAACAATTTAAAAACTATAAAAATGTGGAAATAAATTATGGTGATTTCTTTAAATTACACGAAAAATTGCTAGATAACAGCATTGATATTATTCATATAGATATAGCAAACACTGGTGATATTTATGAATATGCCATTAAATATTATCTACCAAAATTATCATCTCGTGGAGTTATTATTATTGAAGGTGGAAGTAAAGAACGCGATGAAGTTGAATGGATGGTTAAATACAATAAACCACAAATTTATCCTATTTTACAAAAATATTCTCAATTATATAATATAAAAACTATAGGGTCTTTTCCATCTATTACTTTAATTAAAAATTATTAATTATGCTGTGTAATAATTATTATAGAGAATTATTATAGAGAATTAATATTTAAAATTTATAATCTGACGGCAATAATCCAGCAGCTATCGCCTGTTGGGGTGTTAAAACCTCAATATTACAGCCATTACTATTAAGCGACATTGGAAAATGCTGACATTTTTTAGGCGTTGGCAACCCATTATTCTTCATTAATTTGGTACGCATATATTCTTCAGCCGATACATCATAATTTAAATCTTTTGTGTAATGTGTGCGCATTATTTTCCGCCCGCCAATACGCGTCGTATCATCACAACTATCAACGCATGCTTTAGAACCGGCATTTGGATTAGAATTAGGAATAACACATTGCGCATTTTCATTTACAACATTTTGAATATAAATGCCTTGGCTATGATCTTCTGCCGAAAAATTTTTTACCCAAATTGTAGGACAGGGTTGATTTAGACAATCGGGATATTCAACCGAGGTCGGATATTTAAAAGCCGAATAAATGTGGCCTAGTGTAGTTTTTGTAGAACCTTTGATTACACTATCGTCGTTTGTACAGCAACTCGTCCGTGATCGCATTAAATTTGTTTGCCCCACTACGCCTACATTGCGATACCCTCCGTTGAGAGAAAATGGACCACTGCCAGAAATAGGCGCTTTATACATTCTTGATTTTTTTTTCAAAGTTACTATAGACATTGTTATAAATTAAAAGAAGAAAAAATTTTGAAGGGAAAAATATATGTAATAATTATATATGTAATAAATATATATGTCAATATAAATAAAAATAATAATATATTATTTTTATTTATAAATAGTGCGGTTTGGTATTGCTAAGCGAACAACGCCAAAATAGTGGATCACTATAAACGATTTTTAATTGTTGGCCATTCTTAAGTCGGTCACATAAATTATTTATTTTATTATTTGATGAGTTATTATTTATTTTATTGTTTGATGAATTATATATTATATTTACAAATACCCTTTTAAATCTCTCATCATTTTTTATATCAACACATACGACTTTAATATTACAATGTGTGCCTATTATTTTCTCAAACACTGTTTTGATATACCTTTTATCGGTCGATGAAGATACACGAGGTATGCAAATGCTTAGATCTTGCTGATTATTGTTCATTGATGCGAATTAAAAATAATATTATTTCCTATCAATTTTGTACAAAATTGAAACAAATATATATAATTAATATATTATATAACTAAGAGTCTATACATAAAATGCATACAATCTTATCCGGATTAAATAAAACTAAATATGTGCCTCCCTCGCAACGTAATAGCCCGTTACCAAAGAAGGCTGTTGAGAAGGCGGTTGAAATACCTAAGAAGGGTCTTGAGAGGGTTAGTGTAAAGAAAAGCCCTGAATTTTCGCTTAATGATACTTCATTATTTCCTACTTTAGAAGTATCCAGTGCTAATAAGTCAGCAAAAAGAAATGTTATGAGTTTTGCCGCTGCCGCCAAATATGAAGAACCCAAAAAGGAGGTAGTAATAAGTGAATACAAACCAGGTTGGGTTTACATTAGAAAAAATAAAGGCGTTATTGAATATAAATATATTCCACAAGATCATAAAACTATGATGGAACACTTAAAAAACCAGTTAAAATACGAAGAAACGCAAGATTTACGCAGTTTAAAGAGCTTACTTGCTAGATTACAATGGGAGCAGGATAAACAAAATATTACTTTAGGAGATTTATCACCGTTTCATAATAGTATTAGCATTGAAGAACGCTTATATGAAGATTATATGTATGATTCAGAGAATGCTGATACCAATATAAGTCTTGAATACGATACTAGTCTTTCTGACTCGGAAAATAATACTTCTCTGCCTGAAAATAAATAATATAAGTTTAAAATTAATTTACATAATGTAACAAACATATAATAATTACATGATAGAAGAAGACCTTGATACTTCATGGATTGATGAATTTAAAAAAGATAATGAAAAATATTCTGATTTTTACACCGAAGATGTTACAACTATTACTCTTTTTTTTATATACATAGACCATAAAAATAATGTTGAAAATTTATCAAGAGATTTATTAATATTAGATAAGAAAAATACTATTGTTCGTGACCAATTAATACAACTTATTAAACAGAATCAGAATCAAAATAAGAATCAGATTCAGAATCAGAATCATATGTATAACAATAATAAATATAAATTAATCTCTCTTTTTAAATATAATATAGATATAGAACCAGAAGAAATTTATAAGTTTATCAATAATAAAGATGATTCTTCTTATAATAAACGTTTTTTTACACAAGAAAAATATTTAAACGATATAATTTATAAAAAAACTATAAATATTTTTCAGGATTTGAACTCTTTATTTTTAATATTTAAGGAAGTAAACACGCCTATTAGTAACATTATAAATAAGAACAATATGAATAGTACAAAAAAAACAATTATTATCTCTCAAAAGCACAAAACTAGGCGAAGAAAAAATTAAAGTGATTGGAAAGATTATATGACTACGTCATACATTTAACTACGTCATATATTAAAATAAACTTAAAGATATTTATTAATTAGTAAATAATATTAGATGTCTCTGTCCTATAAAGAGAGAATTGTAAACTTTTTCACACAAAAAATAAATAATGTTGGAAAAATATTAAATTTTTATGATATTGAAGAAGAATATTATAATTTATTATCAGATATTATTTTTGATACTGATCTTTGTGATATAAAACGTAAATTGTATTTTTCGGTCTTATACAAATTAATATTGTATACGCGCGACTCAGATTACGGTATAAATAATTCAGAAGCATCATATATTATGCTCGGCGCTCTAATCCAATTTGGATATAATAATCAAACAGTCTCAAATGAAATGAATATATTGGCTTTTAATGCCTTATCGTCGTTTACTCAAATATATGGATTTAAAACGGCTTATGGTAACTGGAATGATATTAAATATTTTTGTAATTATTTGAAAAATGTTATTGCGAATAATAACAAAAATGACGTAACTGATTATCAAATATTTAAAGATATTATTGATTTGTACGTGAATCAATTAGCAAATGAGGAAAAATATCTAGACATTATTTCAACAGCGACGCCATTTATGCCGCGAGAGAAATCTAAAGTATTTGGCTGGTTAGCCTATTATATTTCAACGGGCTATTACCAAGCCTGGATAAATACGGCTACCACGAATGATGCTTATATTAGAGCCGTAAGAAAATGTCTAACGCATTATCGCGCATTACTGGCCAATCCTAATAAATTGCCGTTGACTACTTACGGTAGTCATAAAGAAAGTAATAATAAAATTATTGATACCTGGACAAAACTTTTATTTGAAGTTTCAAATGACCGGTATGTATGGGGTGATCAGCTCAGTCATACTATTTTAGAATCGATTAATTATAATTATAGTTTAGGATATACTTTAGAAGATACTTTGGCAGAAGAAAATTTACTTCTGAAAACACACGAAAGTATATCAAAAGAAATTGAGGCAGAGGCACAGGAAGAAGAGGCACAAGAGGAAGAAGAGGCACAAGAGGAAGAAGAGGCACAAGAAGATGAACAGGTCGATGCAGAGGAACATGCAGATTATATCGCAGTAAATCCTTTATTTGATGAAAATAATAATAAAAAAGATACAATTGATAAAAAAACTGGTTGGTTTGGATGGTTGGGTTGGAATTAATTTTATTTAAATTATATTTAAAAATAATTTAAATAAAAAAAAATTTTATATAATAATGGAAAATAGTGATAACGATAGTATTAACGATAGTATTAACGATATTGATAATGAAAACGATACTATTAGTGATATTTTAGATAATTTAATGATGCTTATAATAAATCAAAGAGAAGAAAACGTAAATGCTGAGGTGGCTGATGCTAATACTGGCTACGCTAATACTGGCTACGCTAATACTGGCTACGCTAATACTGGCTACGCTAATACTGGCGAAGATTATATGTACAATCATGTATTAAATTCGTCTCTTAATGATAAATTTACTTATAAGTATATTCTTTCAGAAGAAGGAGAAGCACAATTAACCCCAATAAAATTTACAAATGAATTAAGAGCGATTAATAATAGTTGCCCTATTACGAGTTTAGAATTTGAAGATAATCAAACTATAATTTCTTTACCTTGCTCTCATTATTTTGATCCCGATTCTATAAATAAATGGGTAAGAGAAGAGAAAGCAGAATGCCCGGTGTGTAGATTTAAACTCCACTCGAAAGAAGTAAAAATAGATGAAAAAAATTATACAAGAGATGATCTTAACTCTTTATTTAATTTATATCGCTCTAGAAGTAATTTAATTAACGCTTTATCTAGAATAAGTTACACCTACAATCCATTTTCAAATAATTATTTTAATATGTTGATCAGGGAAAGGGATATATATGAAGAAAATAACAATTTAATTCAAAATATTACATATTCAATTTTTAGACAATTTTAAATATCGTCCACTTTTAACCAATCCGAATCCTCTTTATTTTGTGTTGTTTGTTTTGGTTTCATTAATTCTCTTAAAGAAACAGGCTTAGGCGCTTGCTTAGGAGCTTGCTTAGGCTCTTGCTTAGGCACTTGCTTAGGAGCTTGCTTAGGCTCTTGCTTTTTATCTTCTTCGTCGCTACTACTTTGCTCGTCGCTACTACTTTGCTCGTCGTCACTGCTAGTACTTTGCTCGTCATCACTGCTAGTGCTTTGCTGGTCATTCTCAATTTCACCATATTTATTTACTGAACTAGAAAACTCCATCTGGTCATGGTGTTTATTATTATTATTATTTTCTGAAATTGATTCCGATACACTATTTAAATGTTTAAAATCGCATACTTCTATTTGTTTTAATTTATCTTTTTCAGAATGGGAATACACTTCCAATAAATCACATTTTTGTGTTCCATCTGATCTTACTTCCCAGTCCCGAATTCCGACGAGAATCCAAGAACCAACTGTAATATTATTATCGCGCTTTCCTTTGGTTTTGAATTTATTGCGAATAATACAACTTCTAGAAACACCATCATTACACATCACTAGACAGTTGGGACCTCCAAATATTTTAGTCACCGCCGCATATATTTCGCCTTCTTCTTTTGCTTTTCTTATATTTTGCTGCGGAGCATATGAACTGCTGCGCGCTTGCTTCTTGGATTTATTTCCACCAGTTGCGTTCTTAACCATTTTGATGTGTTATATGAATTATTATATCTAGCATTTTATGAATCAATTTTATGTGTATTTATGTCTATATATATATAAATATGTTTGTGTGATGTTTGTGTGTATAAAAAATTTGTTTTTTAAAATGATGATAATTTTTTTATTATATTATATTTTCTATCTCTATTTTATAGATGAGCAAAAAACCGATTACCTGGATTGAACTTTTGAAAGAAAAAATTTCGTTAAAGGGAAAAGGCACTTCTATTGGAGATGTAGCGCCTGAAGCAAAAAAAGAGTGGGTACAAATAAAAGAGGGAAAACACCCGAAGTATATACAAGGAAAAATGACCAAATCTAGCACAAAGAAAAATAAATCAGGAAAGAAGAACAAATCAGGGCGTTTTAGTAAAAAAAATAATTCTTCTATGATGTCTCAATTATTAACTAGTAAAAAAATATGTTCTAGTTGTAAAAAGGAGATTAAACGTATCATGAATAAATCACAATCTGGGGGTGCTGGAAGCTGCGGTAAAACTACTGAAGAATTAGCAAATCAAAGTGGGGGCGGCTGTGGTTGTGGAGGAAGTCCGCTTATGGCTGGGGGCTGTGGTGATGATAGTTGTAGCGTCATGCCCAATGATGCTGAGCTTATTCTGCAAAACGGCGGTAAAAAAAGTAGAAAGAGCAAGAAAGGCAGCAAGAAAGGCGGTAAGAAGGCTAAGAAAGGTGGTAAGAAAACACGTAAGGGGAAAAAAAATGGAGGCTCTGATATGGATGAAGAGGAAGTTCATGAAAATGAAGACCTTGAGCAAGAGGAAGAAGAGGGCGAAGTTGAAGGCGAGGGCGAAGGCGAAGGCGAAGGCGAAGGCGAAGGCGAAGGCGAAGTTGAAGAAGAGAGCGAAGATGAAGAATAATTAATTTTTCGTTAGCATAAAATAGCGATTTTTGTATGTTTTTTTAATTTTCTCAGCAATATCTTTTTTATCCATAATATTATCCACAACCATCCGTTGTATTTCTGTGCGAAGAATCAAAACATTATTCTCACAGAATTGACTATATCCAGCAGAAGGTTTAAATTCTGCCTCCTTAGCAAGAGCTCTTTTAATGTGTTCATCCATTGCGGTAAGTGTCGCTTCCAGCATAGTAATATAATTCCGAGATTTTTTTTTATCCTTTGTTTGTGCCTGTGTCTGCTGCGCTGGCTGCGCTTGTGTCTGCGCCTGCTGCGCTGGCTGCGCTTGCTGTGTCTGCTGCGCCTGTGCCTGCTGCGCTGGCTGCGCTTGCTGTGCCTGTTCCACCTGTGCCTTATTTTTAATATTCTTTTTACGAAAATAATATCTACCGGCTTTAAACATTTTATCTTTCACATCACCTACATAGCCGATTTCATTCATTCGTCTTATTTCTCTTTCCATCTCTTCCTTATTTTCATTATACCAATTGTTCCATTGTTCTTTGTATATTTTTCTCTCATCAAATTGATGGACAATCGCAAAATGTTTAATTAAATCCATAACTTCTGATGTAAATTCAAAACGGTAGGTCTTTTTTATCTGCTCCATTTTAGCTCGTGGTTGTATAACATTTATATGCGCACAATAAGCTATTCAATTTTTTAATTAATTAATATTAAAATGATTTTGGAGGATAAGAGTGTTAAGACGTTATTAAAATATAATATTAATATTATATTAATATTATATTAATATTATAATGGTTCAAAAAACATATGCTATAACATCGCAACCTTATTATGATACATACAATACATGTTATAAAAATATATTGGTTATAAATGCTTTTCCAAATGGACCGTTAGCTAGTTTAGTTAAAAAAATACAGACGCCAAAATTGTCGCCTTTTAAACAATCGTCGCCCTGTTGTCCGATTGAAAATTGCGTCTATGCTATTTATAAAATTGATAATTCATGCGAACTTATGAATCCTGATGATATTCCTAATTTATTTGGCTATTTAATAGAAAATGGATACAAAATAGATACATCAATAACTAAAATGATGAATACTTCTGATATAAAAACCACTAATAAACTATTATGTTATATTTCTATAATAAATTGAAATTAATGTAATAAATTGAAATTATTGTAATAAATTGAAATTAATTTAATACTATTATTAGATATATACACGCAAAGATGGACATGGATAAATCTACTGAGAACGCTGAAATAAAAAATTTAATCAATATCTACGTTTCTCAGTTGAATGATATTGAAAAAAAGGTATTAACAATAGCAAAAGAACATCTAGAAACATCATTTTCTATAGAAAAAAGTATTGGATTTAAACAATGGTTGAAAAATAATAAATAATATATATTTATTTATCATTATTATCACTTATACTTGTGATCACTTATTAATACGATGCGTCTTATTCGTTTTATAAGTTCTATTATAGAACATATTTAAATTTTTTGTAATTCTTTTTGATGTTTTATTAATATTTTTTTTTATATTTTTTATACCTCCTATTTGCTGATATGAGGGTGCCTGATAACTTGGCGTGGGAGCCTGAAAACTTGGTGCCGTAGGTAAACTTGGCGCGGAAGGTAAGCTTGGCGCCTGATAATTTGGCATAGCCGGTAAGCTTGGCATGGCTGGTAAGTTTGGCATGGTGGGTAAAGCAGGCATGCTCGGCAAGGCAGGCATGTTGGGTAAAGCCGGTAAGGCAGGCAAGTTTATGCCTTCAAACTGAGATTTTATTTGATCTACATTTCCTTGTATTCTTGATTTGATACTATTAAAACTATCCAAGTTTGCTCCTAATACGTTTGTTAATAAGGTAAATGTTTTTAAAAACACATTAATAGATGCTTGTATTTGTTTCGCAACATCGTCAAAAAATTTAATACCTTCTACGACCTCTCCGAGTCCCGGCACTACGCCTAAAGCATCTATTGCTGCTGCAACGAATGTTTTTGCTAATTTTACTGATGCTTCTTGGCCTAAATCTATAAATATTGATGTTGCTTCTTTAAGCGGACCAGATAATTCATCAACTAAAATAACTAATATTTCTGCTATACTATTCATAACCTTTAAAAATTTTTGTCTAGTTACGGGGTCTTCTATAACTCTATTTATTTCATCTAATAAATTATTAAGATCCTTACCACTAGTGTCTATCCCTAAAACACTTGTTATCTTATTTATTATAAAAAATGCGATATATTGGGTTATACCTATACTCGAGGATACAATTCCAGATAGACCTGGTTGTTCTGCTAGTTTATATTTATTAGTGTTATTATTATTGTTAGTATTATTATAACTCATAATATATTATTATAAGTTTATATTATTATAAGTTTTTATTATTTAATAATTTTTTTCTATATATTTTTTTCTATATATTTTTTTCTATATATTTTTTTCTATATATATTTTTTTAAATGTAGAATAATCTATTTTTTTTTTATCAATTGTGTTTGTGCTAGCATTTGCGATTGGGCTAGCATTTATGATTGTTGTAGCATTTGTGGCTTCGGTATCATTTACAATAGCATTTATTGTTGTTGTATCATTTGTGCTATCATTTGCCTTCTTAGCAAATTCAGTCATTTTTCCTTTGTATTTAAACGTGTTTGCCCGTTCAGTCATAATATAATATTTCTTAGTATCATCATCTGAACCATGTTTTTTATTATAACCTTTAAAATTAGCAAATATTGATTTTGGTTTTGGTTTATCTTCTTCTTCCTCTCTCCTTTTTATATCCAACTCTTTTTCTTTAATTGCTCTTTCCTTTCCCTTTTCCCATTCTTCTTTATAGTTTACACATATACTCTTACAATTATAAGTAATCGCGTATAATCGGGCGACGGCATCTAATGAACTATACGGAATAGTGGTTGAATCGGCATAATACCAAAATGATTCCGTATCACTATTATAACTCATAATTACCTTTCCTTCAGGTGTTTCCTCTTCTAGTGTTTTTAATCTTAATTCTTCTAATTCCTCTTTTTCTAAGTGACGTTCAGGCAAATTTTCTAATTCATCAAAAAACTTAAAACAGTATTCATCCTGGTCAGCATCTTCCTCGTCTTCTTCGTATTTATCATTTTTATCATACGCCATATATGAAACTAGTGTGAATCCTAATACAATTCCACTCGTTAATGCGCCAAATACTGTAAAAAAGGTAGTTAACATATCATATAATGTGGTAGGAGTTGATGACATAATATTAATTAATATTTGTAGATATATTTAAGTCATCATTTTTATAATTTTACATTTTTACATATTACATTTTTACATATTACATTTTTACATATTACATTTTTACATATTTATACTTCATAAATTATCCTTCATAAATTATCCTTCTTAAATTAAATAGATTATTAATATCCTCTTGTATATCCAGCACTGGAATTATCTGAAATGATTTATTTTTATTATTCGGATGTAAACAGACCAGACACATTTTTGTAACTTTTTTTCCATATTTACTTTCTAATATGGCCTTATACGTATTTAACTGCAAGGTATAATGCCAGTAATTTGTGTCTGGTATATGACTAATACATTCGGTTAAGGCGTATTTCATAAAACTGTCGGTTTTTTTTATTTCTTTTGAGCGTTTCCAGTCATAAATCATTAAGGTACCATCCGGGTTTTCATAGACCATATCAATTGACCCAGCCAACAATAAATCTTCATCATATATCATCCATTCCGTTCTATACGGCTTTAAATGCGAACAGGCTGCTATAAATTCTTTAAAATAGGCATATTCAATTGAATCGTTCTCATTGTCTTGAATATCACATGGTTCCCTATCACACGGTTCCCTATCACACGATACTCTATTATAATAACACTCGATATCATAATGCATTTTGGTACCAGCCTCTGCTGCTTCATCACGATTTTTATCCCAGCCAGCTTTTATTTCTTCGCGGGTTTTTCCATAATACTGACTTTTTTCCCATGTTTTTGAAGACATCATCTTGGTAATAATTGCGTCTGCGTCAAAATGGGCAAAATGACTATGATTCCAGGTAGTAACCGAGGTATATTTTTTATCTTTCTCGCCATTAATTGTATAAGTATGTGGTCCTGCTTCAAACGAAATGTTTTTATCGCGTTCATGCGCATTTAAGGTAGAGA
>Ga0114978_10000870_pt1 | contig 25344 bp, 17 predicted proteins | sample S_140212_EF_Meta_FD_87027 | JGI IMG/M metagenome (GOLD analysis project Ga0114978, IMG submission 87027) | Freshwater microbial communities from Lake Simoncouche, Canada to study carbon cycling - S_140212_EF_MetaG | ecosystem: Environmental > Aquatic > Freshwater > Lake | place: Lake...
AAATAAATAATGTAAGTGCGAGACCATGACGTGGTCGATCGGCAAACAGGCGTAGACCTGTGCCACGTTGGAGTGGTGAGTTTGTTAGATGTTGAACTCGGTGCGAGCTAAATTAGTTTTGAATGTAATTTCAGCGAACGGCTAACGGAGGATCCGTGACTTCGAGGAAGTTGTTATGTCTTTAGTATGAATGTCACCCGCGAACGAAAGTTCCCCTCACGGGTAGGTTGGTTGAAGTACGCTTCGAATAGTAGTGATTTGGCAGGTTAAAGAAACCTAATCAAACTATTTCCCACTTGCATCAGGGTCAGCTGCATTAAAAAATAAAAAAATTAATTTATTAATTCGTTTATTTTTCATGTATAAATTGTTTTTAATTAACTTGTCAATTAGTCAACATGTAAACTATTAAAATAAAAAAAATTGAAAATATTTTTAGATAAATGCTCTATTAAGGATATTTGGGCGTGATCTCACACAGGAGTCACCGGTTATGGTCAGAAGCAGTCATCTTGAGAGTATCCAAAGGATATCTTGACTAGAGAATCTGTTATATGACACAGGATTTCCCAACCAGGTTCTACTACGAGAACTAACGGGCACACCGTGTACTGACATGATGACTCTTGGACCCCCGTTCATGAAGTCGCTGGAGGTATGTGAAATTTGTAACTTTTGAAAAGCCAGTCAACATGACAAAGTTACCATCGTTTAACGGTCGATGTAGTAAGGATTAAATGCCTTGCTTAAAGAGGTTTTACAACCTTACCGAGGGGCGTAGTATCCCCTAAAATAAATAATGTAAGTGCGAGACCATGACGTGGTCGATCGGCAAACAGGCGTAGACCTGTGCTACACACACAATATGGATGTGTTATGTGGTGAGTTTAGTCAGATGTTGAACTCGGTGCGAGCGTCTTGGTTGAGGGGCCTAATTATGGCAAATCAAAGATAGCGAACGGCTAACGGATTGTCCGTGACTTCTAGGAAGTTGTTTGTTGCCTTAGTACACAAAGTTTTCCGTGAACGCAAGTTCCCCGCAAGGGTAGGTAAATTGAATGTACGCTTGAATAGTAGTGATTGGTGTGGGAGAAAAAAAGATGCCCTATCAAACTATTCCCCATTCGCATCAGGGTCATCTGCGTCAAAAAATAAAAAAATTAATTTATTAATTCTTTTATTTTTCATTCCTCTTCGTTTATAAAATATTATAATAATATAATAATATATAAATATACTATATGAAGTTATTAAATATAACTGACAAATATAATAAAATAATAGATAATTTATATATAGGTAATCATCAATCAGCAGTTGATAATGATTTTATTAATGATAATAATATAAAGTTAATTGTAAATTGTACAAAAACTTATGAATATCCAATACCAGACGAACTACAATTAATTCGATTAAATATAACTGATTTTAATTCACCTGAAAATAATATAATTATTACAGCTAATATTGATAAAATTCTAGAAATTATACATATATATTTAACATCAAATGAAGGAGTTCTAGTACATTGTCATATGGGACAACAAAGAAGTGCTCTAGTAGTTGCATGTTATTTAATGAAATATAAAGATTTAAATCTAAAGGATGCAGTTAAAAAAATAAAAAAGAAAAGAAGATTTGCTTTTTTACCTAATGCAACCTTTATGGATTTTCTAGAATATTACGAAATTGAAATTCAAGAAGAATAAAAAAAATGAAATTATGACAATATAAATATATACTAATATACTTATAATATCATAAATGAGCAAATATTTAAAAGATTTTTTAAAAGATCACAATAAGTTTATTGATACTCAATCTACAATTATTTTAATTGAATTTGCAACATATAGTGCAAATCAATATCATGCAGGAGAAAGTGTTATAAGTGATAAATTATTTGATGAACTTTATGATGAAATTAAAAAAAGAGATCCTAAAAATGAATTCTTTAAGAAAGTTGGATTTGAAGCGACTAAGAATAAAGTAGAATTACCATATTATATGGGTAGTATGGATAAATTAAAGACATCTGAATTAGACAAATTAAATAAATGGTCTAAGAAATTTAATAAATTTGATTATGTAATTATGGACAAACTTGATGGTATATCTGGTCTTTTTGTTAAAGAAGGTAATGAAACAAAGTTCTATACTAGAGGTAATGGTACAGTCGGTCAAGATATTACATATTTAATTAATACTGTACCAGATCTAAAAAAAATATCCAAACTTAAGGAAGATATTGTTATACGGGGTGAAATTATTATTTCAAAGAAAAAATGGTTAAAATATGAAAAAGAATTCAGTAATGCACGTAATATGGTATCAGGACTAGTTAATTCTAAATCTATTAATACAAATATAATGAAAGATATTGATTTTGTAGTTTATGAAATTATGGAACCACGTATGAAGATGTCAGAACAAATTAAATATCTCGAAAAAAACAAAATTAATACAGTTTATAATGAGATCTTAGATAAAAAAGATCTTGATTTTGAAATGTTAGATGAAATATTAATTGATCGTCGTGAGAGTTCTACATATGAAGTTGATGGAATTATTATTATGGATGATAATCTAAATGAAGTAAATTATGAAGGTAATCCAGAGTTTGCATTTGCATTTAAAGATGCTTCTGAAAAATTAACTGCAGATGTAGTTGTAAAAGATGTAGAATGGAACATTTCAAAAGATGGTTATATTAAACCTAAACTAATCCTAGAACCAACTAAATTATCAGGAGTAGTAATATCTAATGCAACTGCATTTAATGCAAAATATATTATTGATAACAAAATTGGACCAGGATCAGTTGTAAAAATTATTAGATCTGGTGATGTAATTCCACATGTTTTAGAAGTTCTAAAGACTGCAAAAGTTAAAATGCCAGATGTAGAATATGAATGGAATGAAACTGAAGTAGATCTAATTGCAGTTGGTGATAAGACTGATAATCAAATTATAAAAGAATTAACATTTTTTGCAGATAAGATGGATATTGCAAATTTAAGTGAAGGATTAATTAAAAATTTTGTTGAAAATGATATTGATGATATCTTCAAGATTATAAATATTAGTAAAGCGGATCTACTAAAATTAGATGGATTCAAAGATAAACTAGTCAATAAGATATATGATAATATTCAAACTGCTATGGAAAATGCGACTCTTATACAATTTATGAATGCTACTAATATTTTTGGTCATAATTTTGGACACAAAAGGTTAGAAAAAATATGGAAACAATATAATAATAATTTTATTAAATTTATGAAAGATCATACTAAAGATGAAATTAGTAAAGAAGTCATCAAAATAGACGGATTTGATGAAATTACTTCTAAACAATTTAGTGAATATATTCATGAATTTATAAAAGTTTTTGAAAAGATTCCTAAAAAATATCAAAAGAATATTATTGATAATTCAGAGGTAAAAGAAGTGTCTGATAAATTTAAAGGTAAGAAATTTGTATTCTCTGGTTTTAGAAATAAAGAATGGGAAGAATTTATTACTGAAAATGGAGGAGAACTAAGTAGCAGTGTCTCTAAAAATACATCTTATTTAATTACAACTAAAAAAGAAGCAGATGAAGGATCAAATAGTAAAGTTGTTAAAGCTAAAGATCTAGGAATTGAAATAGTTACTAAAGAGGAATTTGATGGGAAATTTATGTAAGATTAAGAATTATTTTATATTTTTATTATATATAAATAAAATATATTTTATTTATGCATAATATAATTAATACTACGTAGAAGTTTAACTTGCTTTATCAACTAATTTTTTATGCCCTTCTACAATCTTTTCAAATATATCCATATTTTCTTTTATAAATGGTTTCACTTTTTCAATTACATTATCAAATGTTATATTTTGTATATCTTGATCAGTTTTATATATTTCTTTATACATTATTGAAAAATCTTTATGTCCTTCAGTTAAATCTAATCCAAAATCTTCTGCTAATTTAAATAATTCATCTTCTGTTGGTGCTTCTATTTCAATATATCCGGGTAAACCAGGATAGTGATCAAATATTAATTCAGCTTCACCAATTTTATAAATTTCTCTTACCTTTTCATTTATAAATTTTTCTTTTAAACCTATTTTTTTTAACATAATACGCATCTCTTTAAAATCACTAACAATTACTTCATTTTCTAGATCGTAATCATCTGTTTGTTCTTTGATTGTAAATGTTACACGGAATCCTTCATCTCTTAGTCTTATTCTTTTTATTGGTGCATTACGCTCGTATTGTATTATCTTAAAGAAAAATATTCCTTTTTTAATCGCATTAAATTCTTTTAATCTTCTTTCTATTTCTAGTCTATCAAAATTAAAAAATCTTCTTTCAATTTCCTTACTCATATATTGTGTATATATATTATATATTATAAAATATAATATATAAATTTAATAATATTTATATTTTATTATATTTATTATCTATCTATTATCTATCTATTATCTACTTTTTCAAGTAATTTTTTCTGACCTTCAATAATTACTAACATTTCTTCTTCATTTTTAGTTATATACTGCTTCATTAAATCATGTACACTATCAAAATTTAAAGGTATATTTATCGGTCTTACTTTAGTAATTCCATATATTTCTAAGTATAAATCGCCTGCATCCATTTGTTTTTCTCCTAATACCAATCCTAACTTTTTTGCGAGACCAAATAATTCTTCTTCAGTTGGAGATTCAATTTCTATATAACTAGGTAATCCTGGATAATGATCAAATACTAATTCAGATTCACCAATATTATATATTTCTCTAATTTTTTCTAATGAATAATTTTCTTTGAATCCTATTTTATTTAACATTATTCTCATCTCTTGATAATTTGATATATTAACTTCATTTTCTATATCATATGATCTTATGTTACCTGTTTGTTTTTCTGTTTGTTTTTCTGTTTGTTTTTCTGTTTGTTTTTCTTTAATGGTAAAAGTTATTCGATGGCCCTCATCTCTTACTCTTAAAGTATTGTACGGAGCAGGCGGATAAAAATTAACAACTTTAAAATGATACATTCCTTTTTTAACACCACCATATTCTTTAATCCTTTCATTTAATATTTTACGATCAAATGAAAAAAATCTTAATTCAATTTCTTTACTCATATATTATATATTATATATAAGATTTATTATATATATAAATATATATGTACTTGCATACAATTAGTTTAGTAGGTCTAAGACCAACAAATGAAGATGCTGAATTCTTTTTATTAAATCTTGATAATAATGATAAAAACAAGAGAAATATAAACTTATTAGGAATTTTTGATGGACATGGCGGACCATTAGTTAGTAAATATTTAAGTGAAAAACTTCCACCATATTTTTATGATAAATCAATTGTTCCAACAGATATAAAATTAAATTCTACAAAATATCATAAATATATTAAAAAATTATTCGATTTTATTCAAGAAAAAATTAGAAATGAAATTAAAGAATCTAAAATGATGGGATCAACTGCTTTAATTGCTCAACTTTATAAATCGACGACAAATAGAAAGAGACTACAAGTAATTAATATTGGAGATTGTCGTGCAGTATTATGCAGTAAATATAATATTGGTATTCCATTAACAAAAGACCATAAACCAAATTCATTAGAGGAATTTGATCGTATTACTGCAATAGGGGGTATCATAACTCAATTACCAAATGATGATCCTAGAATTGGTGGATTATCTGTATCTAGATCAGTTGGAGATATTGATACTAAACCATATGTATCGCATTCTCCTGAAATATTTGACTATGAAATAGATCCTTTAGATAAGTTTTTAATAGTTGGATGCGATGGACTATGGGATGTATTTGATAATCAAGGAGCAGTAAATTTTGTATTAAATGAAATGAAAAATGACTATAAATATAATATAGGCACTAATAGTTTAAAAAATAATATTGCTAAAAAAATAGCAACTAAAGCAATTGAAAGAGGTAGTTCAGATAATGTCAGTTGTATGATATTATTTTTTTAGAATATGGTGATATATAATTAAAATTAATTTATGTTTATATTTTAAGTACTTTTTTTTATGATCCATAATATATATATATCTATATATTATAAGGAATTATAATATATGGATTACAAACATAAATATTAGAAATATTGACAAAAATATAAATTAACTAACCAACTCTAATGGTTCATATTTCTTAAATTTTTCATTAAATCGACATTTCATTTTATGATAAATTTTATCTTTAAACAATTGTCTCATATTATGACTCTGAACTATAGTAGATATATAACAGATACCTAATCTTTTTTCTGATTCAATATCAATTACATCAAATACTTCTTTCATTAAAGTTTTCTTAATTATAAAAGTATCTTTATCGTTTTTAACATCAGTTTTTGGTAATTCATTCTTTAATGCTTCGACTTCATGATTATTTACATATATATAATTCATACCACTTCTAGATGGTAAGAATATAAATCCATTAATAATATATTCAGTTGTCTTCATTTTTTCAGCAACTGCATTAATTTGATCAATTGAATATAATTTAATTACATTTAACTTCATATTATGATCATAAAATTTATCGGTAATATATTTATCAAGAGATTCTAATTTTGATTGCATTCGTTCAGTTAATAGTTTTTCATTTTCCAACATATAACAATCATGAATTAGAAATATATTATCTTCATTTTTACGAATAATGCGTCCTTCAATTAATGTATTCTTAAATATAGACGGATTACATTTTACATTCATTTGATACATATTTATATCTCTAAAATTAATCTGTTCCTTCTTATATTTTATATTTTTTTTATCAACTAATACACATATGTTTAAATCATTAAACTTTGTAAAGATTAAATAAAAGTTATATCCCTGAAAATGTGGAATTACATAAAAATTTTCTTTATTCTTATTAATTGTATCTAATATATCTTCAGAATCAATAATTTTGTACCTAAAATTATACACATTAACATTAGAATAGATTAAATTAATGATATAATTTTTAAGTGTAACATCGGTTATTAATTTAGATTTGAAATAACCTAAATTAAGAACATTAGAAGTATTTACGTTCATCTTAATAATATTCTTATTGTTTTGTATTTATATATTTATAAATCAATTTTTATTTTCTAAATTGATTCATTAAATAAGCAATTGTATCAGCAGGACCAATTTTAACTTTAGACTTAGATCTTGATTTAGGAGTTGATTTAGGACTAGATTTAGGACTAGATTTAGGACTTACTTTTACAGTATCTTTGGGACTTACTTTTCTTAAAGAACTAACTAATTTAAAGAAATTTTGATCTTTCACTTGTTTCTTTTCTTTCACTTGTTTCACTTGTTTCACTTGTTTCTTTTCTTTCTTTTTTTCTCTTTTCTCTTCTTTTGGCATCTTTGGATGTTTCATTACTTTATATCCTGCATTTGGTAAACCAGTATCAAATTGATATCTTCTTTCAGTCTTGGGATCATAATAATGTGTTTGATATAATGCCTTCTTAGATGAATTATTTGGAACTATATTATTTAAATTATTAACTAATGCATAATTATCATTTGTAACTTCATTAAATAATTGATATGTATTTTTTGCTTTAGATTCTTTAATTAGTGAATGCATATTAAATCCAAAACGATCTGCCATATTTGTATCTACTTTATATGCAGGTTCTGGAATCATAAATCCTGCACCATAATTTTTAATTTCAAGTGTATCTATAAATTTTTCTCTATTTGGTCCAGCTTGTCCAATTTGGCTAGTTATTTGTTTAGTTAAATTTCTAATTCTTGTATCCTTTGCTTCCTTCTTTAAGGGAGCAATAAAAAGATAAAATAAAAATAAACATAAAATATATAAAATAATTAATAACATTATATAATATAGAAATATAATTATATTTTATTTATAATAATGAAAACAATAGTTGAATCAAAAAACTTAAGTATTGATGATAGTCTTCCAAATCAGGCAGTTAATGTCGAGTCTCTTAACATAAGAGATACTGATCCTACATCAGGTGCGATAAGTACAGTAATTAGTCAACCTACAAATGAAACATCCAAGGATACCAATGAAAAGGTAACTCAAAGTAAATATGATATTAAAAAATTTTTATCTGATATCTTTGATGTAAGACAAAAACTAAATGAATTAAAAATTAGATTATCTTTTGAGATTAAAGATAGTGTGCTAAATATTATAAAATTAATAATTGAAAACTCACCAAAGTCTCTTGTATTAATTTCTAAAACTTTAGAAGATATTGTAAGTGATGGTGTATTGAATTATAATGATATTCCAAAGTTAGTATTATTAATTACTACCTTATATAATACAGAATTCAGTAAATTAGATACATTCAAAGGTATTACACAAAAAGATGTAATTGAATTTATTAAATTTTTAATTCATTCCATAGTTGAACTTGAATTAGTACAAGTAAATGATAAAAAAAAAATATTTGAAATGGTTGATATATCATTAAATCTACTCGAAACAAATATAAATGTAATGGATGTAATCTCTTCAGTTAAGTCCAATTGTTTACCTTTTAATTGGACTAATTGTATGAAAAAAGTAAATGATCAAAAATTAGTAACAGTTATTAGTACTGCAGATGATGTAACAAGAGGTGCAACTATTGTTAATGAAGTAGTTGTAAAAACAGAAGGAAAAAGTATTTGGCCTTGGTCTAGAAAATAATAATTTTAAAAAATAAATAAAATTTTAGAAAGTAAATAAAAATTTATAATGATTCAAGTTCTATAATATGTTCATTAAATTGAGTTCCTGGAAATAATTCAATCATAATATTGTTTTTTATAATAAAACTATCTTTAATATCATTTTTTAAAGATTGTTCATTACAAGTAATATACAATACCTGTTTCTTTTTTAGTTGTGTAAGATTAATCTTATCAAAGTAAGCATATCCACTACGGCCTGGACTCATCACAATTGTAGTATTATCATCTGATTCATTAATTGAAGTAACGAGAGCTTCCTTTGAAAGAATTGTATTCCAATTTAACTTATGGGTTTTTATTAATTTTAATCCATCATTATATGCAATTTCGCATGGATTAATACATGTAATTTGCTTAAACTTTGTATGAAGTCCTAATGCAATATGAAAACTATTTCGACCATATACAATTAGTTTTTCATTAGGATCTACACGTGTATTTATTGTTGAATACAGAATATTACCCATTTCATGATTTGCTTGAATGAATGAATTTGGTATAATCTCAATTCCAAGTTTATTGATAAAAATAGTCAACGAATCAATTCCATACAGATGAAATACTTTTTCTTTGTATTCATAATAAAATGAAATTATATCTCCAAATTTTTTTACTGTTTCATAAAATGATTTCATTTTTTGAAAATCAATTTCCATTACATTTAGTTTTAACATAAATTCATCATCATCATTTATATTAATTCGAAGACCTATAAAAATTGGATCAATTTTTATTGTCATAATAAGATTATATAGTTTTAGGATTCGCTTATCCCAAAATTGTTGATTAGTAACTTTATCAAAGTTAAAACTAACTACAGTACGATAATTCAATTGATTAATTGCTCGAATTATTTTATTCGGTTGCATTTTTAGTATATATTAGTATTATATTTTATAATAAAGGAAAAACAATTTATAATTTCAATTTTTATTAATGCTAAATTCTTTGAATTTAGCATTAATAAAAATTGGTGGGAATGAAATGACAGAACAATTCTTATTAATAAATAATCACTCAAACTAATCTCTAGGTAAAACAATAAGACATCCATCAATTGAATACTTATTCCAATTCTTTCGAATATATTCAATTTGTGAATTATTAGTAATACATATAGCATCATAAGATTCTTTTAATGATTCATATTCAATAATACTATTAAGAAGTCTTTCATTTGTTTCTTCTAGTTTATTTTTCTCATGTGGTATCGATGATATATTTTCTTTGATTTGAATTTCTTCGGGAGTATCAAATTGTTTACTTTTTACAACATATGGCTTATTTATTTTAATTTGATTTAATTCTTCCGATAATATTGGTATCTGGTCTAATAGAAAATTAATCTTTTTCTCATTATCTTTAATTTGTTGCTTATACTTTTTAATTTCTTCTGCATAATTAATATCTGGAGTTGTTATAAGTTTTTCAAGTCTTTTAATTTCATTTGTAAGATATTGATCTCTTAATCGAATATTATCTCTTTCAATAAATTCATCTATATAATGCATATTATCTTTAACTTCTGTAGATAGACTTTCATAATAATTATCTGGAGTTCTTTTAGGACATACATTAATAAGTATCTCTGCAAAATCATCTCTTAGTTTCTGCAAGTTTTCTTTTTCTATTTGTAAGCGTTCTCCTTCTGTAGGGGGAGTACGTTTCATCCATTTTGATTTGAAATTATTAGTATTCATTCTATAATTTATATATAATGTAATGTAGTTATATATAATATATAAATATATCAATTTTATTTAAAGAAATTAACTGGTTGACTCGTTGACTCGTTGATTTATTAATTGATTTATTAATAGTGTTTATACTTAACCATAACTAGTAAAATCATAGCAATAAAAATACAAATTAATGCCATTAATGAAACATAACTAGGTATATAAAATGGTTCAATTATATCAGTCATCTTTTCTACTTTCTTGTTTTTATTTTTTGTATTTTTTTTAACATCAAGATTATTTTCTTGTATATAATAATCATAGAAATCATCAAGTGTAATCTCGGATTTATTTTGTATTTGTCTTATATTATTATGACATTTTAAAATCCATTCTACAAGCAAATCTCTAGAACTTAAGACGTTTGAATTTAATGGATTTTTTTCAAGATATTCACTATAGTGTTTTCTACATTTCTCACATGGTAATACATATTTTAATGATGTAAGAAAACTTTTAAAACCTCTAATATCTTCATTAGAAGGATCTAATGGATATGCTGTTATAGCAGTATCTATAAAAAACCATGCTTTAGGTCCCCATGTCATTGGATCAATATTTGCGTGTTTATTACTCATATATAATTAATAAATATTATTTTTATAAAAGAAATTATATTAAATATTATTTATAATAGAAAAATCAGTATATTCTGTTGGTTCTAAATATTTTTTTGTAAGTAATTTTTCATCTAGTTCAATATATAATTGTTTATGTTCAGTAGTGTTTAAATTATACGGATTCAATAAATATTCATCTAATACATTATTTCGTAAAATTACATTATTATTATAGAAATATTTAAGTAGTTGAAATGAAATTTGAATTAGTTTTGTAGTAGAATTAAGTTTATCAATATAATTATTCGTATAGTTTGGTATAGCCATGATCTTATTATAATTTATAAATGGAAGCAAAAGTTCAATATTATTATACATATTCAATTTTATTGTTGAGTTTGGTAGCCATTCATACCACATATATACTTCAATTGGCACCCATTCATTAATCTTTGGATATCTAATATTTCCACGAATAATCATATTATTATTAATATCTAATACCACATCATTTTTATGCAAATTTGAATATTGAGAATTAATAATTTTAATTCCATTTTGAATTAAATTATTAAATAATTTATAATCACATAAAAAATTAGAATATTGAAATCCTGTATTAATACCGTCAAGCAATCGTTTAATTGAAATTGAAGGTATTACAATATGATGATCTGTTGTTGTTAGTAGAATTCCATAGATTGACTGATTAGAAAGATTAAATAGAACAGAACCAATAAAGGTTGGATCAGATTGACATTTTAAATAAGCAAGTGGTGGAAGATTTAGGGCATCTAGATTTGTAAAATAATAATCAATATGTTCAATAGAGATTAATTTATCATTATTCCTAAAGTAATAATCATTAAATTTATTTGATGGAATTTTATATTTTAGATCATTTATTGTATATGAAAAATCATTGTATTTATCACAAGAATAAATAGCAAGATTTAATTCATTCGATGAATGAATTAAGTTTACCTTAAGAATCTCTGGATTATTTTGAGAGACTGTTTGTTCAGATGATGACTCATAAGTATTTTCAAGGTGAATAAAGTTGTATTTATGTGGAAATGCTAAAGTAATAATATATTGTTTATCAAGATATTTAATAGGAATTGCATCATATCGTACAACTACGTTTGTTGAAGACTTTGGTAACCAAGTGAATAATGAAGTCTCTTGATAATTTTCATTAGTTTCTATTACTAACTGTAATATCTTCATATCTATTATACATAAGAATTAATATGTATAATATATAAATAAATCAATTTTTCCTATAACCTTTAATAGATCCGAACAACTCCGAATGATTTCTAGCAATTTCTATCAATATATTCTTTCATAGATGATTGTAATATATTAATATATTCATTAAATTTAGGATCGAGTGGATGCTTATTATGATCTATATTTACTGGATTATTACATATAAAATTATGATTTATATCATCTAATTGATAATAATCTTTACTAGTTGGATTATCTCTAAAATAAACAATTTTAGAGTACATTCGGCTAGTAATAGAACTTAACATATTTAATATTATAGTACCATTATCTGTTTCCTGCTCATCATCCATTTTAATTTTTATATTATCTTGTTCATTTGTTTGTTCAATTTTTATTTCATTTTCTTTATTTAAAACTAATATAAAATGTGTATCATTTACTTCACTAATCCACTTTTTATAGAATGTATTCCTTTTATAAATATAATTTAATCCATATGTTCTAAAATTTGAATACATACCTTTGTCATATATATAAATATTATTTATATTACCATATAAAAATGATTTGATAATATTTTTTTCGACACTTAGTTCACTTTCTATTAGACTCTTATCAATATATTCAGTATATTTCCTATTTTCTTTTTTATTATTAAGATAATATATGAATAAATAATATTGTTCCCTATATGTCTTTATTAAATTAAAGAAACTCCTAAAATTAATACCATACATTTTACACCAATTTTTAATTTCACGTTCAACATAATCTGGAATATCTTGAGGAATAGGTTTTTCATTTAGTCGTTCAAAGTGGGTTTCAATATCATCATTTTTCATTATCATCTTAATTATATCATCATATTGAGAATTATTAAGGTTATAATAGTTTTGATTTATAAAATAATAATAATTTTTTTTAAAATCATTTTGTTTATTATTAATGTATGTAGTTGTATCTACACCAAATAATATATGTCCATAAGTGGTTTTAAATAATTCAAAAATTTTATTTATAATGAGTAAATCAGATTCTTTACTTATAAAGAATTTAGTAAATACTTCAATATTATCAACAATTGACATTAAATTAAACTTTGTTAAGGTTAAACAATATGCAATAAATAATACATTCTCAAAGATACCTAATTTATATCCAGCAATAATTGGATACAATAAATTTAGCTCCATTAATTTATCAGTTTTTTGTCTAAGTAATAACAATTTTTCAACTATTTTAATCTTTCTATTTTGTTTATTTTTATCTTGATAAACATATAAATTATTAATTAATGGTGTAATCAATTTATTAGTTATCATTTCATTAATTGTCTTACTTGTGTTACTATTATTTACACCTGTATTAGTGTCTGATTTAAATAATCTAGTATTTTTATCTCTATACTTTAATATGTTATATTCGAATGGATGTATTAAATAGAATCCTAAATTATAATCAACCAATTGATTGCAGTTTATGCCAGTACGGTGAAATGGAATTATATCACGATAGTTTGATTCTGTTAGAACACTTATATTATCTAGTGAAACAGTATAAATTAAATTTGATGATATATATTTTGTAGTAATATATTGACTTATTATAAATCTTTTAAATAATTCTTTAATTAAATTATTAAGTGGATCATTTTCTAATTCTTTACTATGTATAATATCTAAAGAATGTACACTTGAATATATATCATTTTCAATAATATTAATATATGGATAATATAGATGAGTGTATATTGGTAATTCTGCATTTTCTTCTAATAATTCTAAAAATGAATTTCCAAAATTAATTTTACATATGTTGTATGTAGGCATTATATTTAAACGACTATTTTTTTTATATGTATAATATACAGATCCATCTCCAACTCTTCCAACACGGCCTTTTCTTTGTAATCTTGACGCTTCTGAAATTTTTATTATTTCTAAATTAGTAGTATCAGAAGAATAATTGTAAGATACATCTAAGTTAAATCCAGTATCAATAACATATTTTAATGAATCAATCGTAATTGATGCTTCAGCAATATTTGTACTAACTATCAATACTCTATCATATTTATAAGAAGAATTAATACTTTCTGGTTTTATTTTTAAATTTAAAACATCGTGAATATATTTTCGTTCAAATCTGAATGTTTTCTTTATTTGATGTAAATTTGTAACTATTAAATTTTTTGTTTCCTCTGGTAAATCTTTATAAAATGGAATTGCAATAGTATTAAGAGGTAATACATTATTTAATTCATCAACTAATTTGATAATTTTATTTGATGTTGTACAAAATAATAATATATCACTATTTGCAGATGGAACATTATTAATACATATTTCTTGTGCATATTTTATTGCTAATTTATATGCATCTAACTCTTGACTTGGACTGTAATCAATGTCATTATATATTTCACTAATTCTATATTGTGTTGTTTCACCAGGAGGTGAAATATGCATTCTTCGATCTATAACTATTCGATCTAATAAAGGTTCAAATGTTTTTGTTTTTTCATTATATAAATCATTAACTGGATATTTTAAATTATCATTAATCGTTCTATAATATTGACGATATATTGGATCATCTGCATCCATAGTTGCAGATACAATATATAATTTTATTTGATTATTTAAAAATAAACTTCCACGAACTAGTGATAAGATTAAATCCATATTTGCATTATGTTCATGTGATTCATCAACAATTACTATATCATAAATATTTTTTTGTGTAAATAATTTTGTATTTTCAATTGAACTTCCAGATCTATTTTCAAGTACTTCTTGCTTTAATAAGGGATACTTCTTTAATTCAACTAATAGCGATCCATCTGTAACTATTCTTAAAAAGAAATCCATATCATCATCAATATGATCATCTTTTTCATATTTATATTGAATTATTCCATTAGTTGTTTTAACTGTTTTCTTATATATTTTATTATATTCTTGTATGTCTACACCAAGTTCACGAGATATTGTTGCAGCATTATTTATAGTAGGTGCAATTCTTGGTTGAGTACATATAATTTTACCATCAAATTTTTTATCAAAAGCCTTTAATCCATATAATAATAACTTTGGAACTTGGGTAGATTTACCTACTCCTGTACCTCCAGTTAACATTACTATACGCTGATTAATATAATGATTATAGAAGTTTATCTGACTTACCCAATCCATTGCATAGAATGTATACCATTTTAAATTTCTTTCTAATCTATCAAAATATGTTTCTTCTCTAAGAGTTTTTTCATTTATTATTTTATTTAAATTTTTATATCTATCATCATTAATATAATAATATGCATCTTGATATTTTTTAATATGTCTTCCAAATGCTTTTTTATTTTCTTCAATAATAAATAATTTATTTTTTTCAAACTTCTCATCTCTTATTATATATTCAGATAGTATACCTTTTTTACATAGACATTCAAAAACAATATGTAACATGATATCATTTATATTTGATGTAATACTAACATTTAATTGTAATATTACATCATTTGGTAAATTATATTCAATATATTTTTTTTTTAAATTTTGACTAATGTTAAATTTTTTTGTAATTATTTCAACAACTTTTAAATTATCTGCATTTGGATCTCTAAAACCAATTGTCATATTATATATTTCTTCCTTTTGTTGAATATTTTTATTATCATAATATGGAGTATTTGAAAGTTTTATATATTCTTCCATATTCTTATGAGACTCAATAGATTTATTGATAGTTATAGAATTTAATAGATATAATGATTTTGCATAATTATAGATGTTTTTATAAGATACATTTTTCTTTGCAATGTAACCAGGAATAGTTTCATCAATTGTTGGATATCTATGTTGTTTTTTTGAATGATCTGCCGGTTGTGTAAGTTTTAGATCTCTTTGTACTGGAACATATTCATATTCATTTAATTGTAGAATTTCATTATTATTAAACATCTTATATCCAAACCAGCTTCTATTTAATTTTAATATTTGACTTCTAATAAAATCATATAAATGAAATTTATCAATAATTAGATAATTTTTAAATAGACTTTTAATTACATAATCTGGTATACTAAAAATTTCATTAACGTCTTCTGAATCATTTTTAATATCGTATACTTTTGTATACCCATCAATATCATTCTTAAATCTATATTTAGTATCAAAAAAAGTTAATAGATATAAAAAAAAATCATGAATTAAATTACCAGAAAATCCTTCATATGATTCCTTATTAATTGCTTTATTAAAGAATAAATCAATATTCTTCTTAAATAAATTCTTATTTATGTCATCTAATAATAACCACTTACTAGTAATCTTATTATTTAAAATATTATAAACTGGATATATTTTATTAAGAATATCTATATATGTAATCAATTTATTATTTTCATACTTTTCAAAAAGTAACCATTTAAATTCTAATGTATTAAAATATAAATCATTTACGATTGTATCATAGTATTCACCTATTGGTAATGCAACTTCTTTATTTGTAATATCTGCTGAATAATAATAGTTCTTACTATTTTGATATAATTGTGTTTCATAATATTTCTCAATTAAGACTGGTACAACATTAATCCAATTTACATACATCTTCATTCGTAGTCTATCAATTGTATGCTTCAATAATTCCACTTTAATTTCAATATCTTTAATTGATAAACCATATTCTTTAAATTTATTATTTGAATCATTGTATCCTCGACTATATTGAAAATTTGTAATTCTATATTTTTCTCCATCTTTCAATAATGTTATATCGGATAGATTTTTTATTAATCTAAATTTTTCATAATTATTTGAATCTTCAATAAATGGTAATAATAAATATAGAATTGCAATAATCTCACGATTATTATTTCTTTTTAATTGATTAAAGAAATCTTCATCTTTTTTATTATCATTATTTGGATTAATTAAAAATTTAAGATGTATATAATCAATTAAGTCACAACATTTATCATGTATTAGAGTAAATTCAATCATATTAAGATTATCCAATATATTTTTTATTATATTTTTTATATAATTTTTGTTATCTATAGTTAAGAACATACAATAATTTAGATAAAAAATAATTTATATAAAAAGATATATATTAATATATTTATGGAATCAAAAGAACAAAAACGAGAAGAATTAAAGGCAAAACTAAGAAAGACAATGAATGATCGAAAAATACAAGAATTTAAAATGCCAAAAAAAGAACAACGAAAATTAGAAAAAGAAATAAAAGCCGATCGTAAGTTAATTGAAACTGATCCAAGAGTAACTAAAATAATGAGAGATTGGTTTATTGAAGCAATGAAAAGTTCTCCAAATATTCCTGATATTAAAAGCCCTCCATTTATTTTAAATAATATGGAATCTGAGAAATTAAAATTTTATAATTTTTTAACAAAGTATATGAAGACAATTGAAAAGGAAATTGCAGATTGGAAAGCACATATGAATAAAGCTATGGAGAAATTAGAATTACAATCAGAAAGAAATGCATTTTTAAAAGAACTAGAAGATGAATCAAAGAAAAAATTCAAGACATACTTTACAACACCTTATATTATATATATGTCCCTAATGACAGGTATAAATATATTTGATGACTTGAAAGTAGTAACTTAAGATTTTTGAGAAAAATTATAAATAATTTATATTTATAAATTTTATATCTTACGAAGGTTTAATCTTTATATTGATGGTAGGAAAAATTGAAAATTATTTTATATAAATGTACCTTTAATTCATCTGGATGGTTTAGGTCAATTTTCACTCATTCTATCTTTCACAACACTCCACCTTTCACATCACTTTACAACACTTCACAACACTTCATAACAATGTCGTCATTCACGTCATCATCCACATCATCAACATTAATCCCGACAATGGAAGAATTCGATAATTCGAGTTATACATCTGTCGATGAGCATCTCTCGGACGAGGAGCTAGAAGCGCGAGAATCACGAGACTGTATCGATAGTTGGCCCAAACCAATTTCACAGACTGAGGTTTATCACATTCAATCCGAGTACGAGCGCCGTATTTCCGAGATCAGAGACTGCGAGAAACGCTTAGCTGCTCTGCGAGCCGACACGGGGGTTGAATCGAACACAGTTTTCGATCAACAATCTCTCTCGGTCGCGACGGATGCAGCAAAGAAGTCCTACGACACACTCGTTACTCGTCTCGATGCTCTTCACAAGACACTAGAAGAGGTCACTCTGGAGACGAGTGAGGCCCGTAATTTTCGCTGTGCCAAGCAAATCTCTGCCCTTCAGGCTGCCGAGAACAAGCTAGCTGAGACGCGAATCATCTCCGAGACCAAAGTGCCCAAGCCTGCAGAGGGCTCGGCACAGAAGGTTTTTGCGGCGTGGAAGCAGGCACTTACACGCCGCACGGCTGCCACGGAAGCGATACCCGCTTGCCAGGCCAACATCGCAACCGAACAGGCTGCCCTTGCTGACTCCATCTGTCTTCCCGAACGTAGCATCCGCGCACGGATCGCAACATGTGAAGTCGACGTCAAAGAGGCTGTAGCTGCGCTTGCGAAGTGTCGCAAGGCCGAGATGGGTGTAGAAGATCTGCGCATTCAACGTAGAAATCACGAAGCACACATCGGCCGCGCAATCGAGGATCTCGAAAAGGCAAAGACGGAAGCCGGTTTCACGACGATTAGTTTTCCTTCTTCGAGGGCCAGAACAATCGCGTACGAGAACAAGCTTGCAGAACTGGAAGCTCGGACGAACATCGATCCGGAGACACGAGACGTACTGCGTGCGGAGATCAAGGCTAGATACGCCAAAGTCATTGCACCTACACTTGCACTTGTGTCCGATCCAAGAAATGCGACTGTCATGCGTGACTCTACGACGAGTTTTGCTGAAATGGTCCGTTCACGCCACAATCTCGGCCCAGCCTTACCGCCGGAACCGATTCGTCGCACTCTCTTCCCCAATGCCCGTGTGCCAACGATGGAAGAAGTTCGCACTCGAGTTGCGCCAAATCATGATCTCTTCGTAGAAAACCTCTCGCCTGACACGACGCACGAGGACCTGCAGGGTCTCTTTCGGCCGTACGGACGGTGCAGAGTCAAACTACCGAGGAACTATCGTACGGGTCTGTCACAGGGCTTCGCCTTCATCACCTTCGAACGCATCCAGGACGCACAAGCCGCACTTGCTGGTCTCAACGGGTTTCCCTTGAACCACATGATCATTACGGTCAAGAATGCGGCTGAACGTGCTACTGGTGACGAAGACGGGACGAAGCATGAGGCTATTTGGAATAGGGTTCCGAGCAACTTTCACAAGTAAGTCCGTCACGAGCGAGTTCGTCCTTAGATAAAGGGCACTACTGATCAGAACGGTAGTCTTGCGAGTTCGTCCTTAGATAAAGAGCACCTAAACAAAAAATTAATTTATTAATATTCTTGTTTATATGTCTTATAATGATGTCTTATAATGATGTCTTATAATGATGTTTTATAATGATGTTATAAAAAATTGAAAATTTATAAATATAAGTGCTGTATTAATGATTTGTACGATGGCTGGCATGGATAATACTATGCACTCATCTACTACTCGCAAGAGTGGGGCGCTTACGGCGTTTTTTGCACGTGCCAATGGGCGCGTGGGTGTGGCGAGGCGCCAACCAAACACCAGCTTCAAGGTGCAATTCGAGGTTCCTGAGGAGAAGAACCGCGATTGGAGCGATGTGCCCACCTTTGAGGAGGAGGAGGCGGCACAAGAGGAGGAGGCGCGCGAGGCGGCAGAGGCGGACCGCGCCTGGGAGCGCAAGCACGGTGGTGGCTGGACGGAGGAGGAGGAGGACGACTTTGAGGAGTTCCGCACTGCACAGCGCCGCGCCCCCGCGTGGGCGCCCCGGTCCTGCACGACAAAGCCCAAGCCAATCACGACCGCCGACCTGGCTGACGTGTTTGACGACGAGGAAAAGCGCCAGGACAAGATCGCCGAGTGCACGGAGGCCCTTGCGGGGATCCGCCAGAGTCGCGAGCGCCTGGAGGCGGAGCTCGGCGCGGCCGCTGGGCAGCAGGGCCTCGTTGAGGAGCAGTGGACCGCTGTAGACGCCGCCTACCAGGAGCGCGTCAACACGCTCCACCGCCTTCGCGAGGTCAGCCTTCCGGCGATCCTGGCAGAGACGGAGGAGGCGCGCAACGTACGCTGCGCTGCACCACTGGCAAGTCTGCGCGCTGCAAAGGCCGTACTTGCCGAGACGCGCCAGGTCTCCGAGACCTCGGTGCCCAGGCCCGCAGACGGCTCTGCACAGAGGCTCTTCACGGCTTGGAAGCAGGCGCTCAAACGGCGCACAGCGGCCACTGAGTCCATTCTCGGTCGCCAGGCTGACGTTGCCACCGCGCAGGCAGCACTTGTTGACTTCATCGCCCAGCCCGAGCGCAACATCCGCGCACGGATCGTCACATGCGAGGAGGAGGTCACCAAAATGGGGGCAGTGCGCGCCAAGTGCCGTGAGGCCAAGGTTCGTGCGGACGTCCTGCGCATTCAGCTGGACAACCTCCGCGTCTATGAGGCGCGCGCAGCTGACGACCTGCACCACGCGACCTACGACGGGTTTGACGTGATCGTGCTAGGCAAGCCCAGGTCCGCCACCTCCATCGCCCGCGAGGCCAAGGAGAACGAGCTGCACGCGCTCGAGGCTAACCCTCCCATGGCGGAGGTGGACGGCTGGACGGACGTGGACCATGACGCGCTGGCCAAGATGCGCGCAGCCATTGAGGCCAAGTACACCACCAAGGAGGCTGTGGTGGCTGCCCCCACGCACGCGACCGCAACGGTTGTGCGCGACGGCGTGCTTACCTTCGCCGAGCTGCTCCGCTGGCGCCACGAGCTTCCCGAGGCCGCAGCGCCCGAGCCCGTTCGCAAGTGCCTCTTCCCTAACGCCCGCGTGCTTACGGACGAGGAGGCCCGCGCCCGTGCTGCGCAGACGGAGGCACTCTTCGTGTCCAACCTCTCGGACGAGACCGTCGACGAGGATCTGCACGCGCTCTTCCGCCCGTACGGGCACTGCAGGGTCAAGCTGCCCAGGGACCGCCGCACCAGTGCGATCCGTGGCTTCGCCTTTGTCACCTACGACCGCGTCCAGGATGCACAGGCGGCACTTGTGAACCTCAACGGCTACCGCCTTCGCAGCATGATCATCTCGGTCAAGCAGGCGGAGGAGAGGGTCGTCACTGCACCTGCTGAGGCTGAGGCGATTGCCTGTGCTGGTGGCGGTGGTGGCGGCGCTGAGGCTGCAGTCGAGCAGGATGACGGCGCGTGGGACAAGGCTGTGGGGGTGGAGGTGCCCGAGAGCTTCTTCCGCCGGTTTGGGTAAGGTGTGGACCCCAGAGTTAGATCTTAGATAAAGGTCAATTGCACTGGTCAGTGCAAGGGAAATAAATAGACCAAGAGTTCGGCCTTCGAAAAAGGCCCCGACAATGTTACCTAACGATAAGAGGTTTCTATTTTGGTAGTTTAGAAAAACTGCTGTCAAAAAACAAAAAAATTAATTTATTAATTATCTTGTTTTCTCTTTTTTTCTTTTATTATCTTGTTTCTTTTATTATTAAATATCTTAATTATATCAAATATAAAAAATTGAAAATTATTTTATATCTAGGATCCCTTAAAGACATTTGGAGTCCCAGAGTGGGCGCTGCAGAACGACATGCAGCCATTGTGTTGGAACAATGACTCTAACCCAGTTTTTACTGGTCATGGCACACCGATGCTATGGAGGGATTTACCTCATACCTATTTCTAGTACGAAATCCTTCGTGACCAAGAGCCATTCCTGAGATTACTCGGTTTGGTGCTCTGGCATCTGGGTGGGATACTTATGCGAGTCTTTAGCGGTTTAGAGCTGCGAGATGGATCGCCAACCTACGTTGGCCATCAGTGGATAAAGACCACTAACATAACATATCTACTATGGTTAATCAGCTGACCATATGCTCGCGGGGACCCTCGCAGCAGTCATTAGACTTGACTTCAGCTATACTTGACCGTGAGTGGTGATGCGCTAGCCCCGCACCAACCGACACGATTCCCCTGGGTGTGCTCCAGAGGCTAACGTACCTCGCACCCAGAATGATCTTTACCACGTTACTCCATCATTCAACCCAACCACAACATTCATCATTCAACCCCCCGGCTCCGTGAACTCAGGCGACTTTCGCCTGCCCCCCAGTGAGGGTGATCACTTTGCGCACACCACCTGGCAGCTATTTGTCAAGACCTTCAAGGGCACTCTCACGCTAAACGTGAATGAGTGCATGACGGTCCTGGAAGTCAAGAACCAGGTGGCAGCGCGCACCGGCGTCCCCGTTGACCAGTTTCGACTGGTTAACCTGGACGACGTGCGCACCCTCCGCGACTACAACATCCACCGTGAGTCCACGCTTCACATGACCGGCCGCCTTATGGGTGGCATGGACATGAGCGCGGGCGCCGGTGGGTGGGGTGACGTGGAGAAGCGGCAGCGCCCGCGACCCGCAGAGTCTGATGACGATGCAGCACCCGAGGAAGTCATTCCCGAGGAGGCCGTAACCGCCGTGGTCCCCCAGATGGAGGACTATACCGGGGAGGACCTCGAGGAGGACAACCAAGAGGGTGCTGCGCCCGAGGACCACGACACCACCGCCCACAACAACACCGCCCACAACAACACCGCCCACCGCCGCCTACCTACATGGATGCCCCAGTCCAGCACGGTAAAGCCCGCGCCGCACGCAGTTGCCACTCTGATGGCCGCGGATGACGAGGAGGCTGCGCGCGCGGCTGTGATTGCGGAGTCCACGCAGAAGCTGGCAGAGATTCGCCAGTCCCGCGAGGCTAAGGCAGCTGAGTTGGCCGCAGCGATCCAGCAGCAGCCGATCGCGGATGAGCAGTGGGCTGCTGCGGACACTGCCTACCAGCAGTGCGCCGCCACCCTGCTCCACAACCGCGATGTCCTCCTACCGGACATCCTGGCGGAAACGGCCGAGTTGCGGGACATACGGTGCTCTGCGCAACTGGCTATGCTCCGGACTGCAAGGGACACGCTGGACGAGACGCAGCTAGTCGCAGACACCGAGTGTCCACAACCCAAGCACGGCTCTTCGCAGAGTGCCTTTCGCATGTGGAAGCAGGCGCTTAGCAGGCGCACGACGGCCACAGAGGCGCTTCTCGCCTGCCAGGCCCGCCTTGCCGCCGCGGAGAGGGTCCTTGCTGACTTCATCGGCTTTCCAGAGCGCTACTGCCGCGCAGAGATCGCCGTATGCGAGCAGCGGGTTACCGCCGCCAGTGCAGAGCGCACGAGGTGCCACAAGGCCAAGATGCACGCTGCCAGCCTGCGCATCCAGCTGGACAACCTGGCCGAGTTCGAGGCACGCGCAACCGACACCCTAACCCGCGCAACCTGTGACGGCTTTGCGGTGCTCCGGCTGCACGGGTCCCAGACTGCAACCACCACTGCAGCCCAGGCTGCACTGCCACGCGCCCCCGCTACGGTGCTGCACGACATGGAGACGACCGGTGCACAGGTACTGCGCGAGCGCTGCTGGCAGCTGCCAGGCCCAGCTGCACTGCCCGCAGCTAGACGCCTCTTCCCCAATGCACAGCTGCCCACGGCGGAGAAGCTGTCCACCCTCATTGCGCGAACGTCTACGCTCCACGTGGCCAACTTCTCTCCCGAGACGACTGCAGTGAAACTTGGCGCGCTGTTCCGGCAGTACGGCGAGTGCCGGGTCACTATGCTCATGGACCGTTACACTGGGCAGAACCGCGGCTACGCCTTTGTCAAGTTCACCAACATCCATGATGCGCAGAGGGCACTAGCCAACCTCAACGGCTGGCGCCTTGGCTACATGGTCCTAGCGGTCACACAGGTAGAGGACAGGCCGGTCGTGCAACGCGCTGACACGCTCCGCGTGACCAACATCTCCCCCGAGCTGCCCGCAAGTGTACTCAGCAGACTGTTTAAGGAGTACGGACAGTGCAAGTTCACCATGCCCGTGGATCGCAACACTGGGCAGCCCAGCAACTCTGCTTGCGACACTTGGCAGCACCGCGGCTATGCCTTTGTAAAGTTCGCCGAGGTCTTTGATGCGCAGAGGGCACTTGCTCACCTTAACGGCTTGTCTACTGACCCCATGCGCCCTGATGCCACGCGCCTTACTGTCACCAATGCGCCGACCGACAGCGGTGAGCACGAATTCCACGTGGACGACAACGCATGGGACCCGGCGGAAGGTGGCGGTGGCGGTGGCGGCGGTGGCGGCGGCGGTGGCGGTGAGTACGACAACCAGTTGGACCAGACTGGTGCTGACCGCTTCTGGCGCAGGGGCGGGCGCTGGTGAGTGCGGCGACTGAGTAAACAGTAAAATCATTTCAGGTTTTAGGGAACCTGATCTTAATTGTAAATTGTGGCTATCCCTGTAACCACTCACGTAACTGAAATGTTACACAAGAGTTAGCACTTAGATAAAGGCAAATCCAGGTAAATCACGTTGTACCTGAACCCCACTGAACAAGGACAGTGGCTAAACTCCAACCTCGCCCTAATGAAGGCAAACAAAAACAAAAAAATTAATTTATTAATTCTCTTGTTTTTTATTATTAGACATCTTAAGTTATATCAATAATAAAAAATTGAAAATTATTTTATATTTGTTCTTCATTAAATCATATAAGAGGCCCAGAGTGGGCGCTGCAGAACGACATGCAGACATTGTGTTGGAACAATGACTCTAACCCAGTTTTTACTGGTCATGGCACACCGATGCTATGGAGGGATCTCCCTCACACCTAATTCTAGTACAAAATCCTTCGTGACCAAGAGCCATCCCTGAGATTACTCGGTTTGGTGCTCTGGCATCTGGGTGGGATATTTATGTGAGTCTTTAGCGGTTTAGAGCTGCGAGATGGATCGCCAACCTACGTTGGCCATCAGTGGATAAAGACCACTAACATAACATATCTACTATGGTTAATCAGCTG
>Ga0114978_10000871_pt1 | contig 25325 bp, 24 predicted proteins | sample S_140212_EF_Meta_FD_87027 | JGI IMG/M metagenome (GOLD analysis project Ga0114978, IMG submission 87027) | Freshwater microbial communities from Lake Simoncouche, Canada to study carbon cycling - S_140212_EF_MetaG | ecosystem: Environmental > Aquatic > Freshwater > Lake | place: Lake...
AAGTGATAAAAATAAATAAATTTCTAGACCATTTTTATTTTGTTTTTATCAGTTTATCAATCTAACCCGATGGCACTTTGGCTCCACCTTTTCCAAAGGTGGATTTACTCCTTCTTCTTCACAATACGCTTCTTCACAGGCTCCTCAGCAGCAGCAGGAGCGGGCGCCGGTGCAGGAACAACCTTCTTCTCAAGAACAACCTCCTCCTCCTCGTCACTGTCATCCACAAGACTGCTCTCGATGTGATCATTCTCCTCAACAACAACCTGCGTCTTGAGCTTCTCCTTGTCCTGCGGCTTCGCCTTGATGAAGCACTGTCCCTGCAGAGTAGCCCTCGGCTTCTGGACCATCGCCTGCACAAGCTTCCAGTTGGCACTGAACTTTCCATTGATGAACCAGATCCCACCGAACTGGATGATGCACATCACATTCGACCCCTTCTTCAGGAAATCCAGAGGCGTAGACACTCCATCTGCGCTAGGGAACAACTTATTCGCATCCTCATCATAAATCTCCGACTTCCAATTGCCCTCCCACTGCGGAAGCTTGACACGAAGCGTCGGCTTCTTGGAGTAATCATACTCCCCAGTGTTCTTATCCTTGGGGTACTTGAGCATCGGCGTCCAAAGCGCATCGACAACCTCCGAACTCTTGTGAACCTTTCCAAACCACTCCTTAGAATAGATGAGCGCGTTCGACTTAATCTTATCCTCGAGCGCCTTCATATTCTCAAGGAAGGCAGTCGTATCATCATTGGCATACTCGTCACTCGGAAACTGCAGCGACATCTCAAACTTTCCATTCCCCTTCTCCTCGCCCTCCGCCTTGTAATCGGAGGCGCCCCAAGTGAGCATAAGGGGAGTCGAAATCGTGAGACCGGTCTTGGTCGTCGGGTTCAGAATATTTACTGACTTGGCTCCCTGCGCCGTCGCCTTGGGCGCGCAGAAGACAAGGGTGTTAACATTAAGCTGGGTGGAATCGGTAATACGCTCGGCCATTTTATAGTACTATGCTATACACTATGGTCTTGTCTTTAACTCAATTTTTTTTTATAATAACATTTTTCATGCAGTGACCCACCAGTAAAAATATATAATTTTGCAAAAACAACTCAAATAGAAAATGTGTCTTTATAATATATGCCATTCGTAAAGGCACTATCTCGTATATCTGTAAATGATTATATAAAATGCATTTCAGACAAGTTAGAAGATAACATGACAGATCTGGGAACGATTAAACCCTCAAAAGATGCAACCGATCTCAAGACCCCAACTTATTCGAATTATACAGATGTCCTGAAGATAAACCATCCTCTCGCCGAAATTAAAAAGTTTGCGTCGCATTACAAGCTGAAGGTTTCGGGCTCTAAACGCGATATATTGTGCCGTATTTTTACCCATTTGCATTTTTCTGTTACAAGTATAAAAATCCAACGCATGATGAGAGGAATGCTTGTTAGAAAATATATGAGCGCACATGGTCCCGCATACAAGGATAGGGCACTCTGTACAAACGACACCGACTTTATGACTATGGAGCCATTATCCGACCTAAATTTTCATTATTTCATCAGCTACAAAGACGAGGATGGTTTTATTTATGGTTACGATATGATATCATTGTATAATTTGATTGAGAAGAATATGGATACGGCAACAAATCCATACAATCGCAAAAGTTTTCCGAAATCATTGATTACCAACTTCTATTTGGTGCTACGAAGCGCACACTGTTTACAAATTGCTTTAGATTTGAAGATTGAGGCAGATATCATTTCACCGTCTCAATCCGTCGACCTCAGAGCATTGGATCTGTTCCAGAAGATTGATGCTTTAGGAAATTACAGTGACCCGCAATGGTTTCTCTCTTTAACCCGAAATCAACTGTCCAAATTCATGAGAGAGCTTCACGATATTTTCTCTTACAGGGCACAGCTTGTTCCCGAAATTAAGCGAAATATTTGTCCACCGCACGGTGATCCGTTTTACAATGTAAATTTACATTATATTCAGCATTGTCCGGATATGACAGATATAAAAAACTTTGTTTTATCAATCATGGAAAAATTTGTGAATCACGGGATAAATACAGACAGTAAATCTTTAGGAGCATATTATGTTCTGGCTGCGCTAACTTTAGTAAATGAATCGGCTGCGGCGGCGCTTCCTTGGTTATATCAATCAGTTGTTTATCTTTAAGAACCCATGTTATCGTAACAATATATATTATTTGCGTTAAAACACTTAAAAAGTAATCATATAGATATGTATAATAAAATGACCAAGCCTGCTGCCAAGTCTAAGACCGTTGATGCCCCCGCCCCTGTTGTTGTTGCCGCCGCCACCCCTGCCAAGGAGAAGAAGGTGAAGGCTGTTGCCCCTGCCCCGACCCCTGTTGCCGTTGAGTCCGCCGCTGCCCCTGTTGCCGATGAGGCCGAGGTGCCTCTTGCCGATCAGTCGGTTGAGTTCCTCGCCAAGCTCCAGCAGCTCGGTGCCCTCATCTCTGCCCTCAAGACCGAGTACCGCACCCTCGAGAAGAAGTGGACTCGCGAGCTCAAGGCTTCCCAGAAGCAGAGTGTTAAGCGCAAGCGCAAGGCCGGAAACCGCGCCCCCTCTGGATTCGTCAAGCCCACGCTCATCAGCGACGAGCTTGCCAAGTTCCTCGAGAAGCCCACCGGATCTGAGATGGCCAGGACGGAGGTTACCCGCGATATCAACAAGTACATCCGCACGAACAACCTCCAGGACAAGGAGAATGGACGCAAGATCAATCCCGACAAGAAGCTTGCGGCTCTCCTCAAGCTCAAGGCCACTGATGAGCTCACCTACTTCAACCTCCAGCGCTACATGAGCCCCCACTTCGCCAAGGCGAACAAGGAGGTTGTTGCTTAAATAAATCCACCTTATCCACCTTTAGAAAAGGTGGAGCCAAAACCAAAGCCAAAGCCAAAGCCAAAGCCAAATACAAATACAAATCCCATTATGAATATATATGCAACTAAAAAATATTTGCATATATAAAATGAGCACTGATTTTGAACAATTCAAGACGAAGCGCATTAACAATTTAAGAAATATCTATAGTTTAAACTGTAAGAAGGTTGCACAATATTTCAATAGGCTTATTTATAATATCTCTCGGTCGAGATCTTTAAATAAATCTAGACAAATTGAAAAACTTATGACTGAATACAAGAGACAGATTTTAATTCTGTCAACCAAGCTTGATGCTGACATTCAGAAGGTAATGGACCTTGTTGCACCTGTTCTGGCGCCATGCACGAATAAAAAGGCGTTGATGATTGGAATCAATTATGTGGGAACATCCTATCAACTGAATGGTTGCATCAATGATGTTGCCTCCATTAGCGCGAAACTTACCTCCGATTTCGGATTTACCGATATTACTGCTCTCACCGATGAAACAGAAATGAAACCTACCAGAGACAATATATTGAGCGAATTCACCAAACTGCTCGCAAATGCGCAGAGCGGTGATCTGTTATTTGTCTTGTACAGTGGACACGGATCTTACATTTTAGATAAAAATGGAGACGAAACTGATAAGCGAGATGAGATGATAATAACATCTGATATGAAGGGGATTGTCGATGACGATTTGAAGGCGATTATCCAAGCCAATTTGAAGAAGGATGTAACCCTGTTTGCAATGTTCGACAGTTGCTTCAGCGGAACCATACTTGATCTCAGGTATCAATATTTGGACAGTTTGAACTACGACACATTTACAGAGAACGACAAACAGTTGGAAACGCTGGGCAATGTTTTGATGATCAGTGGATGCACGGACAATCAGACGAGTGCTGATGCCAACATCAATAGCAGATACCAAGGCGCAATGACTTGGTCGATGTTGCAGACGCTGCAACCCAATATCACTTGGTCTGACTTGCTCAAGAATATGCGAACTGCGCTCAAGGGCGCGAGTTTCACCCAACTCCCCCAAATGTCGTCTGGACAAATTGTTGACATAACCGGTAAAGTATTTTTATAATCTTACCTCTTAGTATATGGGAAGAATGGGAAGAATTGGTGGCTCGTCTGGCCAAGGCGGTGGGATTGGTGGGTCTGGTATTTTCGGAATGATCGGCACTGTAGTCCATTGCGACAACAATGATGTCAGTTGGTATTGTTGGATAATGAAGATGTTCAATTTACTCATTGTATTCATAATTGTTATCTCGATACTTACAGTGATTTATAATTATCTTTCGACAACAAGTGTATTTAGAAAAAAATTAAGGTAATTGATATAAAGATATGATAACATGTAAAATAATCATGTTATCATTCATACGCAGAATCTTTGAACCTACTTGCCTAGTTTCACGGGAAACACCTAGCGGAGGACCTTACATAGAGACCACAGCAACTCTGGATGATGACGAAACGGAACTCACAGATCGCAATGTGTCTAACTTTTTCAGGTCATTTTATGACGATGTGATTTCCAAATTCGTATTTAACCCCAAATACGAATGGATCGTCGGCATAAATTTTTACTTTTTCGTATCTGGACTTTTTGCAGCATATATATCAGTTCAACCATTTATCGACTACGAGCAGGCAATGACTCCAAATCTGCCATTTTGTGAAACACCATTTGCTGTCACTCCTTACATGGCACAAGGCGCTTCTGCAATGGCGCATTTGCCATATGTTCCTGTCCTGCTGTTGGCAATTGGATCAGTCAGTCCGGAAACCATTCCAACATTGGATAACAAAGCTAACCATCGGGCGCATAAAGTCAAACAGTTGCTATGGATCCAAACAGCCCTGCAGACGATCACTTCGCTTGGTGGACATATGTTGCCGAACCCAAGAGTCGTAATGAATCAAGAAATATCGATTTCGATTGCATTTTTGTTGTTGTATTCGTTCTTTGATCTAACTACACCGGAAAGGTCAAAATGGATTGTAGATTTCAATGCATTTGTAGCGGTGGCAGTGATGAGTATTTACGGATATGTCTATTTCGGCCTGATGCCGGTCATATTTACCGTATTTGCAACATCGCTTGCATTGAGTTACACAATAAAAGGTGCTTTTGGACTGTTAACACCTTACAGCAGGTCAACGCTACTCTATATATTTGTGCCAACCGCGACAATACTTGCGGTAGAGACGATCGCTTGTGATTGGTTGCTTGCAAATGTCAGTTACTTGTTGCCTTGGCATCTATTGTTTGATATCCTATTCTGGCAGGTCCTTGGAAGCGCGATTGATGTAATTGTGATTAGCCCAGTTCCTGGGCGATTCATGATTGATGATAAGATTGACTAATTATCGTTTCCATACCTGAAAGAAATAATCTGTACACACCCCCCAACCATTTCCTTCTGAATAATCAACATAAAAATTATTTTTATTTAATACATCATCTATGTACTCTTTATGTGTTATATCAAAATAGTCGTTCTCCATGATTATCAAGTTTACATTATTAAGTATTTCTGGCATATCCATCAAAATATAATAAAATGCTCCTTCACAATCTAAGACTAAGGTATCAAATGGAATATTATATTTTTTATGTAAGTTATCTAATGTTATAGTATTAACCTCTTTATAACCATCAAGTAATACATCAGATTGCATAGTAGCCCACCCAGTTTGTATTAGTTTTTTCATCGACAATGCAGAACTTTCGATATGGAAATCAAGATTATTCAAGTCTCGGTTAGATTTTAATTGTTCTGAAATTTCTACATCACATTCCATCGTGACAAAGTTCTTGCTATTATTACCTAAGATCCTTGCGATAACCAAGGAATTTCTTCCTATGTTACTTCCGATTTCTAACACTTTTTCAGTGCCAGTTAAATAACGAACAGCCATCAATTGTTCTGGTAATTCTTCAAGAAAAGTACCATGCATAATTTTCAAGCTTTTATGTATATTTAAAAGTTTTTTCGAAATGTCTGTATGTTTTGTGACTATTGTGGTTTCATCTGTTATATTTATATCAATTCTTGAATCATGATCATATTCTGTTTCAATATTATCCTTATTTATAATAAAAAAACTTTTTAACACACCACATACAGGATCAGTGAAGTTTTTCGAACGACTATGATCGCCTGCTGGAATTGTAATTATACTACCACGCAAGAGTTGAGTATAGCAAATTTCAGTAACATCAATATTGTTTCCAAGTATTCCGTATCTAAACCTCATAACACTTTATACTAAAAAAACATCATAATTATATAAATTAAACTTATTGTATAATTATGATATTGAAAGAAGAAAACATCGTATTTATTTTATTTATCTGTAATCATTTAAATCTAGATTCAAACTTGGTAGTGTATACATCATTTTGTCTTTATAATCATACGACACTCTGTGAAAAATTTCACCTAATATTTCTGTCCAACCAATTGGATATCCTGAATCTCGCCAAGTACTATCATCTGTATATCTAGCCGGATTTAGTTTAAGTTTTTCAATTTTTGAATCTAGTACTGTACTCATATCATTATACCATTGCTTTGTTAACATAGTTTGCGGTTTACATATGTATGCGGATGTTCCGATTAATTCATCCCAATGTGGTTTATTTGGTGCATATGCGACATGACCATCGCCATGCATCTTGTATCCACAAATCCATTTGTCACTACTTCTTAGTTGTTCAAAACAATCATTCCACGAACCCAAAGTTCTTTTTATATCCATGTATCCACCACCATGAAAATTCGCAAAATAAGTTCGTAAATAATCTGCTTTGTGTGTTTCTGATAAATACTGATATGCTGGATGCAAAGGATGATCCTTTAAAACATATTTATATAGATCGTGTTTAGTAACCAAAATAACATTACATTCCGATGTCTCTATTGAATGTTGTAAACATCTTATTCTTTTTTCGTTCATAGGATTGTCTCCTGTCCAAAAACAATATATTGTGTTTGTATCCATATATTGTTCTATAATAATTATTTTTTTAAGTTGAAACATGTTATTTTATTTTTTCCAGTCAATATTTTCATAACTGAATTGATTCGGCGAATTTGTTATCAGACTCTCTCTCTCCTCTGAGATTTTCTTAATAATGGCAATTATGTATACATGATCATTTCCATCAAATTTAGTATTATTTCTACCATCATTCTTTTCATTAAAATTATTCACATCAATCCAGTCATTAAATCCACTCCCAACTTTAGCCAAATAAAGCGCTTGAACCTCCATACCATATTTTCTGGAAAAGGCGGATAAATAAAACTCGGGACTGAACTGATAGATCCCGTGACCGGATTGGTTATTGTTTGGAGTTATAGATACATATATACCATCTACATTCAACAAGTTTATTATGTTTTCGCATACTTGTGGTGTATTGAATATGTGTTCAATTGTTCCGGCATCAAGTATATAATCATATTTTTTCAAACCAGGAGGCACCGGTTTATTCATGTTATGGATAATCGACGCTCCTTCATAAGTCGAATTGTCCAATGAATCAATATTTTGAAACCCCAAATCCCTGAAGAATTGCTCACAGAACCCCCAGTGGTATCTATTCTTTAGATGTGATAAATTGTTATTTTCTAGAAAAAAATCCACTGTATGCGGCGGTATATGAATGCCTTGCCTTCCAAGAGTTAATAGGTTCGTTTTATTCTTTACATAACGCAGTGATCTAAATATACAGTCGCAACCAGTATAATCTATTCCCATGTAATCCCATTTATCAGAACAACTTTAAGTTGTTTTATCAAAAAAAATAAAATCATCTTCCGCTCCATACACGGATAATTTTATAATCTTCTAATCTATTGTTCTCTTTGTCATTTATGTAGTCATCATAACTGTAACCATCTATCATTCTCCAATGTTTATCAATGATATTTCCAAACAATGATGATTTGTTAACCAAACTTTTATCCTCATTGTAACATAAAACAGCAAATACTCGTTCTAAAAACATACGATCATCTCTACACTTTATATGATGAATCAATTCGAAAAAATTATATTTTTCAACAAGACGAAACATAAATTCATATTTGATTACAGAGAGAACAGAAAAACATCCGCGCCACATATGTTCGTTATTGTACAATTCAATTAACTCCCCACTGTAGTTTAGTTGTTTCAATATATTCATCTCTTGGTGTACCTTATATTTTAGATAAGAGTCGAAACACCATAAAAATCTTATATCGTCGGTCAAATTTTCATCTACTATTTTAGATCGTATGAAAGTAGAGTCGCTCAGTATTACAGCTCGATCAAATGGTTTTATCTTGTAAAAATAATAATATGGCAGCAACTCTCCTCTTTGTGGGTATTCACTTTGTACAACTCTGCAATTTATTAGATCAACATTATCAGTATCGATCATATCGTAATTGCTGTTATCGTCAACTATAATTATTTCATTTAAAGGATAGAATTTTCTGATTTGATTAATACATTCTTTCCAATAATTATTAGTTTTTTTTGATACAACATATCTTGATAAAATAAAACCCAAAGACATAATATAAATACATAAAGAAACATTATATTTATCTTGTAACGAATGGAAACTATATTTTTTGGTAGATGAAAAAAATCACTATCATCTTCCAGTCCATACGCGAATTATTTGATAATTTTCTAATTTATTATTCTGTTTTTCTTCTATGTATTGGTCATATGTATATCTTTCACTCATTCTCCAATAAGGGTTCATTATGTCACCACAAAGTGGATGTTTATGAACTAATTCAATATCTTCACAATGACATAAAACCGCGAAGACTCGTTCTAAACACATACGATCATGTCTACATTTAATATGATCTAATAACACTAAAAAATTATATTTTTCAACAAGACTGGTTATAAAATCGTGACGAATCATAGAAAGAACAGAAAAACAGCCTTTCCACAACGAGTCGTTATTGTATATCTCGATCAATTTTTCACTATGATTTAATTTTCGTAATAAATTATTTTCTAAACCAATATCTTGCTTTACACATGAATTAAACGACCATATAAATCTTATATTTTCGGCGTTATTATCATCTACAATCTTTGATCTTATAAAAGTAGAATCACTCAATATAATGGCTGTATCGAATGGTTTAAGTTTATAAAAATAGTAGTAAGGTAACAATTCTGCTCGTTGGGGGTATTCACTTTGTATAAATCTGCAATTTGTTAGATCTACATTTTCATAATCGATAAATTCGTATTTGCTATTATCATCAACAACAATTATGTCGTTTGTATGATAAAATTTTCTAATCTGATTGATACACTCCTTCCAATAATTGTTTGTTTTTTCAGAGTTCACATGCCTTGACAAAATAAAACCTAAAGTCATAATATAATATAAAGAAACATGAACCTGTATTTATATTATAATCATGCTAAATGTATTTTCAGATTATAGAGGAACCCGTTTTTTTCCTATAAAAAACAACAACTTTAATTCAAAAGAGTGTACAGTTAGTATCAATCATAAAAATGTTTTTTGCGGGCTTCATTCGGAAGTGTTCGAAAAACTAGTAACTTGTGTCTCTGGGCGTGTGTTAGATATAACAGTTAATTTTAACAAGGGTGAACCTGATTATTTGATACCAGTTTATACTGAATTAACACCAACGACCATCAATCAAGTGCATGTCAAGAGTAATCATGGTCACGGCTTTTTATCACTAGAAGAAAATTCAGTTATTGTTTATCATTTTTCTGGTATATATGATCAATCGAAAACTATTTTTGTAAACTACAAAGATCCATCTATTAACATTTCATTACCCATAAGCAATGATGAAATCATTATATCGGAAAAGGATGCAAACTCAAAATATGTTGTTGATGAAGAGAAGACATTAGCACCAGAGTTTCTAATATTTGGTGGAAATGGATTCATTGGTTCAATAATTGTAGACGAATTAACACGATTGAATAAAACCTTTTATAAATCAAATGCCAGACTAGAAGATGTAAGCAAAATAGAGAATGAACTGAATACAATTCGCCCAAAGTATGTTATCAACAGCGCAGGGATCACCGGCATTCCAAACATCTCTTGGTGTGAAACGAATCGAGAAAAGACGATTGAGACAAATGTGACATATCAATTGGTCCTTGCCAAACTATGCAACGAGAGAAACATACATTTAACTGTAATAAGTTCTGGTGTTATTTTCAAAAATGATAAATACTACAGTGAAGAAGAAGAAGGTAATTATACTGGAAATTTCTATGGTCTATGTCGCGTTTATTTGGAAAACTTGATGAAACAATATAAAAATGTATTGCATGTCAGAATCAACTATCCCATTAGCAGTAATGCATCCAGTAAAAACTTGATTACCAAGCTACTAGGATTCAAAAAAATAGAGAACAATACCATAACAATAACCTATCTAGATGAATTAATACCTGTATTGATCGATATGATACAAGACGAGAAAAACAACAAAGGTGTGTGTAATTTAGTGAATAAAGGTGATATTTCATTGGTCGATATATTGCAAATTTACAGCAGATACAAAGAACATTTTTACGAAATCACAAATACTCAATCCAATAACAAATCATCTTCCCTTTTATCAATTGGAAAACTTTCTAAATATAATGTATCTGATATAAAACATGCTGTGGATGATTGCATCCAAAAGTATATTTCAAAAATTTGTTAGTGCATTTACACACGACTCGTGACAAATTCAATGATCTTGTCGCATACATAATCAACATCATCAACGGTCATTCCATGGTGAGCACCCAATAAAAACCCATCCTTCATGATTTTGTCAGAATTTACAAACTCCTGAAAGAACTCGCGATACGCTGGATGTCTAGTGATATTTCCAGAAAAACAAACACGCGTTTGGATATTGTTATTTTCAAGGAACTGCAACAATTCATGCCGCTTCTCATACATGAATGCAATTGCAAGCCAATCCGTATTGAACTTATTATCAGGCAAAATGATGACATCAACATCCTTCAATCGTTCCATATAGCGGTTAAACATCTGTTTGCGGGAAGCACGAATTTCCTCTAAGCGATCCATCTGAACTAGACCAAATGCAGCGTTCATCTCTGACGATTTCATATTATAACCAACGACACCATACAAGAACTTATAATCATACGGAATATTATCAATTTCATAGCAAAATCTATCTGACATATCCTCAGAGTTATCGCCGATTCTCCCCCAATCTCTGAACATTGTTGCCCTCTTTAATAAATTCTCATCATTAAACATGACCATACCCCCAGAACCACCGGCTGTTATGAGATGGCTCGAATAAAAACTAGTGATTGATATATCAGTCTCCTTTGTATATGTGATCGTGTCGGCGGAATCTTCAAACAATATAAGGTCTGTCTTAGAACGAATAGCAGCCCAATCTGGCTTAGAGCCAATCAAATTCGGCAACAAGATTACCTTTGTCTTCTCTCCAACACAAGCCATCACTTGTTCAACACTGGGAACATATGTTTTCAATTCAACATCACAAAAAACAGGTTTCAGTCCACATTGTAGAATCGGTGCAAGAGTTGTAGCAAATGTGCAGGCAGGTGTTACCACTTCATCACCAGGTTTTAGATTCAATGCAGACAAACCTAGCAGAATCGCGGAAGATCCACTGTTCACAAATAGTCCGTGCTGTTTTCCAAATGATGATGAAACCATTTTCTCAAAAGCAATTGTTTTGGGTCCAAAACCGCTCAACCATCCGTCGTTCAAACATTCTACAACGGCGTTTATTTCTCTGTCACCGTAAGCCTCTTTCTTATTTGGAGCGTACCAAATCTTTTTCGTCATATTATCAAAATATTTTCTTGTATCTAAATAGTTATTTTGAACAAAAGAAATATTTATATTCTAAGCAAAGAAGAACCCATCATCCCTTAAAATATCTTGAAGTGCATCCACCGAAATGTTACTATTTATAATTTTTATATTCTCAAATACTTTGATATTCTCGTGTGATGACGATAGATCAAACATTGTATTTATCTTCTGAAGCAGTTCGTAATCGGTTATATATTTTGTATTTTGTAACAACCAAACATAAAATCCACAGTCTCCTTCACCTTCGCCTTTGTTCTTGCAGTATTTCTTGAATAGCTTCAATGTGTTATAAAGTGTTGGCGCACATTTGTCAGATGAAATATTATAATCTGTGCCCGACAAAACACATATCTCTCGCAGTTGGGTCTGAGTAATCCCCAGCTTGTTGAGAATTTCTACTAAATCATATAAGACTACAGTATGGTTTAGTAGACTCAAATATTTAATGATTCGCGGACAACCGTAGACAAACATGTCCATGTCTTCGCTCATGCACGCCCACACCTTCTTCTTCACAGCCAGCATGGCACACAACTCGTCGGCTTCTCCAGGAGCGTCGTAATAGGTGGCGCCGTATGCACGAATCAGTTCCTTCACCTGCTGGATTTGCTGCTTGCTTATGTAAATAAATGTCCGCTTCAACATATCCATCGTGTTTGCTATTTCCTGTTTTTCAGACTTATCCATATCAGGATTCAACCTCAACGATGCGTTCAGCTTATCATATTCATCTCGCGCTTCCATCTTATTCTCTCTCCTCTTTTGCAGCAGATCCATTTTTTCAGCAGGTGGTTTGCCGTCGAACACAAAGATGGGAATTATATTGTAATACCGAAACAAACCCAACATAAGATACATATTTTCAACAAGTGTTCCATCCGCTGCAAATTTGTACATGTAAATGCTAACATCGATAGCGATCTTTTTCCCAGATAGTTCTGACAAGGGTGTCACCTTAATTTCATCGCCACATTGCTCTCTTAGAAACCGATTCAAGTTCCGGATACCCATTTTTGTATTAATTTTGTTTTACTACATGTATTATTGTGTTCATATTGTAAATCAATTTTATTCCACCTTTCATTGCAATAGAGAAAAGCGTTAAAGCGAAGCAAGAGCCAAATCCCAAGCGAATTTATTCCACTTTACATTCGTTTTTTGCACAACTTTTTTCAAAGGTGGTCTTTAAGTAGGAAAATCGATAATATATATAAAAACGCAAGTTTTTGTTTCCCAAAAGTGTTTCAGAAAATCGATTTTGGACATTTATAAATGTCCATTTTTGAAAAGGGTCGACTAAGTCTTGGATTTTTGAAAAATCGTGACCATAAAAAAAATTAGCGTCAGGCGATTGAAAAAATATTTTTCACTTTGTGAGCATAAAAAATTTTTTTGGATCATAGGGTAAAAACTTTAGCATATTTTCTGTTGCTAATTTATGGCAGATTCCGCAACAAATAGCAACCAAAAAAATGCTCCGATTTTTTACTGTGAAAACTGTGACTATGTTACATGTAAAAAAAGTAGTTTCAATGCTCACATTTTGTCTGCAAAGCATAATCGGCAACATTTAGCAACCAAAAACTTGCCACTGCATATTTGCTCATCATGTGATAAAAAATATCAAGATAGGACTGGATTATGGAGGCACAAGAAGATCTGTGGACAGACGACCGCCCCCGAAATAAATCTGGTAGAACAACTATTAAAACAAAATGATGATTTTAAGAACATCATTCTCGAGCAGAACAAAATATTTGTTGAACAAAATAATGATTTGCAGCAGCAAATTATTGATATTTGTAAAAATGGTATAACAAACAATAACACGATAAACAATGTCAATTCACACAACAAGACATTCAATTTGAATGTATTTTTGAACGAGGATTGCAAAGATGCAATGAATATAAGCGATTTCGTAGATTCTATCAAGTTTCAGCTTGCGGACTTAGAGCATATGGGAAAAGTTGGGTATGTAGATGGGATATCTAACATCATAATCAAGAATCTAAAGGCTCTTGACATAACTAAGCGCCCTGTTCACTGTACTGATCAGAAGAGAGAAACTATATATATCAAGGATGCTGGTGTTTGGACCAAGGAAGATGAGGATAACAAGAATGTCCGAAAGTTGATCAAGAAGGTTGCTTTCCGAAACAGCAAGTGTTTATCGTTGTTCAAGGAAAAGTATCCTGACTGTATCACAAGCGAATCAAGGTACTCTGACACTTATAGTAAGATTGTGATTGAGGCGATGGGCGGAGGTTCCAAGTGCAATGACTATGACAGTGAAAACAAGATTATTAAGAAGCTTGCGAGAATGATTACGATTGACAAACAGAGAACCTAGGTTAAGCGCCGCCGGCGCAACGGTAGGGCCTAAGCTTCGCGAATAGCCCGTCTCCGTACCTCTCCTATAACAATTTTGGCTCCACCTTTTCTAAAGGTGGATTTAGCCAAGCTCGGCGATCGTCATTCGCATATTTGTCAATAAAAACTTATGAGGAGCACCCTTTCTATTATTATAAAAAATATCACTTGCATGACGAACCCCATCTAACATGCTCGCCGATTTATAATTCTTCTCAATAAATCGACAAAACTCCATTTGGGTTTCCTCTGTTTTTTTGAATTGCAGAAGCGAATCATTATTCTTATCACACCATGCCAAGAATGATTGATAGTTATTCAATAAAACGCACTTGATTATGTAATATGCAAGCACATTCGTGTCTTCTTTATATAACATTTCTCTCAACATCCGAGCCTTATCTGTCGTTGAATATAAATCTCTGTAATCAAGACCCATAAAATGAAGGATCTTCACCATCTGAAAGAAGCTGTAACTTCTCTCGTAATTTATCAGATCTTCAAATGTATTTAGAAACTCTGACTCGTTGGTTTTGCTTCTCAGAGAGAAAAAACTACAAAACATAAGGTTGATCATCTCCGCCCACACCTCCGTATATGCTTCAAATAAGTTCACCTTAGAGTTTACTTTGAAAATATTCAACATATATTTGGTGCTTGCGGTTATATCCATGCTCGAGAAATCAAGACCGTAACTGTGGAATGATTCGTGAATAAACACTTTGAACCACTCCTCCTTCCGAAAAATGATAATCTCTGAATTTACAGGACATCCCCATGTAAACGCCGTGTTCACATTCCCAGCATTTAACACCATCGATTTAGAGTCTGGCAATCGCTTGTCGAGAGAAGTCATATAGATGTACAATACAAGTGTTTCCGAACACTGTTTTGAAGAGTGTTTATTCAGTATGAACAACCACATAATGATTGAATCAATATACCGATCGTAAATGCTTACATTAATATCCTTTACAAGCTCCTGGGTTATGAAATGTACTTGATACTTTCTCTCTAAATATGCAAACGAATATGTGATTTCAGACGATGAATGCTCGTCTATATGCTTCACAACTTCAGGAGGGAGATCGCTTGATTTGAATGTTTTCGGTCTTGTTATGTGACCGGTATTTGTTATGCTTTTTACAATCCCTTTATAGTGTGGTTTTGGAGATTTATATGCTTCGACTAACTCATCATATAAATTCAGTATAATCCCATCCGTTTTGGCGCTTTGCTTTACAGGCGATATGTTCTTCCGAAATAGCTGCATTAGATGCTTGCTCTGTTTAGTAAATTTCATCTAGTTATATTATGCAAATATTTTTATTCTATTAGATAACATCGCGTTTGAATTTGTCTCGAACAAGCATCAAATCGTTAAACACTATTGGAGGAGACCCTCTTGAATGATGTGTCAACTTTGCATTATTGGTGGCCAACAAAAGGTTCTTTAGATCGTCATGTTGAGAAAACTTTGCGTATTGCGCATTGTACATTTCTTCCTTATTTCTCTTGCTGAAGAAGTTGGTGTCAACCGATACTTCGGGTGGGCGAAGAACAACACCCTTTGACTTTCCAGATTTACCTCCTGCTGCTTTGGCTAAAACCGGATCTTTCGATATTTCGCTACCCGAATCAATTGCAAATGTATCGTAAAATGCCCGATTCTGCTCTTTAAATTTTGAAGCTTGATAGTAGTGCTCGACGCTTGCCCATTTTTTGCCGTCCAATGTGAACTCTTGAATCCAGAAATTAGACAATTTTTTTCTCCAATCGGGAATTCGAGCCAACTCAACGAAATCCTTGATTTGATCTGGTGGAATCTTCTCACCTGCACCTTTTCCAGGAAGAGGTTTTCCGGTAGATTTGGAATAGAATAGGAATACAATGTCATCGTCGTACAAACCTCGCATCTTTACATCGCTCAGCTCTTCATATTGGGTGTCTAACACATCATCACTTGTTTCGTCGCCGTTGTCCATCTTCTTGTTTTCAATTTTGAATTTTTTGAAATCGGGAATCAACTCAAATGGTCCAGCATTCTTCTCCATGCACTTATCAACAACCATTCGTTTTACATCATATGGAATTTCCGAAAATTTAAATATAAGCTTCTTTTTATAGCCAATAGTTTTGTAACTCTTGGGCATATAATCGACCATGATGTAGAATTCAGGTTGGAAAATTCCGCGATTTTCAAGAACAGTGTCATTCAATTGACCACACTTTAATACATTCTTCATGTCGCCATTCTTGTAATCCTCTCTCGAAAGTATGATAAACTTCACATTCAATACTCGCTCCAATGTCGAAACAGCCCAAGTGTCGGCAAAGTAATCTTTCGCCTTGATTTTGCTTTGTAACTGTTCCTTTGTTTCCACGCCCTTCATGAACTTGAACTCTTCCAACATTTGGTTCGTTATTTTCTTATTGTTTACAAGCTCATCATGTTCGGCCTTTATTTTCGTCGCTTTTTCGAACAGTTCCTTTTTTTCAGCTCGATCAATCGTATTTTTGAATCCATCCTGGAGGATAACAAACTTTGCATTTAGTTCTTTGATTTGTTCAGTTTCCGAAACAATTTGGCTATGATACATATCATACATCGCGCGATAATTTGTGAATACTGCATCGGTTACTTCATCCGCCAACTTCTTACGCAACTTCATGACCGATGTTTGTTGAGCAATACTTGAAAATGCGTCGCGGATGCTCGCGAACAAACCATCTGCACCACCTTCGTTATCCACAATCGAATAATTATCATTTTTCATGTACTTTTCAACCCAACTATCCGAATCCTTTTCTTGATACTGTTTTTTTATCTTTTTAGCATCGGATTCTGTCTCTTCGGTCAACAACTGGGGAATGTGAGCACCTTGAGAGAGAATAAACAGGTCCTTTCGTTCCCTCGGTATCTCATAGTGAACAACCTCTTCCACATGTTCTCTCACAACGGTTTTCTTTAAAAGTGGTACTTCGGGGACCTTTCGTTTCTTTTGGATCATTTCTTTAGTGACAAACTTGTAAATAAGTGGTTCGTCAAATTGCTTTATATCCAAGTTGTTTTTATCATCCATCATTTTCATTGGCTGATCTGAATGTAATTCGAAGACTCCGATTTGCATAACCTTATCATTTTGTTTAACTAAATAGATGGGAAAGTAAACAATGTCGTGTTCTTCAAATGTGTTTTTCGAATTTCCAACCGCTACGATAACATCCACCCCCATCAGCTCCATTTGATACAAGTTTGCTTCCAACTTCAAATCGGCCTTGTCAACGCTTTTCAGTTCAGGATAACTAATTTCTTTATTTATATTCGATATTACCATAATTATACTCTATGCCGATATTTTATATTGTTTGAACAACACAAAATATTTACGAAGAAACATCCGTCTTTACCAAAAAATATGCTTCTTCATAAACTTGTCGTTTCGCAACTCTTCGATATAAAACCACATCAATCGTCGTTGCGACACAATTGTTACATTCTCTTCATTTTCCTCGAATTCAACTAATATTGTAATGAGAACATCCTTTGGACATTTATTCAACCCTTTCGCAATACCATAATAATTACATATTCGCAATATTTGTTGAACCGTCAGGTTCAATTGATAATTCAAGATCAGAGACATTCGGGAATCTTCCGTTTGATTCTCGTATTCACCCAATAAATCAGAAACATTCATTGGTTCGTCTTCGTTTACCTTTGTTGTATTCATGTCATCAATAAAAAAAGATATATTTTCATCTGCCATTAAATATAATTTAACTATTATTTTTATATTTAAGTGTTTTTATTACATTTCAATAAGATCCATGAACTTGAAGATCGCCTTATTCGTCAAACTCTTGTAATCCTTAACCTTGCTGTGAGCCAACTTACTAATCAATTCATTAATTGTCATTCCGTCGATCGGGTCGTACTTCACAGTGTCATACAGCTCCTTTTTGTACAACAGTGCAATGTTTTCCGTCAACTCATCAACCTCATTCTTCTTGTTATCAATCGAAATGAGCGAGTGCAACTGGCCGAGCAAATTCCTTGTAATCTCAACAATCTTCTCCTTTGTAATAATATTATTATTCATCAAGTTGATGAAGAATGCACTCAGCGCCTTTCGCTTCTCATTGTCCTTATTAATCTTACAAAATCTATCGTAATCAACCGTCGACTCCACATACTCAATCAAATCAAACAGCTCGGTAAACTTATTCAAACTATTCTCAAAGACAACCTTCATTTCGCTGTACTTGGATAGGAGGTCCGAATACAACTCTGCATATATCTTGGAGAAGAATCGGTTTGTGGATGCGATCTCAAAGATGATCGTACTCACTCGCAACATGTCGTCATCACTAGCCTTTTCAGCAATGATATTGTTGATAATATCGATAATCTTATTACGCATGTCAATGTAATTCTTGTCCGTCATCTTATTCAAATGTGAACGAATCACATCAATCGTTGCATCAAGGCCAATTTTGTCCTCCAGCTTTGTCGTTTGGAAAGACCGAACAGCGCCCCACTCGTCGTCATTAACCTCTGCTGCTCGGTTACCTCTCTTTTTCTTTATGGATAAAATTACCGGCTCGACCTTCATTGGATTCTCCCTCTTTTTAAACACAGGTGTCTTTACATAATCAGGCGAACCAACCTCTTTGGCCAGACCCGATATGATTTGCATAACATCGTCCGGTAGCGTCAAATTAAACCCGTTGAAGGCGATATCATTGAAATCCTTTAGGGTGTACTTAAGTGTGGCTGCCATTTGTATGTATAATCACTTCTTGTCAACATGCATTTATATCAATTTTTTTAATTATTATATTAATAATTTCAAACACACTTAAACACTTTTATTCTAATTAACATATAATGTCAACTGAAACCAACACCGCTAGTAACACCGAAGAAGATGTATTTGATTCTTCATACGAAATCAGTTCATGGGATGAACTCGACATCGACCCGAACATCCTGAGAGGTATCTATGCATACGGATACGAGAAGCCGAGTCCTATCCAGCGAAAGGCAATTCGCCCTATTATTGCCGGAAAGGATATTATCGGTCAGGCTCAGTCTGGAACTGGAAAGACCGCGACTTTTTCCATCGGAGCTCTCAGCACCGTTCGCGTGAATGATCCGACTACCCAGGTCCTCATTTTATCCCCCACGAGAGAGCTCACCATGCAGACGGCAAAGGTTATCACCAGCATTGGGTGCATGATTCCGGGGCTCAAGGTTCAGACCGTGTTTGGTGGATCTCAAATCGAAGATAACAATGGGTTTTCCAGCCGAAATGTGCCGCACATCATGTGTGGTTGCCCGGGCCGTGTGTTTGATATGATTCGCCGCGATAAGATGACTTGCAGGAACCTTCGCCTAGTCATTATCGACGAGGCTGACGAGATGCTGTCGTCAGGGTTCAAGGAGCAAGTGTACGGAATTTTCCAGCACTTTAACAATGACATTCAGGTGGCTCTGTTCAGTGCAACGCTTCCCGCAAATATTTTCTCGATCACCGACCGACTGATGCGCGACCCGGTGCGGATTTGCGTCAAGGCGGAGCAACTGACTCTGGAGGGTATTTCCCAGTTTTATGTCGCGGTGGATGACGATCGTCAGAAGTACGCGACTCTGAAGCATATTTTCTCTTATTTGACAGTTTCTCAGTGTATCATTTATTGCAATAGTGTCAAGCGCGTGGCCGATCTGTATGAGGCGATGCGAGAGGATGAGTTCCCCGTCTGTTGCATCCACAGCAGTATGGACAAGGGGGCGCGCGAGGCATCGATTGCCGATTTCCGGAATGGCAAGTCGCGTGTGCTGATTTCCTCAAATGTGACGGCTCGTGGAATTGATATTCAGCAAGTCAGCATTGTGATTAATTTCGATGTTCCGAAGGACATTCATACTTACCTGCACAGGATCGGGCGGTCTGGGCGTTGGGGGCGAAAGGGTGTCGGCATTAATTTCATCACGAGGCGCGATATAACAAAGCTTAAGGAGATCGAGGGATATTATTCGTGCGAGATTCGCGAGATGCCTGCGAACCTTGACTTCCTGCATAAACTCTAAGCATCCACCTTTGAAAAGGTGGAGCCAAACCATTATAGGAGAGGTACGGAATGGGCTTTGCCCCACCGTTGTGCCTTCGGCAATTGAACCTTGGTTCTCTGTTTTGCTCCACTTTTTCCAAAAGTGGATTTTCTAAAAGTGGAAAAGTGGATTCGTAGAACATTATCATTTATTATATTTTTCCAATATACTAAATGTCAACCCTTGAAAATATACAAGAACATTTTAGACCGCCGATTTATTACAATCCAAAGCGAATGGAGTTGAAGCAACATATTATTGATGATTTGGAGCTCGTTAAAACCATTGATCCGTCTGGAAACCCGATCTACTCCTATTGTTTGAACACCGTAAACGAACTGTCTGTAGCAGTGACCCCACAATTGTGTCAGTATTACACGACCGACACGGATTTTCTGAAGGATAACCAAACCCTGTTGAAAACATACAAACGACAAACAAAAATTGCGTCTTACAAAGAAATGCTCGATATATGGAAAGAAATCAAGACTGATACCGGTTTCAAAGAAAAATATTATTACTTGGATTGGCAAATGTTGGAGCATTTGAACAAATCAGAGCATTTCTTAGAGGCAATGAGTGTGTACAATATGGCATCTCCCATAATTTCTCTCTTTGTTCCGATCATACTGTTGATTATTCCGTTCTTCGTAATACGAATGAAAGGACTAAGTGTCACAATGGGTGAATATATCAGTGTACTCAAAGTCGTCATTTCGAATCACGCAATCGGAAAGCTATTTACAAAATTCAACGAGGTATCATTTAACGAACGAATATATTTAGTATTGTCGGCAGCGTTTTATGTGTTTTCCATATACCAGAACATACTGGTTTGCTATCGATTCAACAACAATATGTACAAGATTCATCAGTTCCTGAAAGATACCGAAGTATACTTGGACAATACAACGAAAACCATGAACAACTATTTGTCGTATTCTTCCAACTTGATCACACACAGCAGATTCAATGAAATCGTCGCGCAAAACATGAATATACTGTTGCAGTACAAACAGGCGATTGGCGAATTATCTGAATATAAACTAACCAATTATAAGAAGGCGTTCGAGATCGGACATGTATTGAAATACTTTTACCAGTTGTATGAAGACCCAGTGTACAACGGCGCATTCCTGTATTCGTTCGGCTTCAACGGGTACATTGACTGCATTGAAGGTCTCCAAACTAATGTGGAAGAGAGAAAGATTAACTTTGCAGAATTCACTGATGATTACAAGAAGGCGCAAATCGAAAATAATTACTACGCTTGTTTAAAAGATTCGGAACCAGTGAAAAACACCATCAAGTTCAAGAAGAACATGATCGTTACTGGTCCGAACGCATCCGGTAAAACCACGATCCTCAAATCTTCTCTCATCAACATCATTTTGACACAGCAATTTGGTTGTGGGTTCTACGATTCGGCTGATTTGAAACCATACAAGTACATCCACTGCTATTTGAACATTCCTGACACTTCGGGACGCGACAGCTTGTTCCAAGCAGAAGCGCGAAGGTGCAAAGAGATACTCGACATAGTAGATGCGAACAAGGACGACGGACATTTCTGTGCATTCGACGAGTTGTATTCAGGAACAAATCCGGATGAAGCTGTCAGCAGCGCCACTGCATTCATGGAGTATTTGATTAAGAACAAGAACTTGTCGTGCATTCTTACAACTCACTTCGTTAAGGTGTGCAAGAAGTTGAAAAAGAATGCAAACATTTGCAATTATCAGATGGTCGCCAAGAAGACTGGGAATGCGATCAAGTACACTTACAAGTTAGACAAAGGGGTTTCTACGGTCAAAGGCGGTATAAGCGTATTGTGTGATATGAATTATCCTTCGGAGATAATCAACAACACATGCACAAAAGACAAATGTTTTATTCGTTAGTTCCAATAATAAATTTATATAGTCATTTTTTAATGAATCCCCTATCCTTTTTTAATTCTACATCGTTACTATTTTTAGGAGTATTGGTTCTTGTGTGTGCGCTGTTATTTGTCTACTTTGAAAACAAGGCGAGAGAGCAGAACCATAAGATTTCTTCTATGCTGAGTTTAGTTTCTTCTCTCACTGAAGAAGTCCATTCTATTCGGAGACACCTTCAAAGTACATCAACTTCAAGTGGTGGTGGTAGTATGATTAAGCAAAACAGTGTTAATTATGAGAATGTCGAAAACGATGAAGACTTGGTGAGTGTTTCTGATGATGAAGACGAGGATGATCTTGACGACGATGATGATGATGATGACGATGATGATGACGATGACGATGATGATGACGACGATGAAAATAAGTTCGACATTATGGAAGAAATGGATCCAAGTGTTATTGAAATCGGTGACAATGTCAAGGTGTTGACCCTATTGCAGCCGATTGAACTTGTAAGCGACGGAGAAGACGAGGACGAAGAAGATGATAACACCGAGTTTGATGCCGACGATGTATTGGAACTTGACTCTAGTGATGACGAGCAAGTCAATGATAAGAAGGAGGTTACACAGGAGTTTACGGAGGAGTTTACGGAGGAGGTTACGAAGGGTGTCAAAATGTTCGACTTGAAATCTATTCATTTAGAAGAACCAGCAGTTGTCGACTATAAAAAACTGTCTATTGGGAAGTTAAAAACTGTTGTCTCCGAGAAAGGTCTCGCTTCGGATACATCAAAGATGAAGAAGCAAGATTTACTCAAATTGCTCGGTGTTGACTAATAATTTTATCTGTATCTAGTATAACATGAGTTACGCTACTTGTTATTCCGGGTCTAACAACATACATTTCAATTTCCCACCAATAATGGCTGATGGGCGCAATTTTGCTTCTTGGCAACCAGAGGCCGTGGTCAATGATCGCATCCAAAAACAAGAAGGGATAAAGTCGAACTGGGACTATCGTCAGTATATGCAGCGCAATGGTCTTCAAATCATGAAGTTTAATTCAACTGATGCTTGCTACGAGCAAGGGTTAGATGCTCACACGGTTACATCTAGCGGACCCGCTACAAATGTGCCGTTCACCTATAGGTCATCGTTCGATACTCGAAATCCGGGATACGGTTATACTTCTAGTGATCTGAAGAATCCGTATTTAACGAGAGAACAACTGAATCTGCGTCTGATTTCGCCGTCGATTAATCCGCCGAACAAAAGCAATTAACAAGAAAACAATATAATACCAATTTTATACTTTGGTATTATAGAAATGAAAGTATTGAGTATCGATGTTGGAATTAAGAATCTGGCGTTTTGTCTCTTCGAAAAACCAACTGATTCCGATTCATACCAGGTAACACAGTGGGACATTGTTAATGTTTCGGAGCGAGACATTATACTTTGCGGATTTTCGGATAAAAAGGGTAAATGCGAAAAACCGGCAAAGTTCCAAAAGAACGGACAATGTTTCTGCTTGAAACATTCGAAGAAACAACAATACAAGGTTCCAACATCCGATTTGAAAAGTATCAGTAAACGAAAGATCCAACAATTGAAAGAACTTGCAGACAAACATGATATTGTATACGAACCAAATGCAAAGAAAGCTGATTTGGTGGACCTGCTCAACGACCATGTCAAAAACAACTGCTTTCAACCGATTCACGAGACAAATGCGTCAAAGGTCGATCTAATCAGCATTGGTCTCAACATCAAACATAAATTCGACCAACTATTCTCCAAGGAAAACATTATTGACTATGTGATCATCGAGAACCAGATAAGTCCAATTGCAAATCGCATGAAGACGATACAGGGTATGATTGCCCAGTACTTTATAATGAGTGATGTTGCTGTTGATAAAATCGAGTTCGTGGCTGCATCCAATAAACTGAAGGATTGTGACGAGAAGGATAAGTCAAGTTACAAAGCGCGAAAGCAGTTGGGAATAAAGAAATGTTTAGAGTACTTGACTACAAACAATGGGTTCACAGCCAAAATCGAATACTTTGATAAACACAAGAAGCAGGACGATCTGGCAGATTCATTCTTGCAGGGGATGTGGTTTATAGGCGACCGGGGTCTCTAAGCAGAGAACCTAGGTTCTCCGCACCTCTCCTAATCCACCTTTGGGAAAGGTGGAGCCAAATTGATTACAGGAGAGGTACGGAGAACCTAGGTTCTCTGTTTGGCTCCACCTTTTCCAAAGGTGGATATATATATTTAGCCCCTCGTAAAATTTAAAGTTATATGTTCTAATTAATAAATACGAATGGACGATATGATTGAAATTTCAGAACTAGACATGGGGAATGATTTCGGCTCCAAGAAAGGATCAAACTTTGGAGGAGGAATCGAGTTATTAATGAACGGCAAAGTCAAAGATGGTGGTGGTCGCCCAACAAGTGATATTAATTTGGATGACTTGAATACTTTAGAAAATGAGTTAAATGATTTAGTAGATGACGGTCCTTCTTCTATCAGTTTTGGTGCCAAGTCGGATTTATTCAACTATGACGAGAAACCATCCGTTAGGTTTAGCGACAATGATAATCCTTCCATCGGTAAATCCACAGCCGACACTGCGGACAACACCAAGACTTGGGACGGTTACGGAAAGTTCAACAATATCCCTATGAACCCCGACAAGGAGGTATCTGCTTCTGGCCCGCAAATGTCCAAGGAGGAGATGCTTCGAGAGAAGTTCAAGATCCTTCGAAAGCTAGAGGGTTTAGAGAAGAAAGGAGTTGAGCTCACGAAGAAGTATTCAATGGAGTCATCGTTGACTGAGATGCAGGGTGAGTATGAGACCATCATGGACGAGAAATCTAGGCAGAACTCAGTCAAGTTTCAGGGAAATATGTTGATGGCTGCAATCAATGGAATCGAGTTTCTTAACGGCAGGTTCGACCCCTTCGACATTAAGCTTGATGGATGGAGTGACCAGATCAATGAGAATATCACCGATTATGATGAGATCTTCGGCGAGCTCCATGACAAGTACAAGTCCAAGGCGTCGATGGCGCCGGAGCTCAAGCTGCTGTTCCAGCT
>Ga0114978_10000873_pt1 | contig 25314 bp, 18 predicted proteins | sample S_140212_EF_Meta_FD_87027 | JGI IMG/M metagenome (GOLD analysis project Ga0114978, IMG submission 87027) | Freshwater microbial communities from Lake Simoncouche, Canada to study carbon cycling - S_140212_EF_MetaG | ecosystem: Environmental > Aquatic > Freshwater > Lake | place: Lake...
AGCATTACAGATTCAAATTGACAAATCAGAAGGAGGGGCTCAGGCCTAATCGTTATGGAAGAAAATCGTTTCAATCAAACGTTGAGAGACAAATTCCAGGATCTGGAATCGCCTTTCAATGATCGTGTGACTTTTGAGGCTGTAATGAAGAAGCGTGAGAAGAAAAAACGCCGCGTCATTTTTTGGTTGCCATCGGTTGCGGTTGTTGCTGGATTGTTTTTGTCGGCTGGCTTGGGTTACATGTTCCTTTCTAATTCAAATTCAGCGGTTAAATCACCTCAGGTTGCATTGAAAAATGTGGTTGTTAAGCCAAATAAAAAGTCATTTGCCAAGAATCAAAACGTGAATTCTGAGTCGATTCAAGGCGCAGGAATTTCTCGTGCAGATATTTCATCGAATAACACTAGTTCTAAATCGCTTAAAGTATCCAGTCCTGTCAATAATCAAAATCTTACCGCCAATAATAAAATTATTACAGCCAATACGTTGGTAGGTGATTTGTTGAAGGCTGAACTACCATTTGTAAATGCTCCAGTTAATGTCGTTGAAGAATTAGCTGCGGCGAGGACATCGTCAATAGATAAATTAGTTGACGCGAACTTGGTCGACATGATTCACAATGCCGAGAATCAATTGATGTTCTGCGATCCGCGTGGCATTTATCCTGTTTCGATAGGGATGAGTAAGATGAAAGAAGAATTCATCGAAATTCCTGAGGGAGAATACGAGAAGGCCTGGGACCCTGCAAGATATCGCTCTAAGTGGTATGGTGAAATGGGGGCGACAACCGGCAGTAAAGTCATTGTTGATTTCGATAATAAAAATGCGTTAAGTGTTTTGGGTACTATGTATCACGCAAATTACCAGGGCTTAATCTTGAGGGATATGGGCAATGGAATCATGTTGGGCACTGGAATAAGTTATGGCGAATGGATTGGTAATGGCGAATGGCAATTGACTCAAACCGAGCGAAAGACATTCATTGATTCATACGATTTGGTTGTGATGATTCCTCCCGTTCAAACGGTTAGAGTTTACGATACCTCCGAAGTTATTGATGTAAAACTTACTACAGGCGATATTCAATACAAAATCGACAAGGTGAGTTTGCCTTTGGCGATGCGATATAATTTGATGTTAGGCAAGGTGGCTTGGCGATTGGCAGCACAATTGAATCCCGGTATCACAACAAAAACAACGGGCGATTACTTCACAAAAACCGAATACCATTCAATTTCACAACAAAGAATGTTTTGTATGGATGCGAAGTTGGCATTTGGACCAAGTTTCGCACTTTCTTCCGATTGGACATTGGTGCTTGAGCCCAATGCGATGTTGCATTCGTTTTACGATAAATCAGGGAAGCGTACTTACAGTAAAATACTTACCGGTTTCGGGATGACGGTTGTCCGTAAGTTTTAAAATTATCAAACTAAAACCCCAATTTATTCAGGGTTAAATAATGGGTAGATATCGGATTAAACCGATTCGTTCCATTCAAATACATCTTCTGATTCACCCAATCGAACAGCATCGAGCCAGTTTTTTATGCTGTCTGATACAGCAGTGTTGCCTTGGTCGAGAACTTCGAAATAGGTGCCTTGATGTCCAAAACCTTGAATTTTCATTACGGTAGCAGCCGTTCCGGTAATAAAGATCTCTTTTAGAGTCCCCGCGTGCAGTTGCTCTTTAAGTTCATTTACTGATAAGTTTCTTTCGGTTACGGGATAGCCTAAATGCGTGAGTCCTTTAATCACGCTATCTCTTGTGATTCCGGAGAGCAATGTATTTCCCAAAGCGGGCGTTACAATTTCGTTTTCGAAAACTGCGAATAGGTTTGTAGTCCCTGTTTCTTCCACCAAAGTATGGGTCAAGGGGTCGGTCCACAATACCTGGTCATAACCTTCCTTTTGTGCTTGCAGGGTAGGATACATCGCACCGCCATAATTTCCTGCGCATTTAGTAAAACCAACACCGCCGGGAGCTGCTCGAGAGAATTCTTCTTCTACTTTTACCTTAAGAGCCTTTGTATAGTAAGGGCCAACTGGACAACAGAAGATGGCAAAAATGTAATGCTCAGAGGGTTTTACACCAATAAAATCGTCAGTGGCAAACATGAAAGGCCTGATATACAACGAACCCCCTTCGGTATTGGGAATCCATTCAGAATCAATGGAAATGAGCTTTTTTAATCCGTCCATAAATAGGTCTTCTGGAACGCTCGGCATGACCATTCTTTCAGCGGATCGGTTTAATCTTCTGGCATTTTCCCTTGGTCTGAAGAGCATGGGCTTGCCAGTTTTTTTGTTGATAAATGCCTTCATTCCCTCAAAAATTGACTGGCCGTAATGGATAGCGCTGGTTGCTGGACTCAATGATAGCGGGCCATAAGGGACAATTCTCGGGTTCGTCCAGGTAGTGCCATCCCAATTTGCCAAGAACATATGGTCGGTGAAAATTTTACCAAAACCGATATTTTCTGGATCAAATTGATCAATTCTACTATTTTGTGTTTTTTCAATTGTAATTTCGACACTCATCAAATACAAAATTAATCCAATTTCAATCGCTATGTCAGAAAATCACCAATTTGTTGAAAATCCTTTACATCTAACCGATATCTTTTCTGGGGGTGTGTACTATTTTAAGGAGGAAGTGGTAGTTGAATCTGAGTCGTTGGTTGTTAGTGGATCTGTAGTTGTGAATCCCAATTTAGACGAAGGAATGATACAGTTATCAATTATCAATTTATTTTTTGATCAGCGCGATGAGCAATTTTCATCGGAAATCAATTTGGCATACACCAAACTTATGTCGGCCGTAAAAATCAATCAAGAATCTGTAATTCCAGAAGATATTGAGAAGGTTTATTCGATAGGGAGTGTGTCTTATACCCCTGAGATTTTGGGGGATTGCTTGGCGCCGGTAATTTTTGTCTGGACGGATCTTGAAATTGCGGGAGTGCCTGCCCTTTATGGTGCGAAACCCACGGAAAGAGGTGTGATGCTAAGATTTCCTGCCTTTACAAGTATGTGCGATAGTAAAGAGCTAAAAATGAAGGTTTGGCAGACGATGCAGCAAGTATTGAAATTCGGGAAATAATTCTGGCATTTTTTCTATTAATCGTGTGCAATTGAAGGCCACAAATGACACCGAAATGGTGTCTTTCTATTTGTGGATTGGTTTTTAGGGCATTTTGTTAACTTTTTGTTGCGATAAATGCAAAAAGTTATTCTTGAAATCTTTCATTAAATAATTAAATTCGTAAAATACAATAGTATGGTAAAACGATTACTATCAATCCTTGGGAAGTACAATTTCAAACATCTTTTGGTGTTGTTGGTGTTGTTTGTTTCTAGTCAGCAAACGCTGAAGGCCGACCACGTAATGGGGGCAGATATGAGCTACGTTTGTTTGGGTAGTGGAAAGTATAAACTGATTATTAAGTTTTATCGAGATTGTAGGGGTGCAGCGGCTCCACCGAGTTGGAGTTTGTTGTATTGGTATGCTGGTAATAATCAGGGTATGTCGACAAGTAGATATTCTCTTGCCATGACGCGTATAGGAATCAGGGACATTACCCCGCGTTGTTCCACCGCAAATAGTCCTTGTAGTCCAACAAATACAAGCTACACGGGTGATGGGGTAGAAGAGCATACGTATGAGGCGAGTTTTGATATCTCTAAAGCGCCTTTTACAGGTTTGGGAATAGGAACTACTTATTGTGATTTGACATTTGCTTACAACCAGTGCTGTAGAAATGCAGCGATTACAACGGGTGCTACATGGGCTGATTTCTGGACAACAGCAACAATTAACGTTTGCAACGTAAATAAGTCCAAGAATAAGTGTAATACTTCGCCTACGTTATCAAATGTGCCAATTGGATATGCATGTTGTAACCAAGCATATTATTACAACAATGGTGCGATTGACACAATTGATTATGATTCATTGTCGTATTCGATGGCCGCCGCATTGAGCGGTGTGCCCAATACTTCGGTACCTTATACGTCACCATATTCATATCAATATCCCGTTACGCCTTATTGTGTCCCGCCTACATCAATCAAATGTGCACCTAATACCAAGACAAAGCCGCCACGTGGGTTTTCGATGGATACGGGTACTGGGGATTTGATTTTTACGCCCACAAAATGTGATGAAGTTGCCGTATTGGTTCTAGTAATTACGGAATGGCGGCGAGATACGAATAATGTTTGGCGATGGGTCGGGAAAACGCGGCGTGATATGCAGATTGTCGTCAAAGACGACTGTGGTTACAACAATGCACCTACGGTGGAAGGCCCATATTCTTACAAGGTTTGTGAGGGAGAGACGATAAAGTTTAAAGTATCATCCGAAGATGAAACTTTTACCCCTTATCAAAAGGTGCCGGATACCACCACAATGAAGTGGAACAAGGGAATTCCAGGGGCTAAATTCACCCTAGCAAAGAAGGCCGATTGGCCGGAAAAGAGGAAGGCCTATGCTGATTTTGAGTGGACCCCCTCCGTTGGTATGGCGTCGGATGTGGCGTATTCATTTACCGTTACCGTGTCGGATGAACATTGTCCAAAACCATCCACATCAATTCGCGCTTTTAAAGTAAAAGTGAATCCTAGGGCTTTTAGTAAGCGTACATACACAAAGTTAAAGTGTGGAAGATTTGCAATGGCGGCTAGTGTTGGTGCATCATTCAAAGGAGTCCCATCGTTCAAATGGAGTGTGCGCGACAGTATGGGTAAAGGCGAGATTTTTTACAGTACCAAAAAATCCGATACAATGACGTTTTATAGGGGTGGTAAATACATCATCGTTCATACAGTTAATAATGCCGAAAACTGTCCAACAATTTATAGAGATACAGTTATAATTCCAGATCCACCGCAAGTGATAATGGCAAAGGCGGATACGTTTGCGTGCTTCGCCACAACTATGAAGCTGAATGCAAATGTTCTTTATGGCAAGGCGCCGTTCAAATACTATTGGACGCGCATCGTGAAGGATACGGGATCAAAAGCAGCGTGGAAATCTGAGACACACGTATCTGGCGATACATTGCAGGAGTTGTCAATCCCAAACATCAATCGTGACTCTACATTGAGAATTAAGATCACCGATGGCGATGGTTGTATATTTTATGATACCGCATCGATTTATGTCAAACCATTACCCAAAGTAAGCTTGGGCCCTGATCAGCGAATTTGCACCTACGAAACAGTCACATTTGATGGTCAGAATGCGGATTCTGTGAAGTATCTATGGAATTCTGGTGATACAACGCGTTTTGTAACCAAGAATGTGAAAGGGAAGTACATCGTGCGTGTGATGGAGAAAAAGTGGAAGTGTATCATGACCGATACTGTGGAATTGTTTGTGAATGATACAGTGATTAGTAGAGCGGGTAATGATACCGTGATCTGTCATCAAAAGTCAATCGAATTAACGGCATCTCACAAACCTGCTGCTCTGACTGGAGATTATACTTGGGTCGACATTACCGGAGCTAAGACTCTCGGAAATAATGCCAAATATTCGGTCACCCCGAAAAATACCAACGCTCCAAGTGGATTTGCTCAGTATTTTTATTATTCCTTGATGACCAAGGTGAAGCAAAGTGGACATGAATGTCAGCAAATTGATACAATCAGAGTAAAAGTAAACACATTACCCGCAGTGAAATGGGATCCAAAACCTTTGAAAGCCCAGTGTTTTGTCTACGGTGATATCGAAGTGAACCCTTTCTTTAGCAAAGGAAAAGAAGTAAAAACTCGAATTTGGGCTTTTGAAAATAAAACACCAAACAATGTAAATTCGAAACCAACGACTTCTACTGCCCCGGGCCCTGGATTTGCTAGAAACTATGTTGATTCGCTCACAACGGGACGACATTTATTTAGAACGACGTTCTTGAATAATACTCAACTTCAAAATGGAAATAGTTTTCAAGCTAAAATTTATGCGGCCTATACCGATACCAATGGTTGTGTGAATATTGATAGTGTAATTCAAAGAATCAATGGTAACCCGATGGTTGATATTAGAGATAGTATTTTCTGTCAAGATTTGAGCTCAATCAAAATGGATCAAATCACGCTTAGGCCCAAAGTGAAAATTGGAATCAAGTTGGATTGGACTGTTATGAAAAACGGAACACCTGGTGGCGTTGATCCTTCTAAGATTATTTCAAATGATAATCCCTTTGGTACTCCAGATTGGGTCTTTAGATTTGGTGATCCTACCGAAGATTACTATCAAGGAGATTATAAATTCCAGTTGTGTGTGGAGGATCAGTTGACCGGTTGTTTAACATGTGATTCTGTTAACATTAAAATCATCGCAGAACCAACGGTGAAAGTGACGTCGCCAAATCCAGTGTGTGTCAATTGGGATACCATGGAGTTGTATGATTTCATTAAAGTAAACGGCAATCAAGCGCGTGATAAGGATGGTTCAAAGTATCAAATCATTGAATACAACTATAACCGTCTAGATCCTAAAGTGACGAGTACAACGCTAATTAAGGGACATAAGTTTTTACCATCGTTTGGAACAGGGACTTGGTTGATCAAATATGGCAATGCAGCAACTGGATGTTTGAAGGAGGATAGTTTTTATATTTACGTAAACGATACGCCAAATGCAGTTTTATTGGCCCCTACAACCATTTGTGTAAGTGGCACACCATTGGATTTGAATACACGAATCAATGCAGCGCAGACCAAACCCGCGAGCGCTACGGGTATTTGGACAGGCACTAGTGTTGGCGTTTCAGTAACAGGTACTTCTACATTTAAACCATTCTCTAACGGAACGGCTAATAATATTGAAGGCCCACATTCATTTAGATTTACCTACACCGATAATAATGGATGTTCTGATACTGAAGTATATCAGGTTTTTGTTCGAAATCAGCCAACGATTGGCATTACCACTAGCAAACCCGCAAGTGCTTGTGAAGGTAGTCCGTTTGCCATTCAAAGCAGCTCCAAGTATTGCGATACAAAAGTATCTTGGACAATGCAAAAACATCTAGACGGCTCTTTGAGTGATGGTACTTTTGGTACCGGAAGCACCTCAGAGAATGTACTTTATGTTCATGGTTCCGTTGATAAGATTCAAAAGGGTGCTTTCTTGAAAGTGACAACCACTCCAATTGCGGGTGATGTTTGTCCACCGGCATATGATAGTATTGAAATTATATTGCATCAATATCCTGACTTGTCAGTGATTAATAACCAATCGGGTTGTATTCCATTGAATACTAAGTGGACGGTTTCCGACAATAGAGGAATTGCGGCCAATCAAATGGCTTATCGTTGGGACTTTGGAAATGGAGATACTTCCAATGTTCAAAATCCTGCAGATGTCAAATATCCAATTCAAGGCAAGTATAATGTCCGCGTAATTGCTACCAATACTTCGGGTAATTGTAAAGATACGAGTGCAGCCAACGTAGAGGCTTATCCAATTCCGGTGGCATCGTTCAATACAGATCCAACCAAGACAACGGTTGCCTTGCCTAAGTTTAGAATGTTAAACAGTAGTAGTATCAATTCTAGTGTTTTTGGTGCAAATTTGAACTATGCATGGGATTTTGGCGATCCAACGAAGTTGGATGATACGTCTACGCTGAAAAATGCATTCTACTCTTACGGAAAGGATACGGCAACATACACCATTACGTTGATTGTGAAATCAGACAAGGGCTGTGCGGATACTGCTACAAAACTGGTTTACATCGGTCCGGATATCATTGTATTTATTCCTGATGCCTTTACTCCTGATAACGCTGGTCCAAACAAAAACAACACCTTTGCTCCGGTTGCAATGAATTATAGAAATGCAACCATGATGATATTCAATCGTTGGGGTGAGAAATTGTATGAAACCAACGATTTGTTAAAAGGTTGGGATGGACGTGCCAATGGTGTAGAATGTCAAGATGGGGTCTATATGTATACGCTTAAACTCTACAGCCTCGATGAGAAGAAGTACGAGTATAGCGGATCAATTTCCCTGCTGAGATAATTTCTCAGATTTGATTTTATCGGTTGGTAGGAAGTATAGAATACAGATACCAATGATAAAAAACACCATGAGCAGTAAAATGCTGTTCCTCATGTTTCCCGTTACGTTGTCGATCATGGCCCAAGCAAATGTGCCCAAAACGATAGCGAGTTTTTCGGTGACTTCGAAGAAGCTAAAATAGGAGGTATTGTCATGGTCTCCGGGAATGAGCTTAGCATACGTGGCTCTAGACAAACTCTGAATCCCGCCCATTACAGTGCCAATTAAACATGCCAATGCAAAGAACTGGTTGGGTTTCTGGGGTTCTAATTGGTACGCCAAAATACAACTCAGTGTCCAAATGCTTAAGCTGATAAACAAAGCGGGTTTATTTCCCAGTTTTTTGGCGGCCCAGGCAAAGAAGAAAGCGCCAGCGATTCCAATAAGTTGAATCAAAAGGATCGTTTTAAGCATGTCCTCGGATTCCAATTTGAGTTCGTTTTTTCCAAAAAGTGCGGCGACGTAAATTACGGTTTGTACGCCCATCGTATAGACAAAGAAGGAGCCCAAGAAGATTTTTACTGCTTTCATCTTTTTGACTTCTTGAAATACATTGCGAATTTCACGATAGCCGTTCCAAATGCTCACTTTGGCTTTTGCTTCTAGTTTACCGGGGAGTTTTAACAGGGGCCAGAACGACCATCCCAACCACCAGATTCCAACTGTTGCGAAACCCACTTGAAAGGGCAGGGGGCTTGTTTTTGGCGAAGGCAATCCAAACCAATCATGTTTAATTAATAACAGCAGATTGAAAATCAACATCAAAACGGAACCGATATAACCCATCGTGAAACCGCGAGCAGATAATTTATCGAACTTGTCTGGCGTTGCAATTTCAGGTAGGTAGGCATTGTAGAATACCAAACTACCGGCAAAACCCAAGGTTGCAATCATGAAGCTTATTAGGCCAAACGTATAATTGTGGCCGTTAAAGAAATACAATGCACTGCATCCCAAACTACCAAGGATTACAAAAAATCGCATAAAGGGTTTCTTGGCTCCGGAAGCGTCGCTGATACCCGATAATAGTGGCACGAGCAATACGTTGATTAGGAAAGCAAAACTCAAACAGTAACTGTAAAGGGCAGTGTTTTTGAAGTCCATACCCATCACTTCGATGTGTTTTGGGGTGAAACTTTCGTAAAAAGTAGGGAAGATGGCAGATGAAATACTGAGTGAGTAAACGCTGTTAGCCCAGTCATACATGGTCCAAGCGGTCATGACGCCTTTGTTATTTTTTTCCATAAGAGGAACGCAATTTACCCAAAAATGTGGGAAATCAAGACGCGAATTTCTGGCTGTCCGCCCGATTCCATTTTTCCTCGGCGATGGCTTTGGTAATGATTAATTCTGATTTGCCTTTGAGAGAGGGGGCTTCGTACATGAAATCCTGTAGTATCAATTCGCAAATACCTCTCAATCCACGGGCGCCTAACTTGTTCTCAAAGGCCATGTCGACAATAAAATCAATTGCATCATCGGCGATGGATAATTTGATATTGTCCAATGAGAATAGGTGCTGATATTGTTTTAATAAGGCATTTTTTGGGTCAGACAAAATCGACTTTAATGCGGGTTTATCTAGCGGTTCTAGGGCTGTTAGAATTGGTAAGCGGCCAATCAATTCTGGAATTAATCCAAAAGCTCTCAAATCGGGAGGGGATACCAAACTGAGCAATTTTTTGTCTTGGATTTCGCGATTTAGGCTGCTTTTAAACCCAAGTTCTTGCTTTTGAACGCGCCTAGAGATGATTCTCTCGATGCCATCAAATGCCCCACCACAAATAAATAGGATGTTGGTGGTATCAACTTTAATATACTTTTGGTCGGGGTGTTTTCTGCCACCTTCTGGAGCGACATTAGAAATCGTACCTTCCAAAATCTTAAGTAAACCTTGTTGAACTCCTTCGCCGCTGACATCACGCGTAATGGAGGCATTGTCGCCTTTGCGGCTAATTTTATCCATCTCATCGAGGTAGATGATGCCACGTTCTGCCAATTCGGGTTTGTAGTTAGCCACTTGAAGCAAACGACTAAGGATACTTTCCACATCATCGCCCACATAACCCGCTTCGGTTAAAACGGTTGCATCGGCAATACAAAAAGGCACATCAAGGATTTTCGCCAAGGTTTTCGCCAAAAGCGTTTTGCCTGTACCGGTTTCGCCGATCATCAGGATGTTGGATTTTTCAATTTCCACATCATCCGACTTCTTGCTATTTTTCTTGCTATTTAATCGTTTGTAATGATTGTACACGGCCACACTCAGCGTGCGCTTTGCCTGGTCTTGTCCAATTACGTATTGATCAAGATGTTCTTTGATCTCTATAGGCGTAGGAAGCTTTTTGCCACCTTTTTCACCCGTTGTACTATTGATATCAGTGATAGATTCCGGAGAACCGCCAAGTTCTTTTTCTACGATATTGTTCGCTTGTTCGGCGCAATGGTCACAAATATGACCATCCAAACCGGAAATAAGCATCAACGATTCGCTTTTCTTGCGACCGCAGAACGAACAATTGGGGTCTTTCGCCTTCATGCGAGATTATTTGGTACGGCGTCCGAGCACTTCATCGATCATACCGTAGGCTTTCGACTCTTCGGCTGTCATCCAATAATCACGATCAGAATCCTTTTCAACTTTATCAAAAGGCTGTCCGGAGTGATTAGAGATGATATCGTACAATTCTTTCTTCAATTTACTGATTTCCTTATAAGTGATCTCAATATCTGAAGCTTGTCCTTGTGCGCCACCCAATGGTTGGTGAATCATGATGCGAGAGTGGGGAAGAGCAGTGCGCTTTCCGTGGGCTCCAGCACACATCAACACGGCACCCATACTTGCAGCCATTCCGGTACAAATGGTAGCCACATCAGAACTGATGTACTGCATCGTATCGTAAATTGCTAGGCCTGCGTACACACTTCCACCTGGACTGTTGATGTAAATTTGAATGTCGCGGTTTGAATTCGCACTTTCCAAAAACAACAACTGGCCCATAATGATATTGGCAACATCTTCGTAAATGGGAACACCTAAGAAAATGATTCGATCCATCATCAAACGAGAGAAAATATCGATGACACTTGCGTTCATCTGACGTTCTTCGATGATGTTTGGAGTTAATCCGTAGATACCACCACTCTGGGAAACCAGTTTGGTGTAATTATCCATTTTCAAGCTGCTAATTCCCAAGTGCTTGGTCGCGTATTTCTCAAATTCTTTACCGTAGTCCATGTTGTTGTAGTTATATAACAAATCTAATTCAGAAAAGATTACTCCCCATGCGCAGATTTATGCGCATTCACTTGGGTGAAATAATCTTCTACGCTGATTTTCTTCGCTTTGATGGTAATTAATTCTTTTACTGCATCATACGCTTTGCGATAAATTACGCGGTCTGCCATCTGCATTACAAATTCACGTTCTGCAAGTTTCTTATTGATGCTTTCGTCCAAGAATGCATCGTTCATTGGGATATTTAATCCGTACTGACGGTATAATCCGTGGAAATAAATGCGCGCTTCTTCTCTGATTTCTGCTTCCGTGCTCTTCAAATCTGTTTGGGCAGCAATTTTGTCGATTACCAAACGACGTTGCAATGCACTTTTCTCTTCCGCATATTTCTCGTCGATGTTTTCGAAGGTGTATTCATTTTCTTTCGTAGTGATCAACCAACGCTTTAAAAATTCATCGGGTAAATTGATGTTGTGTTTTTCCATCAACAAGTGACCAATTTGATGATCTAACCAAAGTTCAGATTCATTGCGGTAGTAGTTTTCCAAATTCGCTTTGATCTTCTCGCGATATTCTTCTTCGCTTGATGGAATTTCTAGGTCGCCAAAAACTTCTTTATAGTACTCCTCGTTGATTTCTGCATCGATTCTGCGTTTGATTTCAGTAACGGTGACGCTGAAATTGCTGCTAAGGTCGTTTACGCCCTCTTTTGCGATTCCCAATGTGTTGGAAATAACGGTTTCGTTGTTATTGAGCAATGTTTTGATATCGGCATTGAACTGGTCGCCCACTTTTTTGCCCAAAACAGAATCCTTCACTTTCTTATCTTCGATTAAAGACGATACGAAGCTGATGTTTTTATCGTTCAAACCACCATCCAAAACACTTCCGTCTTCATTCAACTCATTGACATTAGCATAGATGATGTCTTCCTCTTCTGCTGCTTCGATATCAACCATTTTGCCATGACGCTTTCTAGAGTAATTGATATCGTCCGTAACTTCTTTATCGGTAACGGTAATATCAAATTGCTCCAAAGTATCCTTTTTAGAAACACTAAGTTCGAATTGAGGCGCCAAACCACAATCAAAAGCAAACGTAAAATCTTCGCTACCGTCGATATCAATTTCGCTTTCTACCTTATTACTTGCGATAGGGTAGCCTAAAATATCCAATTTATTCTCTTCGATGTAGTTGTTCATCGCATCGGATGCCATACGCTGAATTTCATCGGCTAGAATCCCTTTTCCATACAACTTATGAACCATTCCCATAGGGGCTTTTCCTGGGCGGAAGCCTTTGATATTGGCGGTTTTCTGAATGCGTTTTACTTCTTTTTCTACCTTTTCTTGGTAATCTGATTTGCCAAGTGCAATGATGACAGTAAGGTTAAGATCGTCGTGTTTTTCGAGTTGAATATTCACAATATTGCTTTTTTTCTATTGGGTGATGTGATAAAATGAAAATCCCCGCCACATTGCCTAATAGCAACAATTGGAGGGGAGTAGTGCACGCGGAGGGACTCGAACCCACACACCTTACGGCGCCAGATCCTAAGTCTGGTGCGGCTACCAATTACGCCACGCGTGCAGAAAGGATCCTAAAAAAGGACTGCAAAGGTAATGAAATAATAGGAATAAAGCAATTAGAACAACTCAGTTGAGTAGGTAAATACTTTTTTATTTTTTAGGGTAACCGTTATTTTGATGACATCGCCAGTTTCCCATTTGGGCATGCCAAGGGGAACGATCACCAAAGTTGGAAGCCCAAGTCCATTTCCAGCTTCCTCGCGGACATCACATTCTACTTTGCCATGTTTGGTGGATGTCATTGATACTGTTGCTTCTGCAAGCGGTTGAAGAATAGAAAAGCTCCATTTATCAAAAGCGAGCATGGTTGGTGAGGCACCCGCAGCGGGCCAGGTTACAAAATGATCCTTATAGTAATTGGAATCTATCTTTAACAAAGATCTGTCGGCCATCCAAAAAACAGAATTGTTGTCGGCACAACCATAGCCGTAGTTTGTTAATCCCGGGTGGGTGATAAGTCTACGGTTATACATCTCATCACTTTTATTGTCGCTCATGAGCACCGTGACGCTTTGCGCAGGATTAGATTCCAAAATGGCTTGACCATAAGCGGCGGCATCGGCTGCGGGTTGAGAAAAGCACTTATGTGTTTCGGGTTTGGGTTCGCGACTGAACACGCCAATGGGTGCATACATCGTAGCGGCAGCCAAACATGCAATTTGCTTGTCCTCGTCCAATCTTACTGCATTAGGGATCCCGGCATTCTGACGGAAGTAATTGATACGATTGGTGATTTTTTGATTGGTACTGTCGGGCAAGGTTCCTGGGGTACAAGTCTTTACAACACCCGACCATCCAGTATTAGAAACCTGTTTGCCTTTGATTTTAGAGTAGGCGATTTTGCTGCCTTTGAATCGTTTTTCGAAATCCGCTTTCGCCACACTGATCTGAAGTTTGTTTAACGTCGGAAATTTTGGATTTTCTTTTTGAAGGCGATAGTACAATCCCCAAGCCAAATCCATTTGGCCGTGCTTGGTTAATGAATCAATACCCCTAGCCAATAATTGCTGTTGTTGGGGTTTTAGGGTGGTGTTTTTTGGGAAGTCCTTAACTACAGAATCACTTAATGTTATAATTCGCTGCCAATCGTAATAGGCGATGGGTTGCTTAATCCATTGCGAGTAAATAGCCATGCGATACTTTTTTAAGGTCGCATTTTTTGGGTACTTATTGCCTGCATGATCCATCAACATGCCAATCAAACGGTGGCTAATGGTTTTGGGTGGATTGTTTAGCAGGGCTTCCATCCGTTTCTCATCGATGGCTCCACTTTTGAACTGCATGGGGTACCACTTGTAGAAGAAGAATACAGTACCGCCTGGCGCGTTGTTGCTCAGGTAATACTCTAAACTCTGGGTAATGAATTTACTTGTATCGTTCAATAAGAAGGGATCGGTAGTGTTCTTTGATTTTCGACCCAAAAGATCGGCTTTCCTCTGAAAGAAATCTTGGTATGTGAGTTCTGCTTCAGCCCAATCGTTCTCCTGTGTAAGGTATCCGATGCGGTTGAGGTAGAAATTGTTTTGTTCGTGTAGGTAAAATGTATCGCTTGGGAAATAGATCAAGGCTTTTTGCAACCATTGATTATACATAGCGCTGTAGCCGGTGTTTGTTCTTGTTGATGCCAATTCGATGTTCAACATTTGACGTTCCCAGTTTAACAATTTGACATTGAGCGGGAATACAGATAGTCCCATTTCGCAATAATACATTGCGCTATCTTTCATTTTGGCCTCATTCAAATAGTAATCGGTAAGGTCTTCAAATGCTTCTCTCACATACGTTTTCTTGTGTTTGTTTTCTGCATTGGCACCGTAATTCATTGTTGCAACCTTTCTTAGGGTTTTAACGGCATCCAAATTTTGCTTCATCAAAAAATAGCAATGTCCAGCCATGCCCAATGCAATCGTATCTCCGGTAAGCTCATAGCTCGTTTTGTACGTTTGGAGGGCACGGGGGTATCTGCCTTGACCGTAATTGCTGATGGCTTCTTTGTTGTTCGCAGCCACCAAGGGTTTAAATCGCTCGCCGTATACTTTGTAAAGTCTTTGGTCATCATCGTAACCAATCGCCTTCACCGCACTTTTCATAGATTCTTTAAAGTAATCGGTTTCTTCTTTGCGATATTTTTCTAGTTGATACATCTCAAACTCGGAGATGGCTTTGATGTACCAAAGTTCAGTGGTGGATTTATCGTCTTCTAGGCCGCTAATACAATATTTTCTTGCTTCAGGATATTTTCCATTGGCAAAATTTTCACGGGCTTTGAGTACAGGTTTGGTCTGCGCCGTAACTGCTTGAATACTAAAAATGCAGATAATGAGTAAAAGGTTGCGTAGTTTCATGGGGTTTGATGATACCTATTACAAATAAAACGGAAATAACCCACAATTGGAAGGGTATGGGACATTCGGTGCATAAAACGCAATAAATCTTACCGAATCAGGGTGATGTTGGTTCGGTGCGACTGTTTAAATCCGTTATTTCCTTTGAGATGGATCAAGCAGACATAAACTCCTTCAATGGCCGGCTTATTGAGGTAGTTTCCGTCCCAAAAGCCATTCAAATCTTGGGTTTCAAATACTTTTTGACCCCAGCGGTTGTAGATTGACATTTCCATGCTCACGAATCCTTCTAAATAGGGCCTGTAACCATCGTTCGTATTGTTATTGTCGGGCGTAAATGCATTGGGGATGATTACGATGGGCGGACAACTATCGATGAGGGCAATTTCGTCGCTTGCCGAGCATCCATCAATCGAAGTGACGGTTGCGGTATAGATTCCGGCGGTGGATGCGAGGATCGTTTGCGTGATTTCGTTATTGGGTTTCCAATTGTACTGATAGCCCATTCCGGTCCCGGCATCTAAGAGGACGGCTGTGTTTCGACATACAAATTGGTCTTTTCCTAGATTTACGGTGGGTAGTTCTCCAATGCGTATTTTGATTGTTTTGCTCGTTATGGCGCATTTGGAATAGACTTTTACGCTGTACGAGCCTGCTTTTTTGATGGAAAGAAATTGCTTTGTGGTGTCGATGCCCGTTAGGTTGACATCACTGCTTGTCCAATGGTAATTCCAACCGCGGTGATTGTTGCCCGCATTCAGTATCATGGCCACTGCAGGGTTGCAGAGTACGGTGTCTTTTATAGGGATGGGTTCTGGAGCGGCCCAAATCACTAGGACATAAACGGATTTTGTTGATTGGGTTCCGTTATTAAAGGTAGAGGTACATTCGGTTTTAAATAAGCCAGTATCGGGGTAATTGATGTTTTGGGGTTCTCTATCGGTTGATGAACTGGGTGTTGCGCCCTGAAATTTCCAAGCCCATGCCACCGAGGGTAAGCTTCCGGGGTCGTTAAATTCTTTGTAATTGACGTTGCTGCCCTTGCAGATAATCAGCGATGGGGTTTGGGCTTTTAACGGGGTGTTGAATATCCCTGCGATTCCAATAAAGAGTATGAGCAAGAGGCGATTCATCTTAGCAAAATTAATTTTTTTTGACCAATTAATTATTGCGATTTTCCAACAATGTGGTCCGGTTTCTTAGCTTCTACGATTTGCCAACAATGGGGGCGGGCCACCATCAAAGGGATTGTCTGACCGGCCGATACTTTTTACGTCCAGGCCGTTCGCTCTGCGAACGGCCTGGCTCCCAAATCGATTCCTCATGCGATCCATCGCCTGATACAAATTGGCCATCTCCTCCGAATCCTCAAACAGATTCATCTGAAATCCGCCGCTCACCAAATCGCTAAGTCGTACCCCCACCAAACGAATCAGTAATCGTCGACTATATAAACGGTCAAATAATTCCATGGTTTTGGCAATGATGATATGGTCTGCACTGGTGTAAGGAATCTTCGCCTGCAAGGTGTGCGTATTGAAGTCGCTGTATCTCACCTTTACCGTGATGCAAGCGCAGATTTTATCGCCCTTCCTGAGTTGGTATGCCAAGTTTTCAGCCATGGCGCTCATTAGGTTGCGCAATTTAACGACATCAATCGTGTCTTTCTCAAAGGTTCGCTCGGTGCCAATGCTTTTCCGTTCTTGGTAGGGTTCCACTTTGCGATTGTCGATCCCCTGTGCCTTTTTCCATAAGTCGATGCCAGGTTTTTGGAGTGTCTTCGATAGCAAATCCATAGGCATCTCTTGCAGGGTTTTGATGTATTGTATCCCCAACGACCTCAGTGTGCGATAGGTCTCGTTGCCAACCCCTGGTATTTTTCTCACTGAAAGTGGCGCAAGGAAAGGTTTTTCATCGCCGTAATCCACCTTTCTTTGTCCTGCTGGCTTGGCCGTTCCCGTGGCGACCTTACTCACCGTTTTATTGCTTGCCAACCCAAAGCTAATGGGTAAACCTGTTTCTTTTAAAATGCGATCCTTGAGCTCCATCGCCAACTTCCACGACCCAAAAAACTTGTCCATGCCCGTCATGTCAATGTAAAACTCGTCGATGCTGCTTTTCTCGTATAGCGGAACCGACTCGGCAATGATATCCGTCACGTCCTTAGAATAATCGCTGTATAGTTGAGAATCTCCGCGAATAATGATGGCTTCCGGACATAATAGTTTGGCTTGTTTCATCGGCATCGCACTGTGTACACCAAAGGCGCGAACCTCATAGCTGCAGCTAGCCACCACGCCGCGATCGCTGTTGCCCCCAATGATGACAGGTTTTCCGTTTAAGGCGCTGTTGCGCATTCGCTCTACGCTCACAAAAAATGAGTCGAGGTCCATGTGGGTGATAATCGAGGAGGTAGAAGGATTGCGCATATTGAATTGATTAAAAAGTTGACAAATTTTCGTCAATAAGTTAATCAAAAATATCAATCCAACAAGGGGGTGTTAAAATAATCTGAGTTGTTCGGGCAGTAATCGAAATGATTTGCGGTGGTGGGGTGTGATTCCATGCGTACGAATTGCATTGCGATGGGCCAAAGTGGGGTAGCCGGCGTTTTGATTCCAGCCGTAATGGGGGAACTCTTCATGAAGTCCTTCCATGATTTCATCTCGATGCGTTTTTGCGAGAATACTAGCGGCCGCGATGTGCAAGAATCTGCCATCGCCTTTTACTTCTGTTTGATGCGGGATATTGGGATAGGGCTTAAATCGATTTCCATCCACGGCAATAAATTCTGGAATCGTACCCAATTTTTCGATGGCTCTGTGCATCGCCAAAATACTGGCATTCAATATGTTGATTTGGTCAATTTCCTCATGACTGCAAACGCCCACGGCCCAAAAGAGGGCTTCGTTCTCGATCACATCACGCAAGGCATTGCGATGCGATTTGCCAACCTGTTTGGAATCGTTTAGCCAAGGATGGTGAAAATCGTTGGGTAGGATCACGGCCGCGGCGACAACTGGGCCAGCCAAACAGCCTCGCCCAGCTTCATCGCAACCTACTTCTATTAAATTGGGATGAATTTTTGATTGCAACATTTTTCCCGGAAGTTTATTTCTTGCTTGCTTTCCCAAACAACGCAAATCCGTATTTATAAGATACTTCAACGCTTTGCCAGAAGCAGATCAACAATCCGTTGGAGCCAAATTTCCAACCGCCTTTGAGTAGGTAATTGCGGATAAAACGCGCAAAGCCAGCGGTGAGGAGCTTGAACAAAAGATAAAAATATAAGCCTTGTCGCTGAATGAAATAGCCCGGATGATTCGTGAATTCATGCGCTAGTGCCTGTCCACCAATTTTGCCAAATTTCAGGGCTTGTTGCTTAACGGCGGTAAGATCGGAATAGGTAAAATGCAAAATATCGCCAGATATCGAGCCCAATGAATAGCCTTTCTCTAAAACAAACTTATCGTGCGGATTTCTGCCCGACCAAGAACCACACCGTCGGTCCCAAAGTCGCAATTTGGTGTCAGGATACCACCCACAACCACGAATGGGCTGGCCTGCTAAGTGATTTAAGCGAGAAAAGGTATATCCTTTGACTTTTCCGAACGTGAGGCCATTGGCAATTGCCAACGTGAGTTGCTCTTGTAATTCTGTAGATAAGGATTCGTCGGCATCCAAGCTCAAAACCCAATCAAATACTGCTTGGTCTTTGGCCCAGTTCTTCTGTTGTATATGGCCTTCAAAGGTGTGTTGAATGACTCGTGCGCCTTTGTCGTGGGCTATTGAATGCGTATCGTCTGTACTAAAACTATCAACCACCAAGACTTCATCGGCAATTCCAATCACGGAATCGATACAACGACCAATATTGTTGGATTCATTGTAAGCGATAATAACCACTGATATTCCAGCGTTGGGTTCCACGGTAGCGAAGATACAAAACTATCTTCAGTGGGGAATTCTTAGCTCGCTTTGTTGAAATGGTCGAGAATGACCTGACGGCCCGATTTGGAAACTTTCACTTGTTCGCCATTGTGCAGTAATAGGGTATTGCCCATCAATGAACGCAATTGCTTTTGGTGCACGGCAAAAGACCTATGGGTTCTAATGAACTGATTTGGTAGTAATTCGAGGATCTTTTTAATTGTCTTTGAGACGATGTAGATTTTATCGGCGGTGTGAATGCGCGTATAAGAGCCAAAACCTTCAAGCAATTTTATAGAACGAGTTTCGATATATATGTGTGCGCCTTTTTCCTTGATGACAAGATTGTTCTTATCAGCTGCTTTTCTCAATGCAAGGCAATGGTAAAAACGATCGATACAATCTTGGATTTCGTATTGTGTGAATGGTGCATTTATATAGTCACGGATATTTACTTCTCTTGCCATTCTCAAACAATCTTGCGCATTGTTATAGTTACTGTCGATAATTACATAGTAAGCAAAGCACTCAGGATCGAGCAACGCGCTGATTGGACCGTCGATGTCTCTAATGTCAACAAATACAAAAGGGGGATTTTTTTCGTAATCTACATTCAAGCTGGTAATCTCTTCAATTGCACGAATATTCTGCAAATTGGTGATTTCACACTTGAGCGATGCGAAGACGTCCATGTTTGAAGATTGTGAGAGGTAGTAAAAATGGTCCATTTGTCTATGATTTGTAATACGAATCTAGAACAAGAAAATAAAATCGGTCTGACTGACAAAAATTTGTTACGTATAATTATGGGTGTTGTTACAAAATGAAACAAGGTAAATTTTTATTTATGTGAAAATTATAACTTGTTATGGTATTACCTTTGTTTTTTATAAAATGGTAGGTTTTATTTGGTATAGTATTATGAAAATTAGACAATCAGCAATGTTATGGTTATGTTGTGTTATTATAATTAATTTCACTGCATGCGGGAAATCACAAGGGAAAAAAGAACGCGATAATTACTTTGTTAGTCAGTGCACTAACGTGGATTCGATTTGGCATTATTTCTCTGTTGAAAATGACCCCGTGGAATACATTTCTATGATCTGTGATGCTCAAAGCACTTTGGGTAAACGTGGATTGACAGACTCCTCTTTTAAATTACTCAAGAGGATGGATCAATTTGCTTCGGAATTGAAGAGCCCAAAAGTGTTCACTTACGTGTATTTGAATCGGGCTTTTGATGCAATGATTAATGGACAGTTGGATAGTGCTCAACGATATTATAATATGCGGAGGCAATATGTTAGCGGCGCAGACGATATCAATGTCTTGATGGCTTATCAGTGCGCTGGAAATTATTATTACCTAAATGGCCAAATAGACAGTGCGAGGGAAGAGTTTGTGAATGGTTATAAATACTCACGCGAAAAAGGGGATTCTGCAATGATGTACAATTTTGCGTTGAATGCGGGAACTACCTATTTTGACTTGCAACTTACTTCAATGGCGAAGTACTATTTTTCTGAGGCCTATGTGATGGGGTCTAAAAAGGGGAAGGTGAGTTTGATGCTCATAAACAATTTGGTTGCAACCTTAATCTCCGAAAGTAAGTATTCCGAGGCTATAAAATTGTGTGAGGATAACCAATCCAATTGGATGTCAGATTCTACAAACAATGGTTCCACGCTGCTTAAAATCAATTATGCATATTTGCTTAATCAGCAGGGTGAATTTAAAAGATCAGAGTCAGTACTAAAATTGGTCCGCTTTAAGTCGATACCCGGAATTCATTTGCCTTACTATTATTCAAACTTATTAGAATCTATGTTAGGCCAAAATAAGAAATCAGAATTAACAAAGACTTTGTTAGATATGACGCCTTTCATTTATCAGAATCAGCCAAGATCCGTGGTAGAAATGAAGTTTATTATACAGAAGGCGGTGAATCAAAAGTTATTTGACTTAAATTTAGATAGCTTAACCGCGATTTATGATAAGGAACTGAAATCGGGTTCTGATTACTACAGTTCCACTATGTATTGTGAATTAATTGCCGATTTATTGGAAATTAAGGGTAACAAATCGGGTTCTGAAATTTGGAAAAATCGTAGTATTGGCTATCAGTTAGATTTGAGTAAGGTCAAAGATTCGCTTCAAGTACAAGATCTTGAGGATCAGATTGCGCAGGTAGAATTGAGTTATAGACTATCAACCAAACAAAGGGCAATGGAGGAGGAGTCTGTAAAAAACCGACTCATTCTCATTGGTTTACTTTCCTCATTGGTGATTATTGCCACATTGATTTTTGCCCTGAGATTGAAAATGAGAAACCGAAAAAAGCGAAGTCAAATTTTTGAGTTGGAAACGGCAATCAAGGAGAACGAAATTTTGACACTTCAAAAAGAAAAAGAATTAAAGGAAAAGACAATAACACTGGCGAAGTCAGTGTTACTTCAAGTCTCTAAACTGTCCGATAAAATCAAAAATTCTAGCTTTTCAAGAGATCCAGATGCGCTTATGTTGAAGCAAGAGCTCGATAGATTGTCTGAATTAAGTACATCGGTTTCAGAGACGGATGTTCAGAATGATGTGGCGTATTCTGATTTCGACTTTTTGTTTGAAAAGATACCGTCGTTGGCGACGCTCAATCAAACCGAACGAAGAATCCTAATTCTTACTGTAATAGGTAGCAAGCCCAAGGAAATTGGTGCGGTGCTGAATTTGAATGATCAGTATATTAGAAATGTGAAATCAAAAATCAAAAAATTGCTTCCAGAGGAATTTCAAAATCAAGAATGGGAGGAATTGAGGAGCCTTAATTAAGCTCAGGGGCATTTTCGGTAGAATCCTTTTTTAGAGATTCCCAATATTCACTCGGGGTTATGGATTCGTATTTTTTGAAGGCATTGAAATAGGTGACACGCGACCCAAAACCTGAGGCATTGCCAATTGCTTCGATCGTTCTATTGCGGAAAGCCGGTAACCTCATTATGTTCTTTGAGAATTCAATTCGATTTTTATTGCGCAATTCTACGAAGCTCATTTCTGAGTGATACTGAAAATAATATGCCCAGTGGTGTTTCGGTATTTTGGTGTGGTGGGCCAAATGGGTTAGATTGAATTCCAATTCAGTATAAATATGGGTCTGGGATTGGAAAAATTGCGACAGTACAAGTTGGTATTGTTTGACTTGGGATTCATTCAATAATATACGCTCTGATTGCCCGTCTTCTTCGGTATTTGATAGTTCTGCATCGATTAATTCGGTTTTGGGAATGGCGACAAGTTGTTTTGAGATACTTAATGAAACTCTTTTGAAATTAGGCAATCCCCAAAGTAATCGTTTGTAGAAAACGACCCTGATCAATATTATCGTGAATAACAATAGGCGCAGCCATAAAAAAGGTCCAAATGCTGTTAGGTAAAAATTTGCGTTTGAGCCCGTAGATTTAACGATAACGTTGATTATCATGAAAATTGCCATTGCAAAACTGGCAATAAATACAAATCTAGCCCACTGATATATTTCCAATTGAAATGGGTCTTTTTGGTTCAATTTGGCATTTTTAATTTCTTTGAGTATCAAAATTGAATAAATCACAATGCCACTAAAAACCACCATGAAATAATAACCGTTGGGAACACCATTTAAAGGCGTATTGTTTAAAAAGTTGTTGGATCCGGTAAGTTCTCTAACGTAATCGAGTTTGGTTTCCCTTGAACTCAGTATGTATGGAATACTAAGGCATATTTGTATGAATGCAGGTAATAAGTGCCAGGAATCGCGTCGATTAAATCGTGACTCGTCCTTCAATAGGCCTCGGGCATACAAATAGGTTATTTGCGGCGCTAATACATAGATGAATGAGAATGTTCCGTAATACCAGGGGAAATTCAAAATCCAGCCACTGGAAATTAAATAGTTGCGTAAAAAATGTGAGCTACTACATAGTATAATAATACCCAATAGATTACTTAGATACTGGTTGTCATGCTTACTGCGGTTCAAAAACAGATACATTGCAACCAAAGTGCCAATAATAGCAGATGATAACAAGTAAATTTCAAGCAAAAACTTTTCCAATTGTAGTCGCAGATTGCGGGCGCAAATTAAATTAAAAGAAACACGTTTTAATCTATTCACAAAAAGATAATTTGTGAACGGTATGTTTAGTTTATTGAGATGAACGAATGTTGAACGGTTAAAAAAGCCCCTCATTGCTGAGAGGCTTTTTGTGGGCCCACTTGGAATCGAACCAAGCACCTACTGATTATGAGTCAGTTGCTCTAACCGAATGAGCTATAGGCCCAAATCCTTGTTTTACTAGGGTTTTGCGGGGGGCAAATTTAGCAAAATTTCTTCAGCGTCCTCAACTGCGCTTAAATATTATTTTCTGGGGTTCCGAATAGTTACTTTTCGAATTGTATTTTCGCGATGTGCGAGCCTCTAAATTACCCAATCAAGGTCTGTCGATATTTACTGTGATGTCTGCCCTGGCCGCAAAACACAATGCCATCAACCTTTCTCAAGGCTTTCCAGAATTTAATCCGCCCGATGATTTAATCCATAAAGTAAATGAATCCCTATTGAGTGGGAGGAATCAGTATTCCCCGATGGCCGGACAATTGAGTTTGCGGGAGGTAATAGCAGAACGACAGAATGCATGGGGTAGGAGTTTTGAAATCAACCCAGATACAGATATTACGATTGTGCCGGGTGCAACAGCGGGCTTGTTTGCCACGTTTCAAGCATTGGTGCAGCAAGGGGATGAGGTGATAATTTTTGATCCCTCATACGATAGTTATGCGCCTGCAATTGTTTTGGCCGGTGGCGTTCCCATACGAATTCCGCTGAATCAAGATTTTTCCATGCCTTGGGGACAACTGAAATCTAAGCTATCAAATCGAACAGTAATGATAGTGGTCAATACGCCGCATAATCCATTGGGATTGGTTTTCTCTCAGGCGGATTGGTTAGAATTGGCGCAAATAATTCAAAATACCAATATCCTTGTTCTGAGCGATGAAGTTTATGAACACATGGTTTTTGATGAGAAACAACATGTTTCGGTTTTGCAAATTCCTGCGTTGGCAAATAGGGCTGTTGCCATTTCATCGTTTGGTAAAACCTTTCATGCAACCGGTTGGAAGTTGGGCTATGTTACAGCCAAGGCCGAATTGAGCGCTGAGATTAGAAAAGTGTATCAGTTCTTGGCATTTGCGGCCAACACGCCGATGCAGTTTGCAGCCGCAGAGTTTTTACTTCAGAACCCTAGTTATGAAAATTCCGTGTCGGAAATTATGCAAACCAAACGCAATTATTTTGGGAAAGGATTATCCCAATCTCGGTTTAAATTGCTACCCTGCGAGGGCGCTTATTTTCAGATTGTAGATTATTCAAATATTTCGGATTTGGCCGATACTGAATTTGCCAATTTGTTGACCACAGAGCATAAAGTAGCGGGGATTCCGGTAAGTGCATTTTATCAAAATCCCAGTCCAGATCAACGTTTATTGCGATTCTGTTTTGCCAAAAACAGCGATACGCTTCAAAAAAGCCTAGATATATTATGTCGACTTTAAACGTATTTTTAGTTCAAACGCCCCTTATTTGGGAGAATCCGGTGGCCAATCGTGCGCGACTTCAATGGCATTTGTCGCAAACCATGCCAAACTCGTTGGTGGTTTTCCCTGAGATGTTTTCTACAGGCTTTTCCATGAATCCCGAGAAAGTGGCTGAGACAATGGATGGCGAAACAGTTCAATGGATGTCTCAGATGAGCCAAGACAGAATGATCTGCGGCAGTTTGTCGATCCAAGAAAATGGTTTATTCTACAATCGTTTTTTAGCCTTTTACCAGGGCGAAAAGGTGGCTCAGTACGATAAGCGACATCTGTTTTCTTACGGCGGTGAGCATGAGGTCTATCAGGCTGGCAGTGAGACTTGCGTATTTATATTTCAAGGATTCTCAGTGGCTCCTTTTGTTTGTTACGATTTGCGATTTCCGGCATGGATAAGAAAGACAATGCTTCAAAGTGCCCCCATTTATCCGGATATTTTGTTATTTGTTGCCAATTGGCCGAGCGCGAGGATTTCGGCATGGGACGTTTTATTAAAAGCGAGAGCCATCGAAAA
>Ga0114978_10000876_pt1 | contig 25261 bp, 25 predicted proteins | sample S_140212_EF_Meta_FD_87027 | JGI IMG/M metagenome (GOLD analysis project Ga0114978, IMG submission 87027) | Freshwater microbial communities from Lake Simoncouche, Canada to study carbon cycling - S_140212_EF_MetaG | ecosystem: Environmental > Aquatic > Freshwater > Lake | place: Lake...
AAATATGATTTGGTTTATTCTAGTAACGTAATAGAGCACGTTTCTGAGGTCAAAATAATTTTAGACTCTATGATTAAATTAACAAGAAAATATATTTTAATCCAATGTCCTTGGAATGAATTTCATCCCTTAAATTTTAAAAAAATATCTCCAAAAAATCCTCATGGTGAACACGTTCATACTGTTGATATTTATTTTTTGAAAAAAAATTTATTTATTTATAAAAATTTCTCATGGTCTTATAAAGTCGGAATTGTTCCTATGGCTTGGCATGGAGGGAAACAAGTATTTATCCTTGGGATTAAAAAGGTTTAATAATATTATTTTATATTAAGTTTTTTTATTTTATTATTTGTTATAGTAAAAATAAAAAAAATTTTTATAATTGTAACATTTATATTATTTTATAAACTTATCAAATAATTAGGTGATGAAAAACTTTTGGAATGGAAAAAGAGTCCTTATTACCGGTGGCGCAGGATTTATTGGCTCAAATTTATCAAATAATTTATCAAAATTAGGTTGTTTGGTTACTGTTATCGATGATCTTAGTCGAGGATTAAAAGAAAGACTTAATAGCAAGATAAAATTTTATAAATTTGATTTAAAAAAAAATAACTCCAAAATTATAAAAATTTTTTGTAAACAAAATATAATATTTCACTTGGCCTCTAACGTTGGAAGTATGAATTATTATTTAAAAAATGAGTACAACGTCATGAAAGAAAACATTTTGATAGATAACACTGCTATTGAAAATTCTATTAATTGTAACGTTAACTTATTTTTTTATGCCAGTAGTGCTCATGTATATCCAGTAGAAATTTTAAAGAAAAAAAGCATAAAAGAAAAAGATGCTTTTCCAGCAGATCCGCCAATTTCTTATGGATTAGCAAAACTTATTGGTGAAAAAAAACTTTTGTATGCTATGCAAAAAAATAAATCATTTAAAGCTTATATAGGTAGATATGTGGGAGTTTTTGGCCCAAATCAATCATTTGATTTAAAAAATGGCTCTTTGATACCAGCTCTTATTCATCGAATAATAAAATATCCCAATAAATATAAAATATTAACTAATGGGCTCGAGGAAAGGTCTTATTTATATATTGATGATGCAGTAAATTGTACTAAATTAATAATTGAAAATAACAAAAAACTGAGATCAAATATATTTAATATTTGTAGTAATTCAAGTCTAAAAGTTAGGGATATTGCAAAAAAAATTATTCAAATTTCACAAAAAAAATTACGGTTAAAGGTTTCAAATAAAAAAGCAAATATTCAAAAACAATTTTGTAGCAATAAATTGATTAGGCAAGAATTAAATTGGAAAACTAAAAAAAGTTTTCTAAATGGTTTGCATAATACTTATAATGATATTTTTCAAAGATTGAAAGATTTTTAAAGTAATTTTTAAAGTTAAATTTTTTATAAATTTTTGTTGTTAAGAATTTTGTAATTGATATTGATATTAATATGAAAATCAAAATACTCATTACAGGTGGAGCAGGATATATAGGTTCAGTTTTGACTCAAAAGCTTCTAGAGTTAGATTATAATGTTACAGTATATGACAATTTTTTGTTTGATCAGACAAGTCTTAATCATTTATGTAATAATAGTAAGTTCTCAGTCATCAAAGGAGATGTGAGAGATAAAAAAAAAATAATTCCGTTGTTAAGTAAATTTGATGTAATTATTCCTTTAGCTGCTCTAGTCGGGGCTCCAATATGTAAATTTGATCCAGTTGGAGCCAGAACAATTAATCATGATGCAGTAGAGCTAATATTAAAAAAAATATCAAAAAGTCAAATTATTCTAATGCCAACGACTAATTCTGCTTACGGCAAAGGAGATAAAAATAATTTTTGTGATGAAAAAACTAAACTTAATCCAATATCACAATATGCTAAAGACAAAGTTGATATTGAAAAAAAATTAATGCGGCATAAAAATTCTATAAGTCTTAGATTAGCAACTGTTTTTGGAATGTCTGCAAGAATGAGAGTTGATTTGCTTGTAAATGATTTTGTATATCGTGCCGTTAAAGATGGTTTTGTTGTTCTTTTTGAAAGTCATTTTAAAAGAAATTTTATTCATATTCAGGATGTTTGTAATGCTTTTATATTTTGTTTAAATAATTTTAATTCAATGAAAAATCAAATTTTTAATATAGGCTTGTCAGATGCTAATTTATCAAAAAAACAGTTGTGTGAGAGAATACAAAAAAAATTAAATAATTTTGTTTTTTTTGAAGAAGAAATTCAGAAAGACTTAGATCAGAGAAACTATATCGTATCTAATCAAAAAATAGAAAAGCTTGGATTTAAAACAAAAATTTCTTTAGAAGATGGATTGGATGAGTTAATTAAAGGCTACCACATGCTTAATGTGAAAAAGTATTCAAATTTTTAAATTGTGAATAAAAAATCAATATTATTGCAAAAAATTTTTAATCGAATTATTTTTGTCTTAAATAAAATAATAAACTCATTAGAAGAACTTAGGCATAAAGAAAGACAAATTTTAATACCAAATAATTCTTTAATTTTTGATATTGGTTTTAATATTGGAAATTTTAGCAAATCTATTTTAAAAAAAAATAATACTTGCAACATATTGGCAGTTGAAGCAAATCCAGATCTTATTGACAGAAGTTATAAGCATCCATCTATAAAAAAATTAAATTTAATTTGCGCTAACGTAGATAATCAATTTAAAACGATTCATATAAATCAAAAATATTTAGGAATATCTTCAGTGTCAGAAGAATTTTTACAAAAAAGTAGATTTGTTAAGGGTTCAAAAAATCAGCCAACTTTAATTAAAAAAAATGGTTTATTGTTTGACAAAAAACTTAAAATAAAAACTGTAACTTTAGATGTCCTAATAGAAACCCATGGAAATCCATTTTTAATTAAAATTGATGTTGAAGGTTATGAGTTCGAAGTATTAAAAGGATTAACAAAAAAAGTTAATAAAATTACATTTGAATGGTCAGAAGAATTTTTTAGTCAGTTAGAAAAAACTATTGAACATTTGAAAAGTATTGGATTTAAAAAATTCGGAGTAGTCGGTTATTTTATTGAGAGTAAAAATTTAAATGATAAAATTTTACATTCAAATAAGGGGGATCCTTTTCTTATAGAACCTAACTATTATTCATGGGAAGAAATATATTTAAAAAATTATATCGATGAAAACCGTAGAATAAATTATGGTATGATTTGGGCTACATAAAATCTTTTAATTTATAAAATATAATTTTATAAAATTTATTTGCCTATATAAAATTAATGATTACTTTTTTAAAACTTGGATATCTAGGTAGATTAGGAAATCAACTTTTCCAATATGCAGCTTTGCGATCTCTTGGTCTTAAATTAAATTGCGAAATTGGTTTTTTGAATATTGAAAAATCAATTTTTCAGAATCAAAAAAATTTATTAAAAAATTTTTCTATACCTGACAAATTTTTTGGAAAAGCAAAATTTTATCACCACTTTACTCAAAAAAAATATGTAGAAAAAAGTCCACTTAAAATTTATAAAAATTTTTATCAAATAAAAGACGGAACAGATTTATCAGGATATTTTCAGAGTATTTATTATTTTAAAGACTCAATAGATATAATAAAACGAGAATTAACACCTCAAAGTAAATATATTAATGAGGCAAAACACAAAATAAAAAGAATAAAAAAAAGTTTTTCCAAATATCAAATTATTTCTTTACATCTTAGAAGAGGTGATAATTTAGATCATAAAATTAAAGGCAATGTTCAAAGTCTCTTAACGAGTTATGGAAAAAATGGCAATTTTGACAAGAATAGTTTTTACGGAAAATATTTAATAAAAGCAAAATCATTATTTAAAAACAAGAAAGTAAAATTTTTAATATTTTCAGGTGGAGCTAGAATTGATGGTAAATATGATCATGATATAAATTGGGCAAAAAAAAATTTTACAGGAGATGAATATATTTTTATAGAACCACAAAGTTCATTTGAAGATTTTTGCTTAATTAGAGAATGTGATCATAATATAATATCTCCCGCAAGCTCTTATGGTTGGTGGGCTGCTTTCTTAAATAATAACCCTAAATTAAAAGTTATTGCTCCCAAAATTTATGATCCAAGCAATATAAAAATAAAAAGATATATGTTTTACCCGAACCAATGGATACTTATTTAGAATACAATCAATTAAAAAAAAATTTATATCAAATTTGTAAAATTTTTTATAATAATCTTAAAAAAGTTAAATAAAATATTATTTTATTATTTAAATATTGCATTTATATAAGATGATCATTGCACAAATACCCTTAAGAATATCCTTTTTTGGAGGAGGATCTGATTATCCGGAATGGTATAAATTACCAGGGAACTACGGAGAGATTATATCAACGACGATAGATAAATATTTATATATTTCTGTAAAACAAGGAGTTTATTTCAAAAAAAGATATATGTTAAGCTATTCAAGATTAGAGTCAGTAAATTCGATATCAAAAATTAAACATCGAGCAATCAAAGGGGCAATAAAATATTTTAAATTAGGAAATCTAGAAATTCATTACGATGGTGATCTACCAGCAAGAAGCGGGATGGGTACAAGTTCTGCGTTTGCCGTTGGTCTCATTCAAGCAATAAGTGCGCTAAAAAAAAATAATATTACAAAAAAAGAACTTTTAAAAAAAAGTATATATTTTGAGAGGAATTATTTAAAAGAAACAGTAGGAACTCAAGACCAAATAGCAGCTGTATATGGAGGGTTTAATATAATAAAAATTTTTAAGGATAAAATTTCTTTAGAAAAAGTTGATCAAACTAGAAATAGCAAAATTTTTTCTGAGAAATTGAATGAAAATTTAATTTTAATTTTTACAGGAAAAACTAGAATTGCACAGTATGTAGCAAAAAGTTTTGTAAATAATATTTCAAATAAAAATAGTAAAAATATTTTGAATATTTTAGACCATGTAAAAAAAGCTAAAGAAATTATTAAAAAAAATTTACCAGATGATTTTGGTTACCTGTTGAATGAAACATGGAATATAAAAAAGAAGTTCAGCCCATTTATAACAAATAATAATATTAATGAAATATACAATCACGGTATTAAATCTGGAGCTTTGGGAGGGAAATTGTTAGGAGCTGGAGCAGGCGGTTTTCTTTTGTTTTATGTCCCAAAAAATTCTAAAGAAAGATTTATTAAAAATTTTAAAAATTATATTACTATTCCATTTAAATTTTCACCTTCTGGATCTAGAATTATATATAATAGTAGCAATTAAGAAATTCTTAAAAAATTTATGCTTTTAAATAACTATAATTTAAATCCGAAGTTTTGGAGAAATAAAAAAGTATTAATAACAGGCGCCCATGGATTTGTTGGAAAAAATTTATTAGATGAATTGTTAAAATTCCAAAAAAAAATAAACTTTAAAATTTTATATCCCAAAAAAAAACAACTTAATTTAATAGATCAAAATAAAACTAATAATTATTTTTTGAAAAATAAACCAGACATTGTCTTGCACTTGGCTGGTAAAGTAGGAGGGATAGGGATTAATAAAAAAAAACAAGCAGATTTTTTTTATGAAAATATTTTAATGGGCGTAAATATTTTGCATAGTTCAATGATACATAAAGTAAAAAAAATTATTTGTTTAGCAGCAGGTTGTGGCTACCCGGAAAAATTGAAGCCTCCTTTTAAAGAAGATGATTTTTGGAAAGGGTTGCCCGATCAAAACTCCATGGGTTATTCAATGGCTAAAAAAAATTTAATAATACAATCATGGGCATATAAAAAGCAGTATAATTTAAATTCCGTTGTTTTAATTCCAGCAAATATTTACGGTCCTCACGATAATTTTAATTTACAAACTTCCCATGTGGTTCCTGCTTTAATTAAGAAATTTATAACTGCAAAAGTAAAAAAAATAAATCAAGTAGAAATTTGGGGAGATGGGTCGGCATCAAGAGAGTTGTTATTTGTTAAAGATTTAGTTTCAGTTATTTTAAATGCCACTGAAAAAGTTAATGAATGCGGACCTTTTAATGTGGGCACTGGAACTGAAACAAAAATTAAAGATCTTATAAAAAATATTCAACAAATATTAAATTTTAAAAATAGTAAAATATGTTGGAAAAAAAACATGCCTAATGGCCAAATAAGAAGAAGATATAATATGAATAACTATAATAAAATATTTAGTTTTAAAAATTTCACTAATTTAAATGATGGTTTAAAATTTACTATTCAATGGTACTATGAAAAATTTATTATTTCCAAATAATATTAATAAAATTAGAATTGATGTAGGTACTGGCGCTACAGCGCCAAACACCGCAATTTGGTTGAGGAATAATAAAGACACAGCTGTATTATGTTTCGAAGCAGATCCAAGAAGTTATAATATTTTAATTAATGGTGGTTATACTAATCAATAATAGGTAAATTGAGATTTACCAAAAAAAAAATATTTATTATTAAAAAATAAAATAGTTAAGAAAATCGATACAAAAATAGTTAAAATTTTTAATGTAGCTATTTCAAATGTATAGAAAAAAAAATAGATTTTTTTTTATCAGATGAAAAAAAATTTGGCACATCAAGTTTGTTAGTGCCTATTGAAAATCGTCTTAAACAAAAAATTAAAAAAAAGATAAAAATACCAGTATTTAAATTAAAATATTTTCTGTCTAAAATTGACTGGAATAAATTTAAATACATAGAATTTTTAAAGATAGATACTCAAGGTAATGATATAAATGTTTTAAAAAGTTGTGGTAAATACTTACGTAAATTTTGTTTTATCCAAGCTGAATATTGGGCAAATCAATCCTATGTTGGAGAAAAAGACAGAGTTTACTGTTTAGAACTAATTCAAAAATTTATGAAAAAAGAAGGTTTTGAATTGTACTATTACACTTTGGTTGATGCCTATTTTGTTAATACTAATTTAAAAAATAGTATTTTTTTTGATAAAGTAATTGATAACACTATGGATTTTGAAGATGGATTGTATAGAAAGTCATTCTTTTTTAATTTCTTTCCAAAAAAATTAATTTTTTACGCAAATTTAATTTTTTCTTTAGGAATTTAAAAATATTTAATTATTTTTTTTACAAAGTCTTAAAAGTAAATTTTAAAAAATTTTTATAAATTCTAAATTATACTCTTTATTTGAGTGTAAAAATTTTTCTTAGGATATAAAAATTTCAAATTAGAATTTTTAGCGCAATTTTCATCTGTTTTTTTATCACCGATCATAAAACTTTTTTTAAGATCTATATCATGCGTTTGGATAACATTTAAGATCATTTTATTATTAGGCTTTCTGCACTTACATTTTTTTTTAAATTTATTTATTTTAGCATCAACGTGATGAGGACAATATTGTATATCATTAAAAAAAATATTATTTTTTGAAAATTTTTTATTAATTGCTCTTTGAAACTTTATGAAATTTTCCTCGGAATAATATCCCTTTCCAATTCCCGCTTGGTTTGTTATTATAAATAAGAGATATTTTTTTTTCATAATTAATTTAAGTCCTTTTATTACACCTTTCTTTAATTTAAATTTCTTTAATTTATTTACATGGCCGTAATCGTAATTAATGACTCCATCCCGATCTAAAAAAAAAGCCGGTCTTTTAAATAATTTCTTAAATTTTTTATATGATTTATTTAAACTATCCTTCGTTCCAATATCAATGAAATCATTAAAAAATTTTTGACCGTAAACTTTTTTATTTTTTATCAACTCGTAAAGAAAATCATTTTCAAGAGATTTTGTTTCATTTTTTATTTTTTTTAAGAATCTTTTATTTATATAGTATACGCCACCATTCATAAATTTTGATTCTTTTTTAAAAAAAACAATATTTTTTTTAACTTCTAAGTTACGAAGAGTGTTATTTGTTCTGTAATTTTTATTTTTAACTAAAGCAATTTTTATTAACTTATTATTAATATTTTTTTTAAATTTATTAAAATCTAATTCAAAAAACGAGTCACCATTTATAAGCAAAAAATCATTTATTTTTTTTTTTTTAAGTTCATATAAAGCTCCTGCCGTACCTTTTAGCGACTTCTCTACTATGCATTCAATGGGTGTTAGATTTATTATTTTGTTGTTAAATTTTTTTTTTATTTTTTCTCCTTTATATCCAGCCAATAAATAAATTTTATTAAAATTGAACTTAGCATAATAGTTAATTAAATTTTGTAAAAAACTGTATTTACCAAATTTTATTAATGGTTTAGGAATTTTTTTTGTTATGTGTTTAATTCTAGAGCCTAGTCCTCCTACCAATATAACTAGATCAGTATTTTTAAAACTTTTCAATTTTATTTTCCAGAGCTGCACATAAGGCGTGACCAATTATAATCTGAATTACTTGAATAACCGATGTGTCATTTGACGGTATAAGAATAATATTATTTGTTAACTTTTTTATTAGACCGCCATTATTACCCGATAGAAAAAACTGATTAATTTTTTTTTTTTTGCAAATTTTAACTGTTTCAATTAAATTTTTACTATTTCCAGATGTAGTAATTCCAATTGCAATATCTCCCTTATTTCCGATAGCTTCAATTTGTCTTGAAAAAATATAATTAAATCCGAAATCATTACCAATGGCGGTTATGGCTGAATTATCCGTTGTTAATGAAATTGCCGCCATTGCTTTTCTATTTTTTTTGTATCGAACTGTAAGCTCAGTGGCTAAATGCTGAGCATGAGCTGCACTTCCACCGTTTCCAAAAAATATTAATTTTTTTCCGTTTCTTAGCGCTTTTTTTACTTCAATTAATAAAGTCTCAAATTTTTTTAAATTGTTATCCGTTAATATCTTTTTTATAACTATGCTTACATTGAGCATCTCCTCTTTTAAAAAATCCTTAGAATATCTTTTTGATTGAGAGTTATGATCAGATAACATAATTAATAAAAAAAATTAGTTTATAATATGAAAGACAATATAAAATGATAATTTTCTATTAGTATATAATGAAATATATTTTTTATAAAGCGTTAATTGTCTCTTTATCTTTCTTATTTACTATAATTTTTATTGAACAAAGTAGTAAAATTGTTATTGAAAAATTTATTAAAGATAACGATAGTTTTGATTATAATAAATATATTTTATCAAAACCGTCGCCATTCAAAGGTAATGCGGATTACACTAAAGTAGTACATCAGTTAATAGGTAAAAATTGTAAAAAAAAAATTATTTTTGATGAAAAAAATAAAATTCCTTATTTTGAAAAAAAATTCAGCGAGTGCGAGGCAGAAACTGTAATTGATGGGGTCAGAAAGACACATTATCAAGATAAAATATTTAGCAGAAAGATATTTTTCTATGGAGGATCTACTTTGTGGGGAGTGGGGAGTTCAGACGCATATACAATCACTTCTCTTTTTCAGAAAATAGCTAATGAAAAAAATAAAAAAATTACTGCAATAAACAGAGGATTCTCTTCAGTAGTCATTTCTCAACAAATAACATTTTTGAAATTAGATAATATTAAAGAAGGAGATATTGTAGTTTTTTTTGATGGGCAGAATGATATTTGGCTAGGAGCCGTATATCAAAGTCCACAGGGAAATATTATAGGTTACAATCAGAATAATAAGTTTTCAATTTTTTTTAATGATCTTAAGTTTTTCTTAAATAGACATAGTAATACCTATCAGTTATTTACAAAATTAAAAAATAAAGAAGATGTTTGCAAAAAAATTGAATTAACCGAAGATCAATTAAAAGAAAGTTTTAATTTCTATATTAGTAAAATCTTAGAGGCCAAATCTTATACAGAATCCAAGGGAGCAAAATTTTACCATTTTTTTCAACCTACTTTGCTTGCAAAAAATTTTTTTACAGAACATGAAAATTATATGATTTCGACCATGCCGTCGGAGATTATGCCTTGCGGTACTTTTAGGGGGCCCATGCAGTTAGCTCTTAATTATTATATTAAAAATTATTCCAATATACCTTCTGACGTCAATTCAGAAAACCTATCTAGTATATTTGATAGTTATAAAGATGATTTTTATATAGATTTAGCGCACATTACCGGTCCAGGAAATGCAATAATAGCGGAGCGTATTTTTAATAAAATTTATTCAGATGAAAAATGATCGCGAAACAATATTTTTAATCACTTACTTTTCTGGAATTGATGGAAATAGTCCGGCAGAATGGGCCGATGATAAGATTAAAGGTCTAAAAATAATTAATAAAAAAGTTATATTGTTAACAAGCATTATGTCCAAACATAATGATGACAGTTACTTAAAAGTCTACAAAGTTCCATCAATTTCCCTTAAAGATTATTTATTTGAAATTAACGAATTTAAATTATCAAAAAGAAAAATCCCTTACTTTTTTTATATTTATACTATCTTACCTTTTACACTTGGCGTTCTTTACGATTTATTCCAGTATATTTTAATTAAAGGCGGAGGAGAAGGTCGATGGTCTTGGGCAGTAAATGCTTTTTTTGTTTCTTTATATATTTGTATTTTAAATAGAATTAAATTTATTTATACAACAGGTGGTCCGGCCGCTTCTCATTTAATTGGCGTATCATTGTATTTTTTTAAAATAAATATTATTTCCGAGTTGCAAGATCCCTTGTATGGAAAAGATATTGGAAGATATAATTCTGTTAAATTTTTAAGAATTCTTGAAATCATTTTAGTAAAGTTTTGCTGGAAATTAGTATATGTAACAAAAAAATCTTTTGAGGAATCTTTTGATCGATTTCATAAAGAAAACTTAACCTATATTTATCCGTCTTCCAGAAAATATAATTTTTTTAAAAATAATTTTAGTAAAAATAAATTAGTTAATAAAATTGAGTTTTTGCATTTGGGAACTTTGTATACAAATAGAAATTTTATAAACTTAATTAAAGCGATAGAACAGTTAATTAGAGAAGGCAAAATCCCAAGTAATTTTTTTAAAATTACAAATTTTGGAGAGATATATGGCAATATTAAAACACATCACTTATCAAAAAATTTTATTACACAAATCTCTATAAAAAACCGATTAATTGCTTTAAAAAAAGCTATGAATTATGATTATATGTTATTAGTTCAGCATACAGACAAAAGGAGCAATCTCACTATTCCTTATAAATTTTATGATTATCTTAATATTAATAAACCTATGTTTGGGATTTTAAATAATCAGGAGTTAGAAAAAATTTTTAAAAAAAATAATTATCACTATTCTAATGCGTCGAATATTTTTAGTATAAGAAACTCTCTTATTAACATTTATAATGAAAAAAAGCTGAACAATATGTTAATTTCAAAAAAGCTTTTTAAGCTGGATTTTCAAAATCAATTAACGAAACTATTTAAAGATGCTTAAATTTTTTTTTTTTTTAAATAAAAGATTTTTATTTAGTTTTTTTTTATTAATTTTCAGTATTTTTATAGGAAGTCTTTTAGAATTAATATCTCTGGCCTCAATTATTCCAATTTTAGAAATAATTAGATCTAAAAGTATTAATAATTTAAATCCTACTCTTAATGAATTTGTAAAATATTTGAATATTAATAGTTATGAAGATTTATTATTAATTGTTAGTTTCTCAATTATTTTTATATTTTTTATTAAATTTTTAATAAATAATATAAATAGTTTCTATGTTGTAAAATTTGCGTCGAGAATTAAAGTCGATCTAACCAGAAATATGATGCAATTTTATTTAAAAAAAAACTATAAATTTTTCATAAATAACAATAGTAATAATTTAGTTCAAAATACCTTGCTTGAAGCAAGAATTTTAGCTGACAGATTTTACTTGGCGAGTTTATTTATTTTAATCGATTCTTTAATTTTATTTTCAATTATATTATTTTTGTTTTTTTATAATTTTCAATTAACATTAATTTTAATTACTTTATTTTTTTTATTCTCATATTTTTATTTATTTTTTACCAAAAGAATTATTAAAAATATTGGTCAAGAAAGAGCTGATAACGAAAAAGTATTATTGAGAAGAATTAAAGAGATTTTTCAATCTATTAAAGAAATAAAAAGTTATTCCGCTGAAGACTATTTTACTTCTAGAATAAATATTTTAAATTCAAAAAATGAAATTAATTATAAGTATTTGAATTTATTTCAATCATTGCCTAGAACATCCTTTGATTTTGTTTCAATCCTAATTATTTTTACTATAGTATTTGTGGAGCACTTTTACTTTTCAAATAATAATTTAATTACGAATTTAATAATCTTATCTGCAGCAATTGTAAGAATTGTTCCTGCGGTAAATCGAATACTTTCTTGCGTTCAGGATATAAAATTTTCAAATTCTACAATCAAGATTTTTAAAAATCATTTGCGCGAAGAATCAAATGATAGTCTTAATAGTAATCATTTGGTAAAAATTGTCTTTAAAGAAAGAATTAAATTTCAAAATGTTGATTTTGCCTATAATTTAGATTTTAATAATTCCAAATCTGATAGATACATTTTCAAAGATTTGAACTTAGAAATTCAAAAAAATACATCGATTGGAATTTTTGGTGAAAGTGGTTCGGGAAAAACAACTTTTGTTGATTTATTGATGGGGTTGCTGCATCCAACCTCTGGGTCTGTGTCAGTCGATAATATTAATCTGAATAAAGTATTTATAGATAGAAAATCCTTATTTGGATACGTACCTCAAAAAATTTTTTTAATTGATGACACTATTAAAAAAAATATTGCTATTGGAGTAGATATTTTAGATGAAGAAAAGATACGCAATGTCTTAAAATTAGTAAATTTAGATAATTATGTATTAAACTCTAAATATGGAATTGAAGCTTCCGTTGGTGATGTAGGGATAAATTTATCTGGTGGTCAAATTCAAAGAATTGGAATAGCGAGAGCTCTTTATTTTAATTCGGATATTTTAATTTTTGATGAATCTTGTAATCAACTAGATGCTGATAATCAGAAAAAAATAATTAATATTATTAAAAATTTTCAAGGAAAAAAAACAATTATTTATATAAGTCATGATTTGCAATCCATTGAATTTTGTTCCAGCATATATAAAGTAGAAGATAAAAATTTAAAGAAATGTTAAAAAAAAAAACTATAAAATTTAATATTCCTCATGTTTCATCTAAATCGAGTTACTATATTTCAAAAGTTTTAATTAGCAAAAATACTGCTGGCAATGGGTTTTTTACAAAAAAATGTCAAAATTTTTTAAAAAAAAATTTTGACTTTGGTAATGTCCTATTAACAACATCATGCACAGATGCTTTGGAGATGTCCGCTATTTTATGCAATATTAAAATTGGTGACGAGGTTATAATTCCTTCTTATACTTTTGTTTCCACGGCAAATGCATTTGCATTACGCGGTGCTAAAATTATTCTAGCAGACTCTCGAGATAATAACCCAAACATATGTTTAGATAAAATAGAAAAATTAATTAACTCCAAAACAAAATGTGTCGTAATAGTCCATTATGCAGGTTTTTCGTGCGACATTAAAAAAATATTAGATTTAAAAAAAAAATATAAATTTTATCTTATAGAAGACTGCGCACATTCTATTGATTCTAAGTATAAAAATATTTATTTAGGTAATTTTGGAGATATGTCCACGTTGTCATTTCACGAAACAAAAAATATTCAGTGTGGCGAAGGAGGAGCGTTGATTATTAATAATAAAAAATTATTTAATAGGGCTAGAATTATTTGGCAAAAAGGAACTAATAGATTCTCTTTTTTGGAAGGAAAAGTAAAAAAATATGAATGGATTGATATAGGATCATCCTTTTTGCCTAATGAAACAACTGCTGCTTTTTTATTTTCACAACTCAGGGATTTGAAAAAAATAAATACAAAACGTATAAAAATATGGAAATATTACTATAAAAGTTTAAAGAGTTTAGAAAATAGAAACTTCTTGCAACTTCCCATAGTGGAAAGTTTTGCGACTATAAATGGTCATATTTTTTATATAATTTTAAAAGATACTAAACAAAGAAGAGAATTAACTGAATTTTTAAATAAAAAAAATATAGTTTGCAATACACACTATACTGGTCTTGACAAGAGTCCTTTTTATAGAAAAAATTATAAAAAATTACATTTAAAGAATTCTAATAAATTTAGCGATACCTTATTAAGGTTGCCAATATATCCAGATTTATCAATTACAAATATTGATAAAATAACTAATAGTATTAAACAATATTTTAATGAATAAATTATTAATTTGTTATGGAACTAGACCTGAATATTTAAAAATTCTACCTTTAATTAAAATAATACCTAAAAAATATTATTCTCTATTATATTTGTCTCAGCACAGTGAGTTGTTATTTAATAATAATTACAATTTTAAAATATTAGTTGATAAAAATTCTAAAAATAGGTTAAATAATATCTTTGCAAGTATCTTAAATAAATTTAATTTTTCAGAATACAATTCTGTTTTGGTTCAGGGTGACACTGCTTCTGCAGCAGCGTGTGCTCTAGCAGCATATAACCAAAAAAAAAAAATTATTCATTTAGAATCTGGTTTAAGAACTTATAATAAGGAAAATCCATTTCCTGAAGAAGCATACAGGCAAATTATATCTAGAATAACAGATATACATTTTGCTCCAACAAACTTATCTAAAAAAAACTTGTTACAGGAAAAAGTTTCCGGAAAAATATTTGTTGTTGGGAATACTTCCTTAGATAATATTTTAAAATACAAGAAATTTAGTAAATATAAAAATACAGTAGTTATTACAATGCATAGACGAGAAAATATAAATTTAATGCATTTATGGTTTAAATGTTTAAATAAAATAGCAATTCAATATCCAGAGATAAATTTTATTTTACCAATCCACGCAAACCCTAAAATTGTTAAATTAAAAAACTTAATACCAAATATTACAGTTTTAGATCACTTGCCTCATAATATTTTATTGAAATTAATTTTAAAATCGAAGTTTCTAATAACAGATAGTGGAGGCATTCAAGAAGAGGGTTCTTTTCTGAATAAAAAAGTTATTGTTTGTAGAAAGTTTACAGAAAGACCCGAGGGTATCAAAAGTGGACATACAATAATGTGCTCTAGTCCCGATAAGCTTTATTCAAAAGTTAAATTTTGTATAAAAAAATATAGAATAAAAGTGCCGTGCCCTTACGGAGATGGTAAAACAGCCAAAAAAATTTATAGGTTATTAAAATTAAAGAAGATATAATTTTTAATTTAAGTATTTAAATATTAGTTAATAAAAATTAAAAAGTTCTATAATTAATTAAAAAAATGATAACTGTTGTATTAAATGTTTATAAAAGATTAAATTCTTTAGAAACGCAGATAAGAAGCATAAAAGAACAGAGCGTAAAACCAAAAAAAATATTTATTTGGAATAATAGTGGAAGAGATATTTCTATAAAAGATAAAAATATTATTCAATCCTCTTCTAGTTTTAATTTGGGAGTTTGGGCGAGATTTGCATATGCGCTAAATGCCAAAACAAAATACGTAGCAATTTTTGATGATGACACTATCCCAGGACGAAAATGGTTTGAGAATTGCTTGAGGACAATTCAAAGAAATAAAGGGCTGTTGGGAACTCGAGGTGTAAGATTTTCTTCTAAGAAAAAATATATTGTAGGTGAAGAATACGGATGGAATCATCCAAACGAAACAACAAAGAAAGTTGATATTGTTGGGCATTGTTGGTTCTTTGAGAGAGACTGGCTTTCAATTTTTTGGAGAGAACTACCATCATTAAAACAATCATTATATGTTGGTGAAGATATTCATTTTTCTTATTTGTTAAAAAAGTACTTAAATTTGAATACTTACGTACCTCCGCACCCGAAAAATGATCATCAATTATGGGGTAGCTTGCCTGAATATGCATTAAAATTTGGAGTAGATAATAATGCTATTTCTTATGATCCAAAAAGACAGAATGAGATGAATAGTGTTTACTTAGACTATATCAAAAAAGGTTTTCAAATTAACCCCTCTACTTATACCAAGGCCAGTGGTTTTATAAAAGATACAAAATCATTATTAGGAAAAAAAATAAAAAAGATTATTAGAATATGAATATTTTTCATCTTTTGAAAAAGATTAAAAAACATTTATTTGCTAGTTTTTATTTTTTTAAATATTCTTTTTTTATAAAACAAATCAGAAAAGAAGTTTATTTCAATCATTATCAAATCCTTTTAAATAAGATTAAAAATTCAGAAAACGTAGCATTTACAAGATTTTCAGATGGAGAACTGTTTATGATGCTAAACAAGAGAATTCAGATTACAGAAACCGAAGCTTTTCTTGGGGAAAAGATATTAGGTAAAGCTAACTTTACTAAAGAAGAGGTTAAATTATTTGATCCTAAGCAACATCAATTTTATAGAGAAAAATTATTTCAGAGTTATCTTTTTGATAAAAAAAATTATTACAAAGGTATTTCATGCACATGTTGCAATGGCTTAAAACATGTAAAGTATATGAAGAGTATTTTAGAGAATAATAATAATAATTTAGAATATATCACATTTAGCAACTTACTTATGAATGGTAATTATGAATATTTTATTAAAGATTATTTGGAAATTTTTAAAAAGAGAAAAATTATTATTATATTAAGCAAATATGCAAATATTGATAAATTACCATTTAATGTAATAAAAGATTTTAGGATTGGTGAAAATTGCATGGTTAATAATTATGATCTAATAGACGATTTAAAAAAATATATAAAACTAAACAATATCAAAGATCACATATTTTTATTCTCCGCAGCAACCTTAACAAATTTTATTATTTATGAGCTTTTTAAAGATTATGAAAATAATACTTATTTAGATATTGGCAGTTCATTAAATCCGTATTTTGATATGCAGGGTTGGAAGGTTTCTAGGGGGTATTTAAAAGAATTTTGGCTTAAGGAAAAACCACAATTTTATTTGAATAAAAATTGTTATTGGTAGATTAAATAATTTTTATATTGAAATTTTATGTTTATTATAAAGAAATATTATGAAAATTAAAAAAAAAAAGGAAGGAATATTTGAACCAACTGGAACTACAAAATTATTGTATGGGCAGATATGTAAAATTGTAAAAAACAAAAAATTAATTTTAGACTTAGGTTGCGGGTCTGGGGCTATTGGTTTTCAAACTGCCAAAGATTTTAAAAAAGAAATATTTATGTCAGATATATCTTATAACGCAATTTCTTTAGCTAAAAAAAAAGCAAAGGAATTTAAAATTGAAGCAGACATAAGACTAGGCAGTTTATTTGATTGCTGGAATGATAAAAAATTTGATTTAATAATATGTGATGTAGCAGGAGTGTCAGAAAAGATTTCATCTTATACCCCATGGTATCAAAATGGGGTTCCAAACGGATCAGGAGACGATGGCACAAAAAATATTATAGGCGTTTTGGAAAATGCAAAAAAATATTTAAATAAAAATGGCGTTCTTCTGGTGGCCATAATTTCTTTATCTAATCATAAAAAAATATTAAAAAAAGCTAATTCTAATTTCAAAATTGTTAAATTAATTGATAAAAGTAATTGGCCATTACCAAAAGAATTATATAAATATAAAAATAAGTTATCTATACTAAAAAATAAAAAACTTATAGATTACATTATAAAGTTTAATATGATTATTTATTGGACTGAAATTTATCTTATAAAAAATCCTCGATGAAAGAAAAAAATTTAATTAAACAAATAGCAATAATTTTAGATACTTCAGAGAAGCAGTTGGTAAAAATAAATAATTTTGATCTTTTGGAAAGCTATGATTCTCTTAAGCAACTAGAGTTATTAACTTTTTATGACAAATATTTTAAAAAAAAGAATATTGTAAAAAGTATTGCAACAGAAAAAAATTTAAAAAAAATACTTGTGTTTCTCAAAAAAGAAAAAGCTATTTTTTAATGAGCTTTGACATATGTGCCATAGAAAATTCGTTCCCAAAAAAGAAAATAGTATCTAAAGATAACAAAACTACAAAATATACAGGAATAAAAAATAGATATATGTCTTCTGTCAATGAAGACGTTTTAACTCTTTCCATTAACAGCTTAAAAAAAATTTTTAAGAAAAATGATTCAGATAAAATTGACTTTTTGTTAGTTGTAACTCAAACTTCACCTTATCGATTTCCATCTCTATCATGTATAATTCAAGATAGATTAAATCTTAGAAAAAATATTTTTGCACTTGATATAAACATGGGTTGTTCAGGCTTTATATACGCACTGCATTTAGCTGACAGTTTGTTTGAAAAAAACAAAATCTTTAAAAATGGCATTATTGTTTGTAGTGATACATATACGAAATTTATTTCTAAGAATAATAATTCATGTGGACCTATATTTTCCGATGGAGCCTCTTCAGTTTTGCTAAAAAGGAACCATAAAAAAATAGATAAATCCTACGATTTTGGAGCTGATGGTAGTGGAAGTAAAAATTTATTCCTCAGAGGTAGCGAAAAAGATATGTTTATGAATGGAGCTCAAGTTGCACTTTTTACATTAAATGTAATTCCAAAATTTATTAATAACTTTCTAAATAAAAATTTGATAAATAAAAAGGAAATAAAGCTTTATGCCTTCCATCAAGCAAGTAAATTTGTGTGTGATAATTTAAAAAAAAAATTAGATTTAACAGATAAACAGGTATTTTTTAATTATAATAAATTTGGTAACATGGTCTCAGCGTCTATACCTATTTTATTAAAAGAGGCGGATGAAAAAAATTTAATAAAAAAAGATGATAAAGTTTTATTGTGTGGATTCGGAGTTGGATTATCATGGGGGGCAACAATATTAAATTGGAAAAAATTAAAAAAATAATTATTATATCTGGTGGCAGTAGCGGCGTTGCATCAATTGTAGCGCCATATTTATTGAAGTATGGAGACATTTTTTTGCTCTACAATAATAATAAGCCAAAATTTATTAATAAAAGAATAAAGTCTATAAAGTTTAATTTTTTAAAAAATAATTATAAAGTATTAGAAAAATTTTTCTCTAAGAAACAGTTTAAAAATATAGTATTTATTAATTTTGCGTCTTATAAATCAGACAATTTGTTAATCAATACATCTTTTGCTGAATTTCAAAAATCTTTCAAAATTAATGTAAATTCTTTTTTTTTAATAATAAAGATTTTGTTAAAAAAAATGATCAAAGATAGATTCGGAAGAATTATAAATATTTCATCTACGGGAGGATTGAGAGGAGATATAGGAACTGTTCTTTACACAGCCTCTAAACTTAGCAATCAAGGAATTGTATCCGTAATATCAAAAGAATATGCTAAATTTAATATCACCTCTAATAGCATAAGCTTAGGAAGTTTCAATGCAGGTTTGTATAAAAAACTTAATAAAAAACAACAAGCAAATATTATTTCTAAAATTCCAGCAAAAAAAAATGGGGAGTTTAATAATATTCTCAATGCTATATTATTTATTATAAATTCAGAGTATGTGAACGGAGCCACAATTAATGTAGATGGGGGAATGTAGAATTGCCTTCTGTTTGTAATGAAAAATTTATTTCTTTACAGAATTTTAAAAAAGATAATTTCAAATCTTCTCTTAGAATAAGAATTAAAATAAAAAAAAATAATAGAATAATAGGTTACTTAGTTCCAATTGGCAGTTGGATTTTAAAAAAAAGAAATTTTTATAAAAAGATTTTTATATGGAGAAAAAAAAATATTAATTTTTTTTTTGATAAGAATAAAATTACTTTAAACAGCACATTGTCTTATCTTGCTAATTGCTCAATAAATGATTCATCTAGAATTTTATTCTTGATATACACTAATAAGAATAATGTGATTGGAAATGTAGGAATATCCAATTATAAGAATGGGAGATGTGAATTAGATAATCTTGCAAGAGGAGTTCCAGGCGGAGATAAAGAGCTTATTTTCAATTCTGAAAAAACCATTTTACGATGGTCATTTAACTTTCTAAGATGCAAATCTATTATGGGGCAGGTGAGGTCAGATAATTATATTATGTTAAATATGCATAAAAAAATTGGCTTCAAAATTATCAAAACTAATTTTTTAAAATTTTTTAAGATTAATAAAAACAGATTTATTTATAAATTTGTTTCAAAAAATAAATCCAATGTATCATATCAACACTTAACCATTAAATTAAATAAAAAAAATTTTATTTAATATAAATATTGTTAATTCTCACATATAATCTTGTAAAAAAAGATGAATAAAAAAAATATTTATATTACTGGAGGTTCTGGTTTTATAGGATCAAATATCTGCAGAGTATTATTAAAAAAAAATTTTAATGTACATTGTATTGATATTGTTGATACTTACAGAATTAAGGATTTAAAGAAGAATAAAAATTTTTTTTTTTACAAAGTATCTATATTAAATACCAGTAAGTTAAGAAAAATTATAAAAAAAAAATCTTATATCTATCATTTCGCAGCTATTGCTGACCCTCTAAAATATGTTCAAGAACCTTTAAATACTTTAAATATCGATTTAAAAGCTTCTATTAATATTTTTGAAATAGCCCAACAAAAAAATTGTAAAATCATATTTGCCTCGACATCAGAGGTGTATGGCAAAAATCCAAAAGTTCCATGGAGTGAAGATGATGATAGAGTTTTGGGTTCAACAAAAATTAATAGATGGTGTTATTCATCTTCAAAAGCTGTTTCTGAACATTATTTAATTGCTTATGCAAAAGAGAAAAAGTTAAAATTTGTTATATTTAGATTTTTCAATGTATATGGCCCCGGACTTGACAGTCTAGGAAATGGAAGAGTTTTAACTATGATGCTTGAAGGTTTTTTAAATAACAAAGATGTTCTTATTCATGGTGACGGAAAACAAACTAGAAGTTTTTCCTATATCGATGATGTTGTAAATGGTGTTATACAAGTTTCGCATAATAAAAAATGTGAAAACGATATTTATAATATTGGATCTAATGACGAGATAAAGATTATAGACTTAGCAAAAAAAATAAAAAGACTTGGAAATTTTAGTTCAAGGTTAAAGTTTATAGATCATAAAAAAGTATTTGGTAAAAGTTATGAAGATGTACCGAGAAGAGTTCCTTCGCTTAAAAAGATAAATAAATTTTTAAAAAAAAATATAAAAACAAGTTTAAATGATGGTCTTAAAAAAATTATATCTTGGCATAAAGATATTAATTCATAAAAAAGCGAGTGAATGATAATTGGAATAAACGCCGTCAATATTAAGTCAGGCGGGGGAATATCTCATATCGAAAATGTATTAGTTAATTTAAACAGAGAAATTTTAGAGAAAGAGAAAGTTGATAAAATTATCGTATGGTGTTCTCCAAGTTTATATTGCAATTTATCTGCGATAAAATTATTAAAAAATATAGTTATTGTAAAAATAAATGATAATTTTTTCTATAACATTTTATGGAAATTTTTTTTTTTATATGCAAATCTAAAAAAATATAGATGCGACGTTCTTTTTTCTTTAGATGGCATTATTTTAAGAAAATTTAAAAAAAATATTATTATATTTCAAAATTTACTACCTTTTAGTAATTATGAAATTTTAAGATACGGGTTGTCTTATTCGTCCTTTAAATTAATTTTGTTGCGATTCGTATATTTTTTTTCGCAAAAAAATGCCGACGGCGTCATATATCTTAATAAATACGGAAGAAATATAATTCAAAATTATATTGGAATAAAAAAAAGTCGAATTATCGGACATGGAGTCTCAAAGGAATACTTTTTTAATAGAAAAAAAATTTTAATAAATAATAAAAAAACTATAAACATTATCTATATTTCTCCAATTGATTTATATAAGCATCAATGGAATGTTGTAAAAGCTGTAGAGCTACTACAACGAGACAATTTTAACGTTAAATTACATATAGTTGGTTTTTTTTCTAATGAAGTAGCAAAAAAAAAGTTCATGGAATCCTTCAATCAATTAAATAGTTATAAAAAAAATTCAGTTATTTATCATGGTTTTTTAAAAAAAGAAGAGATCATAAATTTATTAAAAAAAATGAATATATTCGTATTTGCTTCATCATGTGAATCCTTTGGAATAACTTTACTAGAAGCAATGGCAAATAAATTACCAATATTTAGTTCTAACATGTCTGGAATCCCTACAACTGGTGGAAAAAAAATTATTTATTTTGATCCGTTAAATCATTTAAGCATTTATGAAAAATTAAAGGAAAATTTAGCCAATACTGTTGTTTTAAACAGCATAACAAATTCTTATAAAAAAATATTAGCTAAATTTCAATGGAAAGAAAGCAGCAAACAAACAATAAAATTTATTAAAGAAGTTTATGATAGCAAATATAATTATCAACTAGAAAAAAAAATAACTACAGAAGTTTTTAAAAATTTTTTTTTAACATTTATTAATAAAAATATATTTAATTTACTATATTTAAACTCTTCTTTTTTTTTAATTCTCACTTTTTTTTTTTTATACTTTTTTAGTAGTAGTGCGATTTCTGTAGATTTTATAATTAAATCTAGTTTCGTAATAATTCTAACCCAAATTTTTTCATCAAACGTCAAAAATATATCTGTAATAGACAAAAATATTAATCTACTTAATTATCATTTTAAATTTCGATTAATCATTTCTTTAATATTTATTTCATCTTATATTTTTCTCTCAATACTTTTGCTATCTTTGCAAAAGGTTATTTTATTTTTATTTATCTTACTTTTTATATTATCTGCTTGGATTTCTGAATTAAGAATTGCTTATAGTGAAATCCATAATTCTAAAAAAGATTCCATTATGGTTTTTGTTTTATATATTTTTGGGTATCTATCTTTTTTAATATTACTCAATTTAATTGATACTGAGTTGGCTTTAATTATTTTTTTATCTCAGAATATATTTATTAATATACTATATTTTTATAAATTTTTTATTAAAATTAATTTTTTTGAATTTAAAATTAATAAGTTCCGTTTTTTTGAAAATAATAGTTTAGCTTTTTTTTCTTCTCTATTTTTAATTTCAACAACTTTTGTTATGCGTTTTATTTTTGATATCAAATTAGACACTATACTAGTCAAAGATATTATTTTCTGCTTTGCACTTGCTAACCTTCCAGGATCATTAATAGCAACAACTTTTGGTAGTAGTTATATAACTAGAGACATAGCGCTCCCAAAAATTTTTAAAATTTTTATATTTTTTTATATTTTATTATTTTTTGTATCTACATTAATTTTTGTAACGAAAATCTTTGAAAATAATAATGAATTCTTTCAAATTTTAACTTATTCTTTGTTAGGTGGGTTTTTTATGTATGGTGCACAGATATTTCGTATTTTAAATTTAAAAATAATTTATAATCGTGAAAATGTTTTTTTAAGAGATATATGTCTTAGTTTATTTACAATAATACTTGTATTTTTATATACTGCTTTTGATTTAATTTATTTATTATATTTTTCTTATGCTTTGTTTGCTTTTTTAATTTATAGTTTTTCCTATAAATCTTATGGAATTATTAAAAAATAATAACAAATATATTAATATTTTTATTAACTTAATTTTTATTTTAAATGCTCTTGTTTTTTTTTTAACTATTTTTTATTTAAAACATTCTATCAAATCTTACATAATATTTTCTTTAATCTCTATTTTTTACTTCCAATTTAGTTGCTTTAAATTTCGCACCTATACTGAATTGTACATGAGTATTTTTTTATATTTAGGATTTTGGTTTAAATCATCAATATTTCTTATTTTTAATGATTATACTTATCTTCAATTTCCAGAAAGTCCTCAAACCTCAAATATAATGACAGATGAGTACTTAAATAAACATTTATCCGAGGTTTTTAATATTGCTTCCTTTTCTATTGTGACAATATTCTTAACATTTTACATTATTAACAATTTTACTTTATTAACAAATAAAAAATCTAATACATGCAAATTAGATGGCTTAAAAAAATTTTTTATAAACAACAAATTAAAATTATACTTTTTTTATATTTTTTTATCTATTTCAATAATTTTTCTAAATTATATTTTTTCAATAGCTTATCGAGGAAAAATTTATTTAGGTTTTGATATCATTGAGAATATTTTTAAAATTTTTCTTTTTTTTGGTATTTTAATTATAGCATGTATTTTTTTTGAATTGGAGGATAATAAAAAAAACATAAAAAAATTTATTTTTTTTAATATTATTCAGGGTTTTTTTATATCAATTTCTATTCATAGCAGAGCTATGATATTTGAACAGTTGGCTATTTTTTTTTCTATTTTTCGTAAAATTAAAAGTAAATTATTTGGAATAAAGATATTCTTATTTATGATATCTTTTTTTCTTCTTTCAGTTTTTATTGTTTCGCTTATTAGGCATACTAATTCCAAGAGTATTAATTCATTTTTTTTTATTAAAGAAGTTTTTAATTTAACTACAAATAGATGGGTGGGCATTGATGGTTTATCAGCCGTTGTAGCGTACAAAGAAAAAGGTCTTATTTTTTATTCTAATGCACTTAAAGAGCAAGATAAATCAGAAGTAACTTATTATGAAAAAAATATTTTTAAAAAAGAACTAAAATCTGATAGTTTTTATAAAAGTACCTATGTGCCTGGATTTATAGCTTTCATATACTATTCCAATTCTATTTATATTTTAATAATAACTTTGATTTTTTTAATAACTATTCTTGTTTGTATTGAAAGAGTTGTTTATTTTTTTTCAATGAACTCATTAATTATTACTAATTACTTAGCTTTAGTTGTGGTGTGGAGAATGATTCATTTTGGTGTATATCCTATCTATACTCTTTATTACTACTCAATAATTATCCTTTTTTTATTTTGTATATATTTTTCCAATAACTTATTAAATAAATATTATGATTGATAAAATTTTTTTATATTTAATTTTATTTATTCCTTTTTCTTTTTTATTAGGACCTTTTACAACTGACTGTACTACAATTTTAATAGTCCTTTTTTTCTTTATCAAAATTTATAAAAAAAAGGAATTATTTTATTTTAAAAATAATTATTTAAAATTTTTTTTATTATTTAATTTAGTTCTTATAATTAGCAGTTTACTTTCAGAAAATATTTTACTCTCTTTAAAAACTTCATTTTTTTTTTTTAAATTTTATATTTGTTTTATTTCATTTTTGTTTTTTTTTTAAATTTATAAATATTTATTAAATAAA
>Ga0114978_10000877_pt1 | contig 25255 bp, 31 predicted proteins | sample S_140212_EF_Meta_FD_87027 | JGI IMG/M metagenome (GOLD analysis project Ga0114978, IMG submission 87027) | Freshwater microbial communities from Lake Simoncouche, Canada to study carbon cycling - S_140212_EF_MetaG | ecosystem: Environmental > Aquatic > Freshwater > Lake | place: Lake...
AACAGGCTGAGTAAGAGCAATAATTCTAGCAGTATTCATATTATACGCCTCACTTCTTTGTTGCGTTAACTCTTCGTACACTATGGCTTATTCCACAGTATTGAGTGCACTTTGACATTTTATCTCTTAACACATCATTATTGTACCAAAACCTACGTAGATCACCTTTTTTAGATATCTTTTGTCCTGGGAATCCAGTTGAGAAACACAATCTAGCTACACCATCCATATCAACCATAATATTTCTTTCGAACGAATTACATATTAACTTTTCAGTACCTCTGCCTTGCCATCCCTTAATTGCATCACCGTTTTTATGAACACTGTCGTGATACATTCTAACAGTTTCTATCCACTCGGGATCCAAATTTAACTTATACTTTTTGCTGCATTGATTGAGAATTTCAAACAAACCTTCGTGGTCTTTAATAACATTCTTGGTGTAGAATTTATCGCCTCTATCTTGACCTTTTTCATCTTTCAAAGAACCAAACATTGGCTGTAGCCAGTTTAATTTAAGTTTATCGGCTTTTAGATCGTTAAGAACGAAATCATAGAACTTATCGAGATCGCGGTAGTTTTGTTCGCACATAATAGACATAGCGTATACTGGCGTTAATTTATTTAACTTTATACGGGCAGCAAGTAGTAATTTAATAGCATTAACTGCCATATCAAACGAACCAACAACGCCTCTTGTTGAGTCATGCACCTCAGGAATATAACTATTCAACGAAATTGTAATTTCTGTTGGACCTTCAAGGATTAATTTTTCAGCCATATCAGAGTCAGTAACCATCGTACCGTTCATAACTGAAAAGCATTTAAGACCAAGTTCTCTACACTTCTTTGTAATTGGCCAGTAACGCTCGGGATTCATTAGAGCTTCACCTCCACAAATTACGATAGTGCCTTTTGGATTCATTTCAGCAAAATCTTCAATAATTGAGTTTCTATGTTCAATAGAGATATGACTTGGAAGAGCAATCTCTTCACGAGTCCAATACATGCATGTCTTACACTTAAGATTGCACTGTAAGTTAGTATCGAGAAAAAGAAATTTAGGAGGCATATTCATGGGTGATACTCGTTTTTGTTAAGGCTAACTGTAATACGTCTAAAATTAATTCTGTCAATTTGATCTTCAATATCGTCAATAATAGTGTAACCTAAACTGTTTAAACCATTGACATCAAACAATTCAGGTTTTATTCTAAACTTTTTAAATATTTCTTTATTAATAGGTACTGCTGTTTGATCTCTTGGATGATCAAATGAATCAAATCTACATTTTTTACGAATACTTATATTAATTTTTTTTAATTCGCATCTGTATCGAAAATCATCATCTTCGGACCCCCAAAACCAGTAAGCATTACTATAACCATTTATCTTTTTAAAATCATATTTGTCTATTAAAACAACACCACCAAAATAACTAGGATATGGCATCGTGTAAGTAAATTGTTTAACCTTTGTTGCTAGTAAAGTAGCGCCAATATTATATGAGTAATCATACAAAGATTTATCTGGTATCATATCAACATCGTGAAAACAAAAGTAATCACAATCATCACAGTAAATAGTTCCTATATTTTTAAGTTGACCTCTATTAAAGAGCTCTTTTTCTTTTTGCTCAACAACAACAATTTTATGTTGTATATCTGGATAAGAAGTTAGTCTTTGATTTAACTGAGGTATCAATTCAGTTAAATGTTCTAATCTATCTCTGTAAGGAATTATGATTCCAAGTTTTTTATCGTTCATATTTCTGTTCAATTTCTTTAATCATAAGGTTAGACATATTATGTAGGGAGCAAATATACTCTGCCAACACAATGTCATCGAGCTCGCAAATAGTTTTATTATTACCGTCGTAGATATTAATGTTTTTACCATCATCCCAACGAATAAACCAACGTGTCGTTTGCATTTTGGTACGTTCTTTAAACATTTTCAAATGACGCAGGTTATAGAACAGGTTAGAATTAGCTTTTTCCATTATCATATCACTGGTCTCTCTATAATGATAACTAAGATCAGGAACAAGATCGAAACCAAAATCAGCATCGGGTTCGCGACTCTCGGCAAGAAACTTCTTTGATTTATACCCAACCATCACTTTTTCTCCATAATGACCTTGATTACATTTCCAAGACTAGTATGATCGTAATAACTATAGAGCGTCACACCCATACTATCGATAGCTTTATCGATACATTCATCAACAACCTGATTGATAACAGGAGTCAATGCTGTTCGAAGCTCTTGTCTAACATGATCTTGAAACAACTTGAAAAGCAGATCATCTTTCAATGGGTTACCTGTTTGACTATATGCCATTATTTTCAATTCCTGTTATTGTCTTGTTACAACGCTTATACCAATCATCACGCTGACACTGAGCCTTTTCATAACTCAATTCGATATAATCATTGGCGATGAAATGTACCATATCGCGATATTTTTCCAAGTCAGCAATTGTCTGTTTCATTTCCATGATACCACCAGGACCGGAAGTCAGCTGTTCAATACGTTCAGCTGAAACTCGAACAGTTTCAATCAAAATTCTATTTTCTGATTCTGAACTCATGTTTTGCTCCATTTCGTAAGAGCCAGCTTCGCCGCCAGATCTCTATATGTATTTGACTTGATTATAAACTGAATGAACTCAGAAGTCAAGCCCGCAAGCACCATATCGTTAATATCTTTATGCTCTAGATTCTCTGGCCAGATACAAACCGAGTATCCCTGCATGATAGCTTTGTCTAGCTTCTTAATCGTATCCTTACTTCTTGGCTCGTTATCGTAAACTACCACCATGGAAGATTTGGCTTGGCTGTCAAAAGAACCCACAGCAGAAACAAGATCACCACCAGCAGTAGCAATACTATTAGGGATAAACATAGAATCAATCGGACCCTCCAACACATATACAGTCTTATCAAAGTTAGCTGTATCTAATCCATAGACCTTCGGAACAGCATCGTTCAAAACGATCGTGATATATTTAACCTTAGACGGTCCAAGTGCCCTACCCTGATACGCATGCATATTCTTATCTTTATCAAAGAAAGGAATAAGAAGCCTCGTCTCGTCATGGATCAAAGATTCTGCTTCGAACTTGTTAGGAACCAAGTTGTTGGTAAACTGTTTGAAGTTAGGACAGCTGAACAGCTTCGCATGATAGGGATTAGGTATCTTTCTAGCATCAACGAACTTCTTCACCCTATGATCGGGCGATAGCTGACTGACCTTCTTCAGCCCCTTGAGAGGACCACTCTTAAGGAATACTGGCTTCTTCATCTTTTCAACGAAAGACTCATAGTCAAGCTGCTCAGGAGTTTTCCTATCCTGGAGCTTCTCGAGCTGCATCTCGTTATAGATGTTCTGATCTACGCTCTTGATAAAGTTGGGCACAGACATGGTCGCATTGCAGTTATGGCAATGAAACATCATGTTACCTTGCTTCTCAAAGATATAGGCTCGTGCCTTATGCGTATGTGTTTGGGAGTCTCCGCAGATAGGGCAGCGAAAGTTGTATAGGTTCGAACCCTTACGCTTGAACTTTTCAAGGCGTCCAGAGATCAATCCAATGTATTTGTGCTGAATCCAATCCATGCTTATTTCCTTGTTACAGTTATATTATACCCTGTAAACGGAAAAAGTCAAAGCTTTTTAATGGATTAATTTTAAGTAATTTGCGGCATTTGTGAGAAGCCAGGTAATAACCATACCGCCTCCGATTGCCATATACATATATCTTTCTAATTGATTTATTTTATTCAAAAGAAAATTATGTTGTTCTGTTGATTCTTTACGTAGTTTTGATATTTCTTCAAGAATGCCGTTGTCCTGGTCCCTCATAGTATTGTATACGTCATTGAATTTTTCATCCATAAGTTCGCGGCGTTTTTCGAATTTTAAATCTAACGAAGATGTTTCTTTTTCTTGCTGTGAAATTCTTAATTCATGAACAGCAATCATCTGTTTGAGTTCAGCAGAAATATTGGTGAGTTTTTCTATCGCAGCTTCGATACGATCATTAGACGGGGGCATTGCGACTCAAAATGTTTCTGAGTTTCTTTTTCTTTGTTCCTAGTAGTGGATCAAAGTTTGCTATGTCTTTTCCAGTATGAATAGCAGGTAAAGCAGAGGTAGTCATTCCTTCGCCCTCTTCGCTGATTGGTTTGGCTTTGAAAGTTTTAGGATATTTTGTATCGTAATCGCGCATTATTCTACCTGCGATCGCATTAGCGTTATCTTCCCTTGATTGATCGGAAGCTTTACTATTGCCCTGTCTAAAATGAGTAAGTTCATGGGCGAGTGTACGCATTACGTCGATTGGATGACGATTGGTTACTCTAACAACAACTTCTTTACCCTTGGAATGACCAAAGGCTTGTTTCTCATCTTCATCCGAACCAACAAAACGAATATGAGGCTGACCTCTGAGCTTCAAATGCTTTGTCGCGAAAGATACGAACTTTTGAACGTGTTGTAAAGATTTATCCATTACACTTTCCTTAACCTTGATACTATAATAGGATCAATCTCAATGAGATTAGTATCTATTATTTTCTCTTCACCAACGTTCATAATTTGTTCTGGTAATATATCTAATAAAATTAAAAAAGGCTTTATGTATCTCATCTGAGGTTGTAGTTTCAGATATAAGATTTTACATAAAGCCTCTGGGCCAAAACAGTTATTCAAAACAATAATATGATTTAATATAAGTCGTTCTTTTAAATCACCATTTTCAACATATCTGGTTATTAATTTTTTAATGTACTTTATTCTATTTAAATCTTCAATAAAGTCCTCTGTTGAGGCATATTGATAATTTTCGTAGTTATGGGCGCAATATAATAAAAAGTTTTTATCCGTCAAATATTCATTCATTATGATTCTTTATTTTTATGGACCCCAGGCACCGCCATCAATATTCCATGCACCATCAACAAACATTGTTAGTGATAAAGATCGACCCCAACCACCACCATTCCAAATCCAATAACTATTAGCTATTACTTGTCCAGAAGGAATGCGCATATTATCCATCCAAATTAAAATATTTTCTTCTGCATAATTACCAGTTTTTGTAGTAATATACATTAACTGGCCATTTGAACCATTAGGAAGATAATAGTTGTGAGCTTGATCTTCTGAATTTGTACCAAGTGCTTGTACTTGTTTGGTTAAAGACAAAGTAGTTGCAGTTGTTTTATAGTTAGTATTAGAAGATGTTGCGGAATTAACTGCAACGTTATTAATACTTAAATTTGTAGTTAAACTATTTGAAAGGTTTTCTGCTGTAATAGTTCTTGCAGATGGACTGCCCGAAGGGTCGCGAAGAATCACGACCCTATCGGTTTTGGCTAATGAAGTAGCTTGTGGTAATTCAGATAGCTTTTTGCTGTTATCTGACATCTATTAAGCAACCGGAGTAGCGGTGCCTACCCAGTCCCATACTTCCTGATAGTCTCTTCTGTTTAGGAAGTCAGCATAAGCTACAGCTTCCTTATCAGCAGCAGCCTGATCAGCAAACTCAGCTGGAGACTTGAATCTCTTTGCATCGGTGTTAGTTACGGTAGCGTTTTCTTTTTTTACTGAAGTAGCAGTGATAGTGAAATTTGGCATTTTACGTCCTTACAATCTTATGGGTTATAGTACACGATTTCTTTAGTAGCAGTATTATAATAAAGCTGTCTCATATCACCAGTAACTTCAGAAACGCTACGAACTGGATTCACATAGAATGAATTTGCTTGTACAGTATTTAATGTTTCACCAAGTGAATTAATAACGATTGTGCGAGGATGCTGATCAGTTTCACCAGCTCTGTTACCGATAGCAACTGACAGAGTGCCCTGATTGGTGCCACCAGCAAGCCAGCCAAATGCGATACCATAATTGTCTTGATTAGCATAGCCAGCTTTTCTACCGATTGCGATCGCATGGTCGCCCTGAATGTCGTTACCAGCTTGTGAACCAATTGCAATGGCATAATTATCTTGTAAATTATAACCAGCATTTTCACCAATCGAAACGCTATAGCTGCCCTGATGATCGCTACCAGCACCAACACCAATAGCAACTGCACGATTGCCCTGATATTCGTCAGCTGCGTAATGACCAATTGCTACTGACTGATTGCCTTGCGACTGATCGCCAGCGGATCTACCGATAGCAATAGAATCCCAACCCTGCAAATAGTAACCAGCATCTCTACCGATTGCGATGGCGTGATACTTCTGCTGGTCATAACCAGCCCAAAAACCAATTGCGATAACTTCTTCGCCGTCACCATTTGGATCGCGCCCATATTGTCCAGCTTGCCAACCAATAGCAATACCGTAGTCATCTTGACTATCTTGCCCAGCCTGATAACCGATAGCTATAGCGCCATAATTTTGACTTGTCTGACCAGCACCTGTTCCGATAGCAATAGTATTGCCAAATGTACCCTGACTGATAGTCAAGCCACCAGCATTACCATCGCCCACACGAAGAGTTAATTCTTCTGGATCATAAAAAAGTTCACCAACGTCGGCTTTATAGTCGCCAGCTGCTGTACCACCTAGTTTATCTACGAATACTTTATAAGTTACATTTGACATTTAAATTGCTCCTTTAAAAAATTAAGCGTCTGGAAGTACAAAATCGTCTGATGCATCTGCTGTGGTAGCTGCAGTACCATAAGCAGCACTCTGCTTGCCGAGCGAACCCATAGCAACAAGCACTTCATATTGAACACGACCAGCACGTCCACCAGTACCTTCTGTACGAAGAACCCAGCCAGCATGGGCAGCACCATCATTTTTCGCACCACCAACGGTTAAATTACCAGTTGCAGTATCGCCTCTAATTGTGTGAATTTCGCCACTAGAAGTAACACGAGTATCAGTGATGTTAACATTTGTACCATAAGGTGTTGTCGAGATAGCAATTGTAGTAGTGTTAGCAAATGAAACATAGTAGTATGAATTACCAGTCAAAGGTGCAATTGCTGTATTGTCAGTTGGTACTGAGTAATACAATCTATCACCAACTTGCCATTTTGAGTTAGCAGTTGATACTATAATGGTATCAGTTGTGTTTGAGAAACCAACAGAATTGGCAGTAATATTGATTGCTGCAGGTGCTGCAATTGAAGCTGTTGGTGGTGTAATATAACCTGAACCACGAGTTTGAATTTTAAGCGCAGTAACTCTGCCATTTACAACTTGTGCATTAGCAACGCCAGATGTACCGCCCTGTGTAACTGTAAGAGTTACCGCAGCGTTGGCAGCATACCCAGAACCACCTGTTACAACAACACCATCAAAAAGACCACCGGAATTTACGCCCATTTCTGTTGAATCGATACCAAACACACCTATAGCGACACCTGGAATGAAAGCCCCAACTGTGGTATTACCAAATAGATTCTTGTCTGTATTTGCACGAGTGCTATTTGTATTACCTTGGTGAGCATAATCACCACCACCTGCTTTTACAAGAGCATAAGTACCGATTGGTGCGCCATTCGATGTTTCTACAGTAGTACTAGTTGTAACGGTAACGGATTTATCGTTTCTACCCCATTGTGACATTAGTTTATCCTCCTAGGAAATTCTTTTCTTATATTTATATTAATTTAAATCTATCATATCTGATTGATATGCTGATCTCTTATGGTATCTTTTTTCTAAATCGTTATCGATAACGATATGATAGTGATCATTACTAGTTACCACTGGGGGTTCGCGAACGATAGTTGCTTCTTTAAAAGTAACAACTTCTACTGGTTTTTCAACAGGCTTTAGTGGGGACTTATTTTCCCCACCAACTATTATATTTTTAGCAATGATTGCCATTATTACTTCTTGCCACCAACTAGCTTGCTACCACCAAGAGATACCTTACCAGCACCACCCTTTAGGTTTGCTTTTTCTACTTTTGAAAGATCAGTTGTAACGCTCTGACTTGTTGGCGCAGATGTTCTTGAATCGCCGAAGTGCTTATCAAGGAAACCAGAATATTCCTTTTCCTTTGCAGCTGGCTTTTCAGTATTATGATACTTGTCATAGAAGCCATGAAGATCTGAACGATGTATTTTCTTAGTTACTGGGGCTTCTGGTGAAGATGCTGGGTGTGTAATAGTTTTGAAACCGTGTTCGTCTTCACGACCATGACGGATTTGATCTAGAACGTGAGGAACACCCTTTGGCTCTTCATCTGGCATTGAAGCGCCTTTTGCATCAGCACCACCCTTATGAGCCTTGCCCTTATACGAACCACGCTTCTGGCCAGCCTTAACACCACGAGCCATTTCATCAATATATTCGAACTCATCAGTAAGATCACGGTTAGGAACTGTATCGCCGATACCTCTTGAATTTGCTCCAGTAGTAGTGCGGAGTCTTCTCTGTTCTGACTTTTGATCAACAGGTCCGCCTTCTAGAACTGATGCAAAGTGTGCTAGTTCTGCTTCGGAAAAACCAGGATCAGTTTCTTCTTCCATTTCGCCATGCTTATCACGATCAGCACGATAGGCTTTAATCTTTTCAGACTTCTTTCCTGAACGGAGCTTTCTAAAATCATCACCATCAATCTTACCATTATTATTGGCATCAATATTCTTTTGCTTGCCCTTTAGCTCTTCTTCCATCTTGCCAGCCTTCTTGGCAGCAGCAATTCTAGAACCAAGGTATTCGTCTTTGCCAGACTCAACCTTACCGTCGCCATCATAGTCCTTCTTTGCCTTCTTTGATTCATTAATTTTCAAAAATGCATCAATAAGTGTTGATTCAGACATTTTTCTTTTCTTTGCAACAGAAACAGACTTTGAACTCTTACTATAGAACGATACAGGATCTGTTGAATTTACAGAAATAGAAGTATCAGCTGATGCATTTTTATCATCATCGTCATTATCTGGTTCTTTGTCTTTAGCTATTTCCGTTGTTTTTGGTGCAGAAGGAATTTTAAAATAGTCTTCTGGACCCTTTGAATGACCAAGAGCAACTCTCATTCTACGATCGATTTCATCCTCAGATGGCTTTTCAGCTGCGTTAGGGGAATCTTTTTTGAAATAGTCTTCTGGCTTCTTTTTATCTTTATCGATACCATATTTATCTAAAATATCTTTATCGATACCCTTTCCGATTGAAGAAGGTTCATCATCATTATCCAAAGCATCTTTATTTCTCTTATACTGTTCATCCCCAGCACCTCTATACTGATTATAAACGATAGCAGGGTCGTTTGCATCAGATTTCTTTCCACCTGATGTGCCGTATTCAGCGCCAGCAATAGTTCCGTCGCCAACACCGCCTTCGTATCTTGACTTCATTTTTTTGGCGGCTTCAAAAATATTACCAGCCTCAGTTTTTTGTAGTTTTAAAAATGCATTAATAAGAACTGACTCTGACATTTTTTTCTTTCCTTTTGATGGTCCTGATTCGGCGGTTTCATCATTGTCGATTTGAGATTGGTTTCTTCTATCTTCAACATTATTCGACTGTCTACCAGACATTGTTTTATCGCGATAAGAACCAGAGGAATTAGTTGGTGAATTACTTGCAGTTTGAGTTTTTGGTGTATCATCACCTTTAAATATATCGCTCATGTCCATATTGCCGCCTTTAGATGAGCCACCAGTTTTTTCTGGAGCTGAATTGGGGCGTGGAGTTTCAGATGGTCGCGATGGTTTTGATGAACCAGACGATTTGTTAAATATATCGGCGAAATCATTAGGAGCTTTTCCTCCCTTTGCTCTTGCAATTTCAGCTTCTGCTCTATGAAATGCACCTGTATCTTCATTATCAGAACCTACACCATGCTTCTTATAGATAGCTGCTGTATCAACTTCTGACGCTGCCTGTGATTTAGGAGCAGGAGCTTTTGGTGCAGTTTCAGATGGACGACGCTGTGGCTGAGGAGGTGCTGGACGAGGGCGTGGTAGAGGAACAGCACCACCCTGTGAAACGCCTCCAGGCTGTGTTGCTGGGGCATCATCAGTAGAAGCACTAGCAGTTGGACTCTGATTTTTATTCAAAGCAGCAATTACACCACCTGTACCAAGTGCAGCTCCTCCAATAGCAATAGTAGGAATTTTAGATTTATAATCAAAACCTATCTTACCGTTTGGTGCTGATGGAGCCGGAGCTTGAGGACCTGTAGAATTAAAATTACCAGTTGATGACGTAGTAGATGGAGCAGGTTTTACAGTTGGTTTTGGCGGAGTAACAACATCAATTGGATCTGATATAGATTTTGGTGGAGTTACGATTTTACCATTTTGCATTGGCTGACCAAAAATATCTGTTTGTGAAAATTTACCACTATCTACAGTTGGGTTAGAACCAGAAATACTATTAGATGGAGCAGTAGTTGGTTTAACTTTTGTAGTTTTTACAGATTTTGGCTTAATTAAATTTTCAGCTCCGCCAGCCTTTGCTTCTGCTTCTATTCCGGGTTGAGGTTCAGTTATTTTACCTGTTTTTGGATCAGCGCCAAATTTTGGCTTTGGGGGTGTAATTTTAGGAGTAGGAGTTCCCTCATAAAGAGATCTAGCATATGCTTCTCTTTGTTCATTTATTTTTCTCTGAACCGCTGCTAAAGCTTCCTGAATTGTTTGTTTCTTGTCAGACATTTCTATTTCCTTAAACTAGTTTTCATTATCGTATTTATGATTTAGCTTAGGTTCAAAATCTACTAATGGATTTGGACCGCCTTCTTTTTCTTCTTTTTTCTTTTTAATAACAGACTTAACAAGACCAGCCAGTTTCTTTTCTTCATCAATAATTTTAGACTTAATAGTAGCATTTCTAGCAAGAACTGACTTAGGATCTTTAACACCAGCCGAATCAGGTCGACCAACTAATTCTTTTGATGAATCTTTACGACGAGTATTGTCTGGCCCAAAATCTTCACTTATTCTTCTCTTATCGGCTCTATGAGTAACCCATGGGTTTGAATGATTTTTGTTCCAGTTATATTGTGCACCTAGCGAAGATAAGCCGCCGCCGAAAAAAGGAATAGGGATAGGTGGGATTTTCGTTTTTACTTTTGTTTCCGGAGCCTTTTCCGGTGTTTTTTCATTAGAAAGTTCAGGCTTAGGTTCTTCCGCTGGTTTTGGACCTGGACCAGGTTCTTCACTTGGTTTAGGTGAAGTTTTCTCATCAGGAGTTTCTGCTGGTTCCTTTGAAGGTTCCTTTGTTGGCTCTTTTGATGGTTCCTTAGAAGGTTCTTCGTTTGGAGTTTCTGCTGGTTCTTCAGATGGCGCTGGCTCTTCTTTTGGTTTTTTACCTGGCTTTTTAGTAGGTACCTGCTTAGGTAATGCAGGGTCTTGGCCTGGTTGCGGTGGCTGTGGCTGCTCTGGCACAACTTCTGGTTTAGGAGCTTCAGGTTTTACCTCTGGCGCAGGAGTTTTTGGTTTTGGAGCTGGAATTTTAGGTTTGTAAGGTATTTCAAATTCATTTAAAGCAGCGTTCCTCACTGCTAAAATAGTTTCTTTTAATGATTTTTTATTTTTAGTTGGACCTGATTCTTTTTCTGTTTTATCATCTTTTGAAACAATGCCAACAGGTGCACCAAATATATCACTTGATGATGGCTTATTAGAAGATGTAGGAACACTATTAGGTTTAGGTTCACTTTTATTGGGATTAAAAATATCGTCTACATTTACATTTGGTTTTGAATTATCTTCATCTTTATCCGGACTTTGTGGATCCACAACTCCCTTTACCATAGTTGGTATAGCAGATTTAAATGTACCTTTAACGGCAGGAATCGCATCTAAAGCTGAAGCAGTATATTGACCTTTTTCAGCATGCCCATAAGCATCAGACCCCATACGAATTGAACCAATTCCTGGGGTTATGATAGGGATTTTTTTAATTGTACCTAATCTCATTGCAGGATGAGCATAAGAAGCTATATCAGCAACAGTTGCAGCTCCTTTTAATCTAGCTTCTGTATTTTCTGGTGTTGCATTTGACAAACTTCTTCTAACTGAAGAAGGAACCATTTTTTGTTGAGCTGGTGTTAATTTAGAAAAGTTATCTTTTTTCTGTGCTAAGTTTTTACCGATTTCATCGGAAGACGGCATATTTTTATCTGTATTAAAAAAATCTCTAACCTTTTTAGTACCAGCACTTAATGTGCTTTTTACAGCATCTGGTATTACTTCAGCAACAGGGTCTGCTATTCTACTCAATCCACTATCTATTTTATTTCTAATAGGAGCAATATTTTCTTTACCCCATTCTTGTGCCGCACCCAACCCCTTATCAAATGCATTTTCAGTGGCTTTTGGGGCCACGACAGCTGAACCACCAATACCAGTTGCTGCACCAATACCTATAGATTTACCAGTTCCTATTTTAAGACGAGCAGCCTCAACAAGCTTACCATGCATAGTCATGCTTTTATCTTGCTTTGCTGCTCTTCTATTAGTTGAAGTTCTCATCGCAGCCTTAGTATGTCCAGGACCAATTTCAGGAGTTCCGCCCTGGAATTGATTACCTTTAAATTCAACACCAACAAGACTAATAGCTTCCATTAGCTCTTCTGTGTGCTCTTTTAGCTTCTTGGTGTCTCTTGAATCCATATAATCGGCAACGGTATCAAGATAGTCAGCGCCTTTGGTGATCTTTGACTGTACCCAAGCCTCTAGCTCGCCCTCACCATCCATATGAGCCATAAGACGCTTCGCCGCATCAATAGCAGTGCGAAGTTCATTACGAGCCATTTCAAACTCGAAGTCTTCATTTAATGGCTTTTTAGTATACTGTTGATCTCTAACAGCATTTCTAATAGCATGCTCGAGGCTTATGTACTTCTTTGTCATCTAATTAACCTTTAGTAATTGAACGTAACTGCCAACCATGTTTTTCGTGAGCATCGATACGGTCCTGTAGGAAGTTAGCAAGACCCATCTTTTTATTCTTTTCGGCAATAGCCTGAGTTTTAGTAAGCTGTTCGATAATAGTTGCATTATCATCAGTTAACTTCTTCATCATAGACATAGCAGCAGGAATATTAACTTCATCGCTGACTAATGATAGTTCCTTGTAACGTAGGAATGAAGCAGGTGCATATGCTCCTAGTGTACGAAGGTGTTCTGCAATAGGATCAACCGCACCAAATGCTTCTTCCCATAGACCCCCAAGAAAATCATGGTACTGTGGAAAGTTTGGACCTTCTACATTCCAATGGAAACCATGAGCCTTTAGATAAAAGGCGAAGGTTGTCGCAAGCGATACCTTCATTTCTTGAATAAGATCATCCATATTACTTTACTTTCTTCTTACGAACTTTTTTAACTGGTGCAACAACTACAGGAGCAACGATTGCAGCTGCAGCTTTCTTTGTTCTTTTCTTTACAACCTTAACAGGCTCTTCGACAACTGCTTTAGTTTCCGCCAAAACAACTTCTTGAACCTTATCGAGAAGCTCTGCACTCTCCTTCGGTACATCAATAATTGCAGTCTGTACAGTTTCCTCAACCTTAGCGATAACTTCTTCTACTACTTTTTCAACTTCAGCAACTATTTCTTTTGCTACTTTAGTTTCTGTTTCAACAAAAGCTACCAATTCTTCTTTATACTTAGCTACTGCAACTTCGACGTCTGCTTCGACTTTTTTGACTTCTTCAACAACTGGTTCAACAGTAGCTACTACTTCTTTAAGAACCTCTTCAACAGGTTTCCCAACCTTAGCAGCTTCTTCCATCACCTTGACGAAAATTTCTTCTGTCTTAGCATCGATATTAACTTTAACTTCTTCTTGAGCTTTATCAACAACTGGTTCTTTTGCCTTTTCTTCAACTGGTGTTTCTTTCTTTGATACCATTTTATAAATTGTATAACCGACGATACCTAAAATTGCTATTCCGATAATTGTTTCCATTTCATTTCTCCTTATAATTAATCATTAGTTATTTATTTTTTTGTATATTGAACTTACCGCCCTGGTTACTGTGAACCTGCTGTGATAAAGTTCCTCTTAAGTTCTGTTGAACACTACCAAACCCATCGCCATGTTTTACGGTTTTCTCAACGCCATCTGGTGTATATTTTTGTGCATGGTTTTTTCTACTTAAAAAATCAGCTGGAATTTCAGTTGCTGGATGAGGCTCACCTTTTTCAGCCATATCTATTTCAGTTTCAGCTTTTTTTGCATTAAGTCTAAGTTTGAAATGAGAAAGCTTATCCTTATCAAGCTTAACTTCTTCTTTCAATTTAGGCGAAACAGTTGGTTTACTGGGGCGTGATTGTTTCGTTTGAGGTTCTGATGATGTTCGGTCGTCAGCTTTATGGACGCTTACTTGTACTTTATTTTTCTCTGCTTCTCTATCTTTAATTAAATCAGTTAATCCCTTTTCAATTTTAGGATCTAGTTCTTCTTTAATTGTTTTCTTAATAATACCAAGTATTTTTCTCTTAGGCGGAAGTTTTTGATTTGGCGTGTCGCCAGCATATAATTGAGCAGCTGAACGTGTACCATCCATTCTCGATAATGGATTATTCTTATCTGATGACTTAGGATCAGAACCTGTATACTCTTCGTTCTGGGAATTCTTTAAATCGGCTGCAGTTGGTGCGCCTTTTGATCCTGGCTTACGCATATGCTCGCCAGAACCATTCTTAATGCGTTCTCTCTTGGCATGAATATTATCCCATAGACCACGCTTTTCAGTAATAGTCGAAGGTCTCGCACACGAACCTGGAGCACATGGCTTAGTTCCTGGAACACGTTTGTAACCATCCCAACAGTTACATGTTTTCTCGTTAATTTGAGTTTCTTCACAGTTCCACTTACGCAATGCTAATGCCTTTCGAGTTGGCTCGCCATTTGGCTTTCTCATCGGTCCTTTAACGCCACCCATACGGGCACAAAATGATTTACGACGATTGGCAGATTTTGAACCAGCCTTTAATTTTGATGGGGGAGTAGTTACGGGTGCCTTTAAATTGCTACCTGTTGTTCTATTATAATGATCACGCCCCTTTTGAGTTAGACCACCAGTAGGGTTCTTATAACCCTTGCCATCTTCGGTAATTAGATCATCATCTAAGTCTGCGGCGAATCCGCCAGCAATAAATGAGTTTACACGATCAAATGCAAACTGCTCTGGAGTTTGACCAAATGATTCGTTCCAAATATTATACCCACGATAATATACTGTTTCCAATATATTAGTTGGGATTCCTGATTTTTGGGATTTCTTGTATAGTGATAGTTTAGCTTCGTTAGTGAGAGCTATAGCAGACCCATCCAGCTGTTCTACAACTACTAGCTGAGGATCAAATTTCTTAAATCTTTTTACCATTGGAGTTTCCCTTTAGGCTTATCCAAGAACATCGAGCAGGTCTGCCATAGCCTATACTGCACTAACATTCTTATTTAGCTTTTCTGTATTCTTTCGGATTGAATGCTTTGAAACCAAGAGGTGCATGAAGTTTCACGTGGTTCATTAAATCGCCATTTTCATCGTCTTTTGCTAATCCATTTGTCTCTATATATGATGAAACTTTATCAGAAGATGCAGCTGGATTACCAGAATTAAAACCAAGACCGCCAACAGCAGCAGTTATGTTTTCCTTAATAGGTTTCTTTTTCTTTGGTCCGCTTTCCATAGGAGCGCCACGAGATGATAAGTCAGCTACGGATGCTGCGTTTCCTTCATTGGGAACGTAACCAGAGTTTTCTTTAATTGGTTTCTTAGGCTTAACGGTTGGTTGTGGCTTATCATCAGAAGTAATAGCATCAACTGCAGCACCAGCAACAGCGCCAAGAGGACCACGAATTGCATTAGTTGCCAATCTGGCTGCGCCTTTTGCAACTCCAGCTAAATCGCCTTTATATGCAGAAGAACCCATATCGCCAAGAGTGCCAAGTGGTGTGTACTGCTTTAAAGCAGATGATATTGCTGTATCTGGGGCGCTCATATTTCTACGACGAGTTTCATCTTCGTCTGCATCTTCTTAATGGTTAATTTCTGCTGTTCTTTTTCTCTCTTTGCCTTATAATAATCCTGCTTCATATTTTCAATCTCTGCTTCTTTAGCAGGAGTAAAATGATCAGGAAATTTTGTTCTCATATAATCAAGAGTTTTATCTTTCATCTTCTGGTCTTCAGCATGGTCATTATCTATTAACTGAGAACCTGGTTCGTAGATAGTTCTAACATATCTATCAGCAACTCTGCTCTGTTGTTCTGGATTTAAATGTTTCTTCATACTATCAAGAACGCCATGATATGAACCAAAGGTTTTCATATCTTCAGGTTCTGGTGCCTTACCAAACATCTTACCATAAATTGATGGTAGGCTTGTATCGTACTGACTTTCTTTTGGAGTTAATTCTCTATAAACTGTATCGCCATTCTCTTGAGCGATTGGAGTATGAGATGGTCTCATGCCTCTATCGACAGAAAATGAATGATCGGCGATAAACTTTCTTGTATCACCCTTTTTATTTCTAACGACACCATTTGTGCCCTGCGCTGCAGTTACTGATCTAAGTAGCAGTTTATGGAATGCGCCCTTTATACCTGTCTTAACATCTCCCCAGTCAGAGCCATGGGCAAACTGATTCCATTCACTTGGTCGACCGTTTTCATAAGTTGCAGGTTCCATATCTATCTGTTGAACTCTACCATCATCATGACGAAATAAACCTAAGTTCTGAGTTCCTGATTTTTTACCGCCGATAAAGGTATACTTGCCATATTTTTTACCAGGCTTTAGTTGATCAGCCAACGTACCTGTATGCTCTTCAGGAATTGCAATATCAACATCACCAACCTTTGGCTTGTGTTGAGCAAATTCTTTATGAGATATTTTTGGGTCCATAAATGCGTTTGATGACCCCATGAAAGCGGATCCATCATTTAATGCTTCATGGTTTGGACCAAATATATGATTACCTGTTTTCTGGGCGTGTTCATCACTCATTTGACTCAAAGCATCGTGAAGATCACCCTGTCTTTCTTTTCTTGAAACAGCCTGTGGGTGATTAGGATCCATATGCATAGGATCTGCCCCGATCATTTGACCATGAGCATCAGGTAGCTGTAAATTTCCACCTTCGGCTAAGTAAAAGTTTTTGAAATTTATTATCATGGAGTTCTTCTCAACTTTGCTGTAACGCCTTTGCTATCACCTTTTTGAAGTTTTACAAAAGCACCCTCTGGTTCTGATTCAACACCGTCAACTGAATGAGAAAACTCACTATTCTTATGCAAAGGATTCATTAGAGCATTCTTTGCATTTTTAAGATGTGTTTGAAACTCTAAAGCTTTCTCAAAATGGTTTCTATTTCTCAATACTGTTTCTGCCATCGACGAGTGTTCTTTGTTCTTTTTCAACGAGTCAAGATAACTATCAACTGATGGCTCTAGACCTTTAGAACTCATAGATTCTATATGAGCTGCAAATTTTGATCCATGTTTGCCCATCTCATCAAAAGCTTCTGGCTTAATTTTACTATAAGCCATTTCAGCTTCTCTTTTATGGTTTAGGAATTCTCTTTGATCTTCTGGCGAATAGTTTTTAGGATTGGCTTTAATTTCAGGATCTATCATATGCACGTCAGGGTGCTTATTGAACTTACTTTTTGTTTTATCGTCTAATGGCTCAAACCCTTTTCCATTGTGCATAGACTCTAAGGAGATAGCCATCTGGGCGGCTTTTAACGATTTGCCAGTTCCGCTATTCATAGGAACAGAATAGGTTCTATTGCCAGCTTCTATATTTTGCTTACCCTTGTAACCTTTAATTTGATCTTTTGTAAACATCTTACCATCATACATCCCAGGAGTTTCAGGAGTTATCTTATGAAGATGATCAAAAGCATGTTTCAATTTATTGATTGTGTCACCATAGCCTTTATGGTTCTTTTCGATATCATCATGAGAATAATTAGGAACATTTGGGTCTGAACCAACGAAGAAGTTACCCTTTTTATCCCTACCAAAAGAAACTGGTTCGCCATTAAATTTCATCATAGTTTTAACATTAGAAGATTTACCAAGAAAATGTCTATTCAAAGCATCTAATACGTTAGCCGAATTTAAAGCGCCATTATGGCCATCATGTAAATGCATATGGTCAATGTCCTTAATCTTATTATCAGTTTGCGGTGTTTGTTCTTCTTTTAAGAAACTTTTAAAATTTATCACAATTTAACTCCAGGCTGGCGTATGTTGTCTTTGTTCGGCGGAAGGAGCTCTATTACCATTCGCTGGTGTAGGCTGTGGGGCTTCCGCTGCTTTTTTAATTCTTGCTTCTCTTTCTTCATCGGCGAGTTTTGCGTTTGGTCTAACTTCAGTTGGACCTATAAGAACTCTTCCACCTAAACCATGGTTATTTCTATCTTTAGCTGTTCTAAATATAACAGAAGTATCGGGGTGTACATCTGAATCGCCGCCATTTCTATTAATATACGATTTAGTAGAATTTAAATTTAATTCGCCGTTTTCGCCAGGAATCAATGAAATATCACCACCAATTATTCTATGAACATTTGAAAGACCGTATTCACCGCCATGCTTTACCCCATACATTGATCTATGTATTAAATCTTTATCGTGTTCATCATTAGTATCTAAAGTATGCCTTATTGCCCCAGTAAATCCTGGATCAGCAGCTCTTTCTTTCCCTAATCTATCTGTTATGCTAGAAATAGCTCTTTTGACTGCAGGGTGGTTTGCAATATGTGTAGAACCTCCCCACTGTTGGTGTCTAGTTCCTTTTAAAGAAATAAAATGCGTTGGCTTTCCGTTTTCATCATGAAAATAAGCATCAGCTTTTGGTGCGCCCCTTCCATCATATCCTAATTCTTTCCACTGATCTGGCGTTACTTTTTTTATACCAGCAGCTTCTATATGATTACCATCACCGAAACGAACTCTAACAGAACCTTTACCTGTAGTTTTTTTATGTAAATCTATACCATTTTGCATCTGTGATATTTGATCGTTTTCAACTTGTTCTGGGTTTCTTGCATTTCCAATTTTAGCCAACTTTGAAGATCTTACTACTGTTGTATTTCCATTTTCATCACCAACAGTAACATGATGTACGCCATTTTTAACTTCATGATGAACTAATTCAACTCTACTTCCTGCCGAGAATCTAACACCAGTTTTCGGATCAACATGATCAGTTGCTAATTGGTGAGTACCTGGCGCATGTTTTGATGTTGAATCACCTGGTAAATAATCTTTAATGTATTGTTCATAGTGTCTTTGTGCATTAATGCCAGACGCAGACATAGCTTTTCTTATTTCAGCTTTTTCCGTTAAATATTCTCCAAATTTAAACATTATTTCTTAGCCTTTTCTTTTTCTTTATCAGAAGGTTTCTCTGTTAGCGATGTGGTCGTTACCTTAACGTTACCAGTTTTCGCATCATGATCGACATGATGTGCATGAAACTCTGTTTCTGGATATTCCTTCTTTAGTTTTAAGAAACCGTGTAAATTATCCATTGAGTCATCATACAGATGAACCTTCTTGTGTCCAGCCTTATTTAATATGTTTCTCATGACCATTGCCTTAGTATCGGCTGGTTTGCCTTCTAAGTTGCCTGCTCTATAAACGTGAGTCTTATCAATATCGATACCATACTTTGCCATGTGATGGGCAAACTTCTTTTGATCATCAAGGTCAGATCTAGCAGTAAGGATTGCTGTCTTGCCACCATTCTTTTGGATTGCCTTTAGTTTAGCAATCATGCGACGAATAGGCTTGGCTGACTGTGTAAATATATCAGAGCTTCTGAACTCACCAAAATCATATCTATGACCAGGAGGAAGCTTATGGGTATTAAATTCTTGATTGGTTAGAGTTTGAACTCTGGCGCCAGATGGATCTGTAACATGAACTCTAAGCTTACTGTGATCATGGGCGAATAGTGTCTCGTCCATATCGAAGGCATGAAGACCCTCTGGCTTGGTTCTATCTTCAACGATGAATTGGCTGAATTTGATCATAACTATCCCTACGCAGTTTTAGTATATTTATAAAAGTCTACAAATGAAAAAAGGCGAGCCTTTTACAGCTCGCCTTTACGTAAACATGGTTGAGCGGAACCCCACCGTTTGCTCTCAACTATTCCTAGTCTCTCCTCGACTCGTGCCTCTGCAGTAGCTATAGCTACGCATACATGTTCATTACGTACTTTTATTTATATAAGACTTCATACTTTTTAAAAAGAAAGTTGGAGAAAAACCATCAAATCCTCCACCTAAATTCAAATGACGCATAAATGCACGTGCCTCAAGGAACTTATCACCAGGAAATGACTTGATTACCTGATTGGTTGTCTCCTCAAGAATATCATACATTGACTTATCCTTGCCTTCAACCAGATTATAATTCATACGACGCTTCATTTAACCAACTCCTCAATGGCCACAGGTGTATAATTACGAACTTCTACACAACAGTTAACATAACGCTTATCTTGAATTAGTTTACGGTGACTTCCTTTATGAACATGACCATGTAAGTTATACTTGCGTTTATATAATCCACTCTCGTGTAGAGGCGCATGAGTAAGAATACAATCAAACTCTTTAAAGTCTCTCCACATCATAATCTTATCAAATGTTTTATGTAGGTGTTCGCACTTACCATCATCATGATTACCAAGTATCAAACGCTTGCGACCATTGAGCCTCGATAACATCTCGTAACCTTTTTCAAAGTAAACATCACCAAGGTGATATACAATATCGTTATCTTTTACTGTATTATTCCAGCACTCAACCATATGTTCATTCATATGATGAACGTCGCGAAACTCACGAATTAGATTATTCTTATCGTCAACGAACTTTAATATATTTTCGTGCCCGAAGTGTGTATCACTGATTACAAATATGTCTCTCATTTTATCTCCCTGCTAGCATTATCATCTGCAAATAGCAGACTCGACGCTTGAAAGTCCTTTCGGTGTTCCATTCATATATAACTAATTTAGGTCGTTGACGATCTTTCCTCTCTATTTTTATATCTAATTCATTTGGTAATAGAATACCAATATGCCTTAGAGCCTTATGAGCATGGTGCTCAAGCCCATACAAGAGCTCTTTATCATACCAGCATCGAGCAAGAACAGCGCCAAGGTATTCCATGACACGATCCTTAACATCAACTGGATCAATAACTGTTTCGATTGGTGGTTCTTGTTCAAACTCTATATAACTAGACTGGGTGTTACTGTGAATCAGTTGCTTGCTGTACACTAGAACTGGAAGATTTACCATCGTTGGCCTCAATTTCATCCTCGCCAGGATGAATGGTAAGTGTTGCTTCTCTTAGTCTATGTCCTCTATCATGCCACGCCTGAATACGATAAGGACGTTCGATGTCAGGTACTTCATGTCCAAGTTTTCTATACCAAGCCTCACTAGCAGTAGGAGCAAATGTCCAGTATCCAAGCGCATATGCCGCATCGCCAGGAGGGACAATCACGAATCCTTTAATTACTTTTTCTATCACTTGAACCCCGCAAACTTAGCTCTATCAAACTTACTCTTTGGCTTACTACGCTCGTTATCTTCATTACCAAACTTAGTATTATCCATCACAGGTCCGTCCATCAAGTCCTCCTGAGCCGAACCCTCTACATCATATAAACGCATCTTGCTGCGATCCACCCCAACAACAAACCTAGAATTAATCCCAGGATCATTGTATCGATTCTTAAGCTGTTTAACCACAATTTGATTGAGGTCTGCCATTTCCTCGGACTGCTTGATGAGTGCAAACATAAAATCAGCTGTGGCTGGGAGTCCAAAGGATTCCGATGTATCTTCCAATCCCACGTCGCTGTTCGAATATCCGCTTCGAGTTGTCTGAGTCGCACTGACGAGAGGAACATCGAACTCAACTGCCAACCCTCGTAGCTCTTCTGCGATTGCTTTGACAAGGGTATATGAATTGACGTTGGCTCCATGTTTAATCCTCGATGACATACAGATATTCAGGTAATCAATATAGATAATGTCTGGTATAAAGTTTTTCTTAATTTTCAACTCATTCAGCAGATGACGAAAGTTAGCCGACCCCGCACAGGCTGTAGGATATTCCTTTACGATCAACTTACCAGTTGTCTTGCCTTTGACTCGAGCAATCTTCTTATCATATACGTCCTTTGGTAAAAGCTTAAGATCATCAAGCGATACATCAAGGAGATTAGCATCGATACGCTCGGCGATACGTTCCTCTGACATTTCAAGAGTAATATATAAAACACTCAACCCCTTAGTCAGGTTAGCCGCTGCGCAATGACACATGAACAGAGATTTACCAACGCCAGTACCTGCTAGAGCAATGTTGAGCGTTTTACGAGGCAACCCGCCTTGCGTGATCTTATTGAAGTAGTCGATGTCGAATGGGATGCGCTCTTCTTTCCTGCGGTAGAACTCATAGCGTGAATCCGCATCTTCAAGGAAGTCATGACCAATATGCGTGTCAAAGGATACAGCAAGTGCATCCTGAAGGATCTGTGGTATAGCGCCCTTCGTGGTTTTTCCAGAACTGTCATCAAGAATCCCGATTGACGCCATGATCGCATTATAGACTGCTTTGTCCTGACAGAATTTCTCTGTTTGGTCCAAGAGCCAATCGATTTGGGTTTCTGGGTCGTATTCAAGACCAATGATCAATTCCTTAGATTGCTTAAAAGTCTCTTCGCTGATTCCATCCTTGTTCGATAGATCAATAGCAAGAGCTTCCTTAGACGGAAACGCATTATACTTGTCTACATATTCTTTAATGAGTCGGAATACAGCTTTTTCAGTCTGCGATGCGAAATACTCCTCTTTGAGAAAGGGTATGCACTTTCTACTGTATTCTTCATTGTATACCAGATTCCCAAGAATCGCATTTTCAATCGCCAGTGCCATTTGTTCTCCCATACGTCTTTCGCAAACTTCGCCATTCGTGGTGTGCCAACTTGTACCGAGGGTCTTAGTGGCGCTGTATAATTAAGAAGCTTTGACATTCAGTATACCAAGCGTAAAATTCTCAGCTGCATCTTCTGCATACCGAAGACTCTTTCCAGGAAAAGAAATAGTATCTACAATCTTTAATCCACTCAGGTGTACGTCGTAAAACTCAACGAAATAACATTGAGTATTAGCATCGACGAAAACCATAGCTTTCTTGTAACGATCATCACTCCAAAATTCAGATAAAACCTTACTCATCATCGCTCTCCATGATTGCGCCCATAGCCATCTTATACTTGTTCTCGATATACTTAGCAAAGTCAGTGTTACTGAACATATCCATCCAGAACTTCTTGTTATCAACAATATCACCAGCACGCATCGACGGCTGACGAACCTCGCCAGTTTCCTTGTCTACGGTAGCATACCAGCCATTCTTAGGCTTAACGATATAACCGCCATCAAGTGCAACATCAAGCAAGCCAGACCAGCGATTGATACCACCTTCGAAAGAAACGGTGATTGGGATCTTCGACTTCTCCTTGACGTAACGAGACTTCTCCACATTGATGACAAAGTGGTAACCAGAAATGCCATCGGCGTCCTTCTCCTGTTGACGACCAAGGATCCAGATATTGTCAGAGCCATAGTACGAACCAGTACCGCCACCAACGATGTCCTTGGGATAAAGACCAATCTCCTTATATGTATGATTGATCACTGCCATAGGAATATCCTTGAGAGACAAGTGCGGAGTGATCATACGGAAGAGAGACTTAAGCTGCTTGGCACGAGTCATATCTGCTACGCTCTTGCCATCGAGCGCATCATCAACTTCTTTCTTTGAAGCAAGGTTACCGATAGAGTCGATAACAATCATACAATGATCATCACGAGTCAGCTGCTTCATCTGCTGCATGATATCAAACTTCAACTCTTCGACGTCTGTGATAGGTGTATGAACCACAGAATCAAAAGGAATACCGAACGTTTGAAAATAAGACTGAGGAGTACCAAACTCAGAATCATAAAACAGGATGATACCATCAGGATACTTCTTAAGGAACGAGGAAGCTAGAAGCAGTGCGAAACCAGTTTTGAAGTGCTTTGACGGTCCAGCCAACATGGTCAAACCAGGAGTAATTCCACCATCAACAGAGCCAGAAAGAGCAACGTTGATCATAGGCACAGAGGTAGGAATCATATCTTTCTTGGTGAAGATCTTACTATCTGTAAGCGTAGCAGTCAAATCAATAGTGGAATTCTTAATCAAACGATCTTTAAGTGACATATTATTTCCTTCATGTGGGGATCTATGTATAAACCAATCTCTTAGCATAGTATACCTTAGATAACACTATCATCAATTTTTAGTATACTATGTTCTTTCGGTTTAGTCAAGGCTTTTAATTGACCCAACCCATGGTTAGCTGCAAGCAGAAGGAGAACAGCAAGAGGGTCAAAAACAAGGACCAGAAGAATAATGACCATGCGAACTGCCTTTTCGAGTTGTTCGGTTCCGGTGCTTGAATAGACCAGCTCTGCAATATACTTGAGGGGTCCCACCTCTGCTTCCAGCTTTTTGATTCCGGAGGTAAGGGCAACTTTTTCGGCGGTATATGTGGATATATCCCTGACATTTTCTTGTTTCCTTTTTATCAGGCTCTCTCTTGTTTTTCTCTGCTGATCAGCAGCCCTAAGTGAATTGGTAGCCTGTCCCTTTTCAGTTAGTTTACTAATAGCAGCATCTATCTGTGCTATCTGTTTGTCTAAGTCGGCAACTGTTTGCTTGAGGTAATCTATCTTTTGATCTAATATCACAACCTGATCAGCAGATCCTGTGTTAATGTTTAATGTCTGTTCAATATGAGCTTTTGATAAGAATCCGAAAATTCCCATACTTGATATGAACATTAAAATAATAACTGCTGATGTTAAATAGGATTTCAGCAGCAATGGGCAAGTATTCCAATTTCTGTATAACCATGACGCTGTTACCAACTTTCCAAGTTCAAGTGTTACGCCCATCACCACAACAGCAACGAATGCTGATGAAAAGATAGCTGTAAGTCCTAATATAGAATAGTAGGCTGACACTCCAGAGACTGCCAGCGCAACAACTAGTGCTATGTAATTAATCATTCTTTCATTACATATTCATCTATCTTCTTGATGAATGCCTTTATCTTTTCTGAACGATCTGGCCAGAGGATATATTCCTTCTCTGGGTCTTTGGCCAAATTATTTAGCAGAGGCATGATCATATTACGAAGCCCATGAAGCTTATCTGTAAG
>Ga0114978_10000880_pt1 | contig 25190 bp, 22 predicted proteins | sample S_140212_EF_Meta_FD_87027 | JGI IMG/M metagenome (GOLD analysis project Ga0114978, IMG submission 87027) | Freshwater microbial communities from Lake Simoncouche, Canada to study carbon cycling - S_140212_EF_MetaG | ecosystem: Environmental > Aquatic > Freshwater > Lake | place: Lake...
ATCGTGCATGTGCCGTACAAGAGCATCGCGCTGGCCACGACCGACGTCATCGCCGGCCAGATCCAGCTCGTATTCGCGACTTCGCAGACCGGCTTGCCGCAGGCGAAGGCCGGGCGCGTGCGCGCGCTTGCGGTCACCACGCCCGAGCGCATTGCCGCCGAGCCCAACCTGCCGACCGTCGCGGAATCCGGCGTGCCCGGCTACGAAGTCACCAACTGGCACGCGCTGATCGGGCCGAAAGGGCTGCCGCGCGCAGTGGTCGAGCGCCTGCACGCCGAGACGGCAAAAATACTGAAGCAAAAAGACATGGAGGAGCGCATGCAGAGCGACGGTATCGCGCCCGCCGGCGGCACGCCCGAGCAGCTGCACGAGCACATCCGCAAAGAGATCGCGCAGTGGAAGCAGGTCGTCACGCAGGCGGGCATCAAGATCAACAGAGGCTGTGGGGGCGCGAGGTCGTGAGAGCGTGAGGGCTTGGACCGATCCAGATTTACGCCCTCACGGTCCTTCAATGTCCTTGAAACACCGGTTTGCGCTTCTCGGTGAACGCGTCGCGGCCTTCGATGTAATCCTTGCTCGCGAAGCAGTTGTCGACCATGTGGTTGCAGCGGTCGATGTCGCGCTCGGCTTCGTCTTTCGCCATCTCAATCACGCTGCGCTTGACCGCGGCGATCGTGAGCGGCGCGTTGCCGCAGATGGTGGCGGCGTAATCGAGCACGTATTTTTCCAGCTCATCAACCGGTAGCATGCGGTTGATGAGCCCCATCATCAGCGCTTCCTGCGCGGTGAACTGGCGGCCGGTGTAAAAAATCTCCGCGGTGAACGACGGGCCGACCAGGTTCTCCAGCTGCTTCAAACGCTCGTAGCGGTAGCCGACGCCGAGCTTGGCGGCAGGCACGCCGAAGCGTGAATCGTCGGACGCGATCCTCATATCGCAGCAGACCGCGGTGCCCATGCCGCCGCCAAAACAGAAGCCGCGGATCATCGCGATGGTGGGCTTGGGAAATTCCGTCAGCAGTTTTACCGTGCGGTTGGAGGCTGCGTTGTAAGCTTCCATTGCTTCGGCGGTGGCGCGCCTTTCCTTGAATTCTGAAATGTCCGCGCCGGAAATGAAGGCCTTGTCGCCGGCGCCTTTGAGGATCACCACGCGAACCGCCGGATCGTGCGCGTAGGCTTCGAGCGCGTCGCCCATCGCCATCGTCATGGACATCGACATCGCGTTGCGCTTGTCCGGGTTATTGATGATGAGCCAGCCGATGGCGCCTTCTTTACGGGCGATCAGTTTTTCGGTTGAGGTTTCCATGAGAGCGTCCTTTTTAGTGTGAAAACGGGCAGTGTAACCAATATATAATCACGCGGTGCAGCGACGGGTATACGCAACACCGGTACAACAATCATTGGGGAGATTAAATTGCGCTTGGGAATTCTGGGTTTTGGAGAAGCGGGTCTGCGCTTTGCGCAGGATTTGTCGCAGGCCGGGCTGACGGACATCGTGGCCTACAGCAGATCTGGTGCGAAAGAGGCGCCCGACGGTCCGCTGCACGCACAGGCCGCTGCAGCGGGTGCGCAGCTGGTGAAAGCGCCGCGCGCACTGTGCAAGAACACCGACGTTATCCTCGCGCTCACGCCCGGCAAGGCCGCGTTGGCAGCAGTGCGCTCGGTGCAAAAGCATCTGCACCCCGAACAAATCTATGTCGACATGAGTTCCGGCGCGGTCAAGACCATGGAACAGGCGGCGCAGATGCTGGAAGGCAAGGCGCGCTTTGTCGATGCGGCAATCATGAGCCCGGTGCCGCTCAACGGCATCAAGGGCGTAGTGGCTGCTTCCGGCGCCGATGCCGAAGCGTTTCGCGCGCTGCTGGAGCCGTACGGCATGAACGTGAAAGTCGTCGGGAACAGGCCGGGTGGCGCCAGCGCGATGAAACTGATCCGCAGCGTCTGCATGAAAGGGCTTTCCGCGGTGCTGCTCGAATCGCTGGAGGCAGCAGAGCGTTACGGCGTGCTCGAAGCGACCGCGATCGACCTCGCGGCTTCGTTCGACGAACGGCCGTTCATGCAGAACATGAAACGCTATGTTTGCGGCACGGCAGTGCATGCGGAGCGCCGCGTGCATGAAATGGCCGACGCGCTTGCCCTGCTCGATGCGCTCGGCTCGTCGAACCGCATGACCAAAGCCACGCGCGGCAAGCTCGTCGACATCGCCAAAATGGGCCTGCGCGAAAAATTCAACGCGCGCGAGCCGGATACGATTGCAGCGGTACTCGAGGCTATCGTCGCGCTCAAACCAGCGTAAGATTCCAGTTTACTGCCGTCGTCATGCGCGGATCAAATGACCAAGGGGCATCAATGAAAGAACGTTCGGCAAGATGCACGACGGCTACCCTGGCATGGATCATTCTCACCCTGGGCGCCGCGAACGGGTGGGCGCAAACCCCCGCCTGGCCGGTGCGGCCCGTGCGCATCATCGTGCCGTTTCCCCCGGGCGGCAGTACGATGGAAACAACCGTGCGAATGATTGCGCAGGATATGCCGAAATCGCTCGGCCGCCAGGTGCTCGTCGAGAACCGGCCCGGCGCGGGAACCGTCATTGGGGTCGATGCCGCCGCCAAGTCGACCGACGGCCACACGTTTGCCGGTGTCGCCAACAGTTTTACCGTCAACCAGACGCTGGTCAAGGATCTGCCGTACGACACACTGAAGGACTTGCAGCCGGTGGTACTGCTGGCGCGCACCGCGAACGTCCTTGCCGCGCACCCAAGTGTTGCACCGGGTACTCTGAAGGAGCTGGTCGCATACGCGAAAAGAAATCCGGGCAAACTCACCTACGGCTCGTTCGGCAACGGTACCACCGCGCACTTCGCGGGCGAGATGCTGAAGACGATGGCGGGCATCGACATGACCCATGTTCCGTACAAAGGCCAGGGGCCGGCTCTCCTCGATCTGCTCGCCGGTAATATCGACATCATGTTCGGCAACCTGCCGGATTTCATACCGCAGATACGCGCGGGCAGGCTCAAGGCCTATGGCACGACTTTTCTGCATCGCGTGCCGCAGGCAAACGATATTCCGACGATTGCCGAGCAGGGGTATCCGGGCTTCGAGACGGATTCCTGGTACGGCATCGTGGCGCCCGTCGCGACCGGTAAAGACGCCGTCGCGCGGATGAACGCCGAATTCAATCGCGGCCTTGCTGATCCGGCGCTGCGCAGCACTCTCGTTGAGCGCGGCCTCGAACCGCTCGGCGGCACACCGGAGCAATTCGGTGCGCACATCCGCAGCGAGATCGCGAAGTATGCGCAGATCGTCAAGGTCGCGAAGATCAGGATAGATTAAGCGCCGCCCCCTGTTTTAATTCATTCCCGGAAAGCCAGACGATGGATGTCCCCGTGTTCGCGGCAGGCAACTACCGCTACATCAAGGCAGTGTTTCAGTACTCGGGCGGCGTGGCCGCCGAGCCAGGCTATGAAATCGAGCGCGCGCGCTTCGCCACACCGCTGCCGCTTGCGGATGCGTACGCGGCGGTTGAAGCTCATCTGAAAGCGATTGGGCGCCCGACGGCCGCATTCGCCGCCTGCGAATTGCGCACGCCCGCGCCGTTCACCGACCAGGGCTTTATCGATTTCAACAAGGTCTACGTGAAAACGCTCGCGCGCTGGGGCATCTACCAGGATGGCGAAGTGGCGGTAAATCCGGTGGCGCGCACCAACGTATGCCCGTTGTACGACAAGCCGAAAGAGCCCGTGATGTACGCTTTTTCCTATACCGTGGCGTCACCGCGCGGGAGTTCAGCGCGTCGCAGCTTCGTCCTCGCCGGCGGCGGCGAGGCGGCAGACAAGGGCGCCGGCAAGACTTATGCGGAGCGTATCGTGCGGCTTGGCGACACTTCGCCCGAGGGCATGCGTGAAAAAGTGAGTTTCGTTATTGCGGAAATGGAGCGGCGGCTCAAACTGCTCGGCTTCTCATGGAGTGATGCCGTTACCACACAGGCTTACACGGTGCAGAACATCGGCCATCTCGTCGGCGAACTGCTGGCTTCCCGCGGCGCCGCCAACGGCGGACTCGTCTGGTATTACGCGCGTCCGCCGGTGATCGGCCTTGAATACGAAATGGACGTACGCGGCGCCGCCCGCGAGCTTGTGCTGTAACCTCTGCGCCAAAGCAAAACGGCCCCGCGGGGCCGTTTTGTTTCGTTCGCTGATTCGAAATGCTATGAGCGCGGTTCGCCCTGCTCGTTGAACGTCACGGTCGGGCCGCCTACATAGCGCATCAATCGCGGACGGCGCAGGGGGGCGTTCCCGCCACCTGTTAAGATTGCGCATTGCCAAACAGCGAGGAGAAAAAGTTCATGACAACGACCGACCGCTTACGGGTAGGTTTTATCGGTGCCGCCGGCCGTTGGGGCCCGCTCGCGCATATCCCGCCGCTGCAGCGCCTGCCGGAAACCGAGATTTACGCCGTTTGCACGGCGCACGAAGAGACAGCCAGGGCTGCCGGCGAGAAATACGGAGTCGAACGCGCCTACGGCAACGACAAAGCCATGCACGCCAATCCGGCAGTCGAAGCGGCGCTGGTGGCGGTGCGCGTGCCGGCGCATTACGTGCTGGCGAAAAACGCCATCGAAGCGGGCAAGCATGTTTACTGCGAATGGCCGCTCGGCAAGAATACAAAAGAGGCCGAGGAGCTGGCGGCACTCGCCCGCAAGATGAAAGTCCACACCATGGTCGGCCTGCAGCGGCGCGCTTCTCCCGCTTACATGCGCATGCGCGAGCTGATCCAGGAGGGCTACGTCGGCAAGGTATTGTCAGTGAATATGACGCACATGGGCAGCGGCGTACTCACCCGCACTTCGGACCGCACCTGGCAGCGCGATTTCAGTCTGGGCGCCAACACATTAACGATCATGTTCGGCCACGCGATGGACGCAGTGTGCATGGTCGTCGGCGAACTCGCCGAAGTGGCGGCCGTCGTCAGCACGCAGGTCAAGCAGTGGTACGAGACCGACACCAAGAAGCATGTCGACGTTGACGCGCCCGACAACATCATGCTGACGGGGCGCCTCGAAAGCGGTGCGGTGATCAGTGTCAATCTCGCCGTACATCCGTACCACGGCACCGGTTACCGGTTTGAAATCTATGGTACGGAAGGCACGCTCACCATGGTGGGCGGCGGCGATGCCGGGCAGGAACTGAAGCGCAAATTGATGGGCGGCAAGAAAGACGACAAGGCGCTGCAGGAATTGCCGGTGCCCGACCGCCTGAAATGGGTGCCGGAAGAAGTGCGCAACCTCGGCCCCGGCTACGATGTCGGCCAGATGTGGGTGAAGTTCGCCGAAGCGATCCGCACCAACACGCGTATCGAGCCCGATTTCGATTCCGCGGTGCGCCGCCATCGCATGCTCGACGCCATCGTGCGCTCTTCGGAGACGGGGCAGAAGCAGAAGGTCGTGCTGTAAATAATTGCGCAGGATGCATGCGGGAGGAGGGGTAATGAAGATTCTCGCCAAATTGATTGTTATGCTTGTCGCGCTTACGGCGCCGTTGGCGGCGTTCGCGCAGGGATTCCCGGCCAAGCCGCTGCGGCTGATCGTCCGCGCGCCGCCGGGCGGTACGGACGACCTGATCGCGCGCCTGGTCGCGCCGGCCTTGAGCAAGGCCGTCGGCCAGCAGGTGATCGTCGACTACCGCACCGGCGCCGGCGGGTTGGTGGCGTGGGAGTACGTCGTCAAGCAGCCGCCCGACGGCTACACCTTGCTGCTGGCGGCGTCGGGCCTCGCGGCGATCAAGAGCCTGCGCCCGAGCGTGACGATCGATCCGTTTCGCGATTTTGGCTGGGTGTCGGAGGTCACGAGCTTCATGCTGGTGATCGTGGTGCATCCGTCGCTGCCGACGCGCACGCTGAAAGAGCTGATCGCGCTGGCGCATAAACGCCCGGCGCAACTGAGCTACGGCACATCGGGCGTGGGGGCGACGCCGCATCTCGCGGCCGAGTATTTCAAGGGAATGGCCAAGGCAGAGATCAATCACGTGCCGTACAAAGGCGCGGGCCCCATGTATCTCGACCTGATCGGCGGGCGCATCGAAATGGGTTCGGCGGTGCTCGGCAGCGCGCTGCCGCATATCCGCAGCGGCAGAATACGCGCGCTTGGGGTGAGCGGCGCGCAGCGTTCGCCGCAACTGCCCGAGGTGCCAACCATCGCCGAAGGCGGTCTCGCCGGCTACGCGTTCGAACCGTTCTACGCGATTCTCGTGCCGCCCGGCATGCCGCGCGCGATCATGGGCACGCTGGCCGATGCGATCGCCAGGGCGATGTCGCCGCCCGAGTTTCGCGAGCAGTTCGTCAAAATCGTCGGCTCGGAGGCGGTGTTCAACACGCCGGAGCAGATGCTGCAGATGGCGAAAAAAGAGGCCGAGCTCATCGACAAGATTGCGCGCGCCGCCAACATCAAGGAAGAGTAAACATGTCACGCATCGCCGTCGGTGGTTTTCATCATGAAACGAACTGCTTCGTTCCGGTCCAGACCGATTTCAATTACTTCGCGACGGTGAGCGACCGCCCCACGCTGTCGCGCGGCGATGAGGTGTTGCGCAACCTGCCGGGGCGCTCCTTCGCCATGTCGGGTTTTCTCGCCGACATGGCCGACAAGCACGAACTCGTGCCGCTGGTGTGGGCGAGCGGTGGCGCCGGCGGCTACGTGACCAGCGACGCGTACGAACGCATCGTGGGTGAACTAGTGGGCCGGTTGTCGGTGGCGCTGCCGGTCGACGCGGTCTATCTCGATCTGCATGGCGCGATGTGCTCGGTCGATTTCGAAGACGGCGAAGGCGAGCTCCTGCGCCGCGTGCGCGCAACCGTCGGGCCGCAGGTGCCCGTCGTAATCAGCCTCGACTACCACACCAACCTCACGCCCGTGATGGCGGCGCTCACCGATGGGATGGCGATTTACTACACTTACCCGCACGTCGACCGGCCGGAAACCGGCAGTCGCGCGGCGCGCATCCTCAACACTATCCTCGCGCGCGGACGGCCGACGGCCCGCGCTTTCCGCAAGCTGCCGTTTTTGATTCCGCTCAACTTCCAGTGCACGCTGGTCGAGCCGTCGAAGGAGATCGTCGCCAAATCCGCCGCGGGCGAAGGCGGCGATGTGCTCGACCTGTGTTACGGCGCGGGCTTTCCGCCGTCAGACCTGCACGACTGCGGCCCCTGCGTCATCGCGCATGGCTATTCGCAGGCGGCGGTGGATGCGGCGGCGGACGCTCTCGCCAATCACATCAACGGTATGGAGAAGTCTTTCGCCCAGCCGTTGCTCGATCCCGACGAGGCGGTGCGACAGGCCATGGCAATCAGTGCCAAAGCGGCGCGGCCGGTCGTGATCGCGGACACGCAGGACAATCCCGGCTGCGGTGGCACTGGCGACACCACCGGCATGCTGGAAGCGCTGGTGCGCAATCATGCCGAAAAGGCCGCGCTCTGCGTGCTCACCGACGCGAAGGCCGCTGCCGCTGCGCATGCCGCGGGCGAAGGCGCCGACATCACTATTGAACTCGGCGGCTGTACGCCGTTGCCGGACGTGAAGCCTTTTCGCGGGACGTTCCGCGTTACTCGCCTGAGCGACGGCCGCTTTATGTGCAAGGGGCCCTGCGTCGGCGGGCGTGAAGCGAAACTCGGGCCGACCGCGCTGCTCACCATCGGCGGCGTCAGCATCGTGGTGGCGAGCAAGCGCATGCAGGCGTACGACCTCGAGATACTCCGCCACATCGGCGTCGAGCCGACGGAGCAGAAGATCCTGGTCGTCAAAAGCACCTGCCACTTCCGCGCCGATTTCGAGCCGATCGCCGAGCGCGTGCTGGTTGCTGTCGCGCCCGGCGCGCACCTCGTCGACGCGCGCAAGTACCCGTACAAGCATCTGCGCGCCGGCGTGCGGCTGGAGCCGCTGGGCCCGGCGTTCGTGCCGCGGACGACGTGAAAGGCAACAGGCACATCATGCGCAGCCCACGGCAATATATAAGCTTGTTATGCGCGGGATTCGCCGCGTGCGCCGCGTTCGCAACACCTGGCGCGAGCGCGCAAACGTTTCCGGCCAAGCCGATCCGCATGGTGGTCGGCTACACGGCGGGCGGCCCGACAGACACAACGGCGCGCATGGTCGCGCAAAAAATGTCCGAACACGTGGGCCAGCCGGTCATCGTCGATAACCGCGCCGGCGCGAGCGGTACGCTCGGTAAAGAACGTGTTGCCACTTCGCCGCCGGACGGTTACACGCTGCTGGTGATGTCGAGCGGCGACGCTATCGTGCAGGCGCTGTTCGCCAAGACGCCGCGCGATCTCGAACTCGGTTTTGCGCCGGTCACGTTGATGGCAACCGGCACCTACGTGCTGGTGGTCCACCCGTCGGTGCCGGTGCGCAACGTGAAGGAGCTGGTCGCGCTGGCCAAGTCCAAACCGGGCAAGCTCACTTACGGCTCTTCGGGCATCGGCAGTTCGGTGCATCTCGCCGGCGAGTTGTTGAAAGTCAAAGCCAATATCAGCATGGTGCACGTTCCGTACAAGAGTTCCGCCGACAGCGCGCGCGCCGCGGCGGGCGGCGAAGTCGAGCTGAGTTTCCCGGGGATCCCGGGCGCACTGCCTTTCATGCAGACCAACAAGATCAGGGCGCTGGCGGTGACGGGCATGAAGCGCGTCGGCATGATGGCGAACGTGCCCACGCTGAACGAGTCCGGCGTGCCCGGCTACGACCGCTACGGCTGGTATGGATTGCTGGCGCCAGTCGGCACGCCGAAAGAAATCATCGCGCGGCTCAACGGCGCGGTCAACGACGTCGTCAACGTGGCGGACATGAAGACGGCGCTCAACGTGCAGGGCCTCGAGCCGCAGACCAATACGCCGGAGCAGTTCGCGGCATTTATCCAGAATGAAGTTGCCGAGAACGCCAAGCTGATTAAATTGATCGGCTTGAAAGCGGAGTAGAGGGCATCTCAAAAATACAAAAGCGACAATTCGCCGCAGATGAACGCAGATACACGCAGATAAAACTCCAAGGCCACCCTTTGGCCGACGTTAAGCACTTTGACCTGATCTGCGTTTATCCGCGTTTCTCTGCGGCTCAGAACTGTGTTTGAGACCGATTCTAGTGAGGCGGCGGAGAAGCGCCGCTGAACAGCAGGGCGCTTACTTTTTTCGTGCGTTGATGAATTTTCCGCTGGCGACGCCGTCGCCAAAGGTGCTCCACGCATAGTCGAAACTGCCGGTCGACCACAGGCTGAAGGCCGCCGCCGTCAGCGCGCTGGCAAAGGTGATCTGCAGTTCTTCGGTGGCGACGCCGACGTTGGACGGAAACTGCGCGTCTTCGTGTGCCGCATCCTTGATCGAAATTTCCGCCATGCCGCTGCGCACGAAGCGATAAAAATAATCGCGGTTGCGCGCCGCCGAGACATGCGTGTCCGCGCCCAGCAGCAGGATGGGCTTGTTGATCTTCGGCAGAATTTTCGTGAAATCCCTTTCGGCTATCGCCGGGTCGAGCAGGATGCCGCCTGCCGCAGGCACGCCCTCAGCCAGCGCGACTGTCACCGCGGCGCCGCCGAACGAGTGGCCGGCAAGGATAATCTTGTTCGCATCGACGCGGTTGTCGATGATTTCCGGCCGGCGGTTGATCGCCTGCACGATGCGCGCCAGGGTTTTGCCGTTGGCGACCCACGGCCCCTGGTTGGGCAGTTGCAGCGCGAGGGAATGCATGCCCCACGACGCGAGATGCACGGCTTGAAAAGCGTGCAGTTCTTTCGACGCTTCGAGCCCGTGCAGGATGATGACCAGCGGCGCTTTTTCTGTGTGCTTGGCCAGATACAGGTCCGCGCCGAAGGTTTCGTCGGCAGCGAGGCGGATTTCGAAGTCGTTTTTTGTCGTCACCGCAAACGGGCCGCGCAACCTGAACTGGTCGAGATCGGGCTTGTGGTCGAGCAGGTAACCGCGCAGCTCGTCGTAATTCTTGGGCTTGAGCGGCGTCCTGCCGATTTCCGGCGGCTTGCCGCAGCCGGCGGCAAGAAGCGCGCACGCAATGATGACCAAGCAGCGGCTGATGAAAAGCGTGTTCTGAAACATAGTGTCGACGCCTGCGTGTGCGGTGGTTATCTGTATCACAGAAACGCGCGGCGATTGCAAGCCTGCGCGCCTAGTACGTAAAAACCCGTACTTGATGCCGCGTTTCCGAGGCGGCTAGAATACGGGGTGCCGCCGTTTCAGGCGGCAAAAAGGATCCTGCATGACAAATACCACGCTGCGCGCCGCTGCATTGCTTATTCTGCATGTGCTGTGGCTGCCGCAGGCCCGCGCGGCGGACGCTACCGCTCCGCAATTCAAGGACGAACTGTCAAAGCAAGAGCAGATCTATCAGAGCCGCGGCGAGAAGGTGCCTGACGGTTACGTCATCGACAGATCGTTGCTGTCATACACGCATACGCTGCCCCCTGCTTTCGATCTCGCATTGGCCCTGCTCGGCCCGCAAGAACGCTGGCTCGATATCGGCGCGGGCAGGGGACAAGCCGTCATCGATTACTACGATCCCAGGTACGGCCGCATGCATTACGCCGGGCCGGAGCGTCCCGACCGGAAAGCGCAGGCAGTTGCCATCTCCATAGAAGACCGCAGGACGGAAGCGTGGCACCAGAAAGCCGCCACCCTGAAAGCCAACCAGATGCGGTATTTGTTCGACAAACACCTGCGTGATTACGCGCCGGGAGAACTGGGCCAGTTTCAGGTCATCAGCGACGTGCTGGGCGGCTTCTCGTACTCGACGGACATCACTCTCTTCATGGAGAGGGTCCTCGGCATGCTCGACTTGAACGGCAGTTTTTTTACGGTACTGCAGGATGTGCATGCGGAAGACGGCAAGAACAAACCATACTACGTGGGCGCGTCGTTCCTGACCGAATTGACAAACCCCGCCGGCGCGGAAGTGAGATTATGCACCTGGCTCAAAAGCATCGCCTGCGCCAAAGTGACCTGCGAATTTAAAACGGGCTGGAAGCCGCCAATCGAGGCTTACCACGTGCAAAAAGTCTGCGATGAAGTGAAAGTCCCCGCGCTGGCCCCGGTGCACTTCGAGGCCGGGACGCCGCCCGAGCGGAAATTCGTACTGAAGAATTAAACGGCGGCAGCCGTCAGAACTGGCAGGAGCCCGGGCCGCCGGGGTCGCCGCAGCTCGGACAGCCTGCGGGCAACGTGTCGAGCGTGGCCGAACTCGAGACCGCACCGAAGGCCGATTTCGAAACCGCCGCAAAAGTCGACAATTTCTTGTGCAGCTCGGTGCCGTGGCAAGACGGGCACGCCGGTGCCGGCGAGGAGTTGCGCACCAACGTTTCAAACTCGTTGCTGCAGGACGCGCATTTGAATTCAAATATCGGCATGACGGTAAGCCCGAGAAAGTTTTTGCCGCTTCAAGTATACGGCGAAACGCTGCCGCCGCGTCCGCTTTAGTCCCACACCGGCGCGCGGCCGGCGGGGTTGGAGATGCGCCCATCGGGACGCGCGAGTGCGTGGATGCGCCGCATCTCTTCGTCCGTCAAAGCAAAATCGAAGATCGCGAGGCTCTCGGCCATGTGCGCCGGGTTGGCCGAGCGCGGGATGGGCGCGATGTTGCCTTGCTGGATCTGCCAGCGCAGCGCGATCTGCGCAATCGTTTTGCCTTTGGCGCGGGCGATTTCGGTTAACACTGGATCCTGGAACAATTTGCCGCGGCCGAGCGGGCAGAACGCCGTGAACACGATGCCTTCGCGCTTGCAGAAATTCAGTACTTTCGACTGGTCGAGATAGGGATGGTATTCGGCCTGCAGCGTCGCCAGCGGTTCCGGGCTGAGACGCATCGCTTCCTGGAGGAGCGCGATGTTGAAATTGGCGACGCCGATGTGGCGCGTGAGGCCGTCGCGTTTCGCTTTGACGAGCGCGCCTACCGTCTCCGCCAGCGGAATGCCGTCTACGGTCGGCCAGTGGATATGCAGCATGTCCACGTAATCGACCTGCAGATTGCGCAGGCTTTCGTCGACAGAACGCGCGAAGTCGTCTTTGCGCAGGTATTCGTGCGAGACCTTGGTGACAAGAAAAATATCTTTGCGCGGCACGCCCGACGCCTTGATGCCGGCGCCGACGCCTTTCTCAGAACCGTACTTCCAGGCGGTGTCGATGTGGCGGTAGCCGAGCTTCAACGCGGCGGCGACGGTTTCTGCGCAGTCGCCAAGCTGCGAAGTGCCGAAGCCGATGACGGGGATGTCGGCGCCGGCGGCGGAGAGTCCGGGGATGGCTGGCAGTGTCATGAGTGCAGAGTATTTCCTTAAGGTGCCGGAGTGGCGAGCGGTTTGCCTTTTTCGATCACGTAAGTGGCGATGACTTTCCCGCCTTGCGGGCCGCTTTTGCCGTCGTGGATCGCGCCCGCCGGGATCTGGTAGCTTTCGCCGGCTTTGATGGTTTTCGGCGGCTGGCCGTCGATCAGCAGCGAAATTTCGCCTTCCAGCATATAGCCCGACTCGGGGCCGAAATGCGAATGGCGGCCGATGTTTGTGTTCGCGCCGACTTCGGCGATGGCGATGACCGTTTCATAGCTGGTGCCGGGCACGTCGAATTTCTGCAGCAGGGTGCGCTTGATGGCCGGGGCAGCCGACGGCGCCTGCTGCGCGTGTGCCAGGCCGGCCGCGGCGAGCGCAAGCAGCATGGCGTAGAGCGAAATCCGCCTGAACATGGGGTCCCTTTCCGCTTCAAAAAAACGATTATGCCATGCAAAATTTGAGGTGACGCGAGCCGTCGCTGTAGAATGCGCACAATTACGGTCAACACCACGCGGGCAAGCGAAATAATGGCAGTCAAGAAATACGATGAAAGTTCGGTCCAGAAGCTGCGCGGCATCGAGCCGGTGCAGCGTCTGCCGGGCATGTATACGCGCACGACCGATCCGACGCACATCATCCAGGAAGCGATCGACAACGCCGCCGACGAGGCATTCGGCGAGCACGCCAACCAGATAGACGTCACGCTGCACCGCGACGGCTCGGTGACAGTCACCGACAACGGCCGCGGCATTCCGGTCGGCATACACCCGATCGAAAAAATTCCAACCGTGCAGCTCGTGTTTACCGAACTGCATGCGGGCGCCAAGTTTTCCAAGACGGCGACGGACGCCGCGTATAAATTTTCCGGCGGTCTGCATGGCGTCGGCGTGTCGGTCACCAACGCGCTGTCCGAAAAACTCGAAGTCGAGATCAAGCGCGAAGGCGCGCTGCACCGCATCGTGTTCGAAGACGGCGTGGTCACGCAGAAGCTGAAGAAAGTCAAGAGCCTCGCCGCGAAGGACACCGGGTCGTCGCTGCGCATCTGGCCCAACAAGAAATATTTTGATTCACCGAAAATTTCCCTGCCTGATCTCGAGCGCATCGTGCGCTCCAAGGCCGTGCTGCTGCCGGGCGTGCAAGTCACGCTCAATATCGAAGGGCCGAAAGAGACCACCACACGCACCTGGAGTTACCCCGAAGGCATGAAGGGTTATCTCAAGGAAATGCTCGCGGGTGCGGAGCCGGTGGGCGAAATCTTCGACGGCGAGAACTACATCAAGGAAGCGAACGGCTACGCGGTCGGCGAGGGTGCGGGCTGGGCGTTTGCAGTGGTGGAGGAAGCCAAGGGTTACGGCGAATCGTATGCGAACCTGATACCGACGCCCGCCGGCGGCACCCACGAGTCGGGTTTGCGCGACGGCATTTTCGAAGCGGTGAAAGCGTTCGTCGAGCATCACAACATGATGCCGCGCGGCATCAAGCTGATGTCCGACGACCTGTGGTCGAAAACGATTTATTTCCTGTCCGCCAAGGTGCTGGAGCCGCAGTTCCACGGCCAGACCAAGGAAAAACTCTCCAGCCGCGACGCATTCAAGCTCGTCTCGACCATGGTGCGCGATCCGTTCGAGCTGTGGCTCAATACGCACGTCGAATTCGGCCGCAAGATCGCCGAACTAGTCATCCGCCAGGCAGTGGAGCGTTCGCGCTCGGTGCAGAAGGTCGAGCGCAAGAAGTCCTCGAGCGTCGTCATGCTGCCCGAGAAGCTCACCGACTGCGAAATGACCGACCTCACACAGAATGAATTGTTCCTGGTCGAGGGCGATTCGGCCGGCGGTTCGGCCAAGCAGGCACGCGACAAGCGCTTCCAGGCGATTTACAAGATGCGCGGCAAGGCGCTGAACTCGTGGGAAGTCAAACGCGAACTGCTGTTTTCCAACGCCGAGATCCACGACATCTCAGTGGCGATCGGCGTCGATCCGCACGAAGCCGGTACCGAGCCCGACCTGTCGGGACTGCGCTACGGAAAAATCGCGTCCATGACCGATGCCGACGTGGACGGCGCGCACATCTCGGTACTGCTGCTCACACTTTTCTATCGCCACTTTCCGAAACTGATCGAGAACGGCAACATCTATATCGCAAGTCCGCCGCTCTACAAGATAGACATTCCGGCATTGGGCAAGCGCCCCGCGAAAAAGCTCTATGCGCTCGACGAAGAAGAGCGCAAGTCTACGTTCGACCGCGCGCGTGATGACGGCATCAAAGTCGAGTCGATCCGCATCCAGCGCTTCAAAGGGCTGGGCGAGATGAACCCGGACCAGTTGTGGGAAACCACGCTGTGCCCGGACACCCGGCGCCTCCTGCAGGTGCGCATCGAGGACCGGGAAGCCACGCTGCAGCTCTTCAACATGCTGATGTCCAAGCGCGAGTCGGAAGCGCGCTGCTCCTGGATGGAAGAAAAAGGCGACCAGGTCGAGGCCGACGTATGAAAAAGCCGGCCGGGAAAAGCGCGCGCGGCGCGAAAAAAGATGATCCGACGCCCGATCTGTTTGCCGATGCGGTTGCGGTCGGCGACAAGCCGCCGGCGAAGGGGGGCAAAGGCAGCGACGGCGGAAACGAAACGAAGGCGCCCCAAAACACGGGCGGCAAAGGCGGGACACCGGTCAATCCGCGCAATACAGGCGGCGACGATTCGATAGACATGGCGGCGTTCGCCGAACGCAGCTACCTGACGTATGCAATGAGTGTCGTGCGCGGCCGCGCGATACCCAACGTCGAGGACGGCCAGAAGCCGGTGCAGCGCCGCATCCTTTACGCGATGCACGAGCTGGGCTTGCGCTCCGGCGCGCAGCACACCAAGTCGGCGCGCATCGTCGGCGACGTGCTCGGCAAATACCACCCGCACGGCGATACTTCGACCTACGAAGCGCTGGTGCGCATGGCGCAGGACTTTTCGCTGCGCTATCCGCTGATTGACGGCCAGGGCAACTTTGGAACGCAGGACGGCGACTCCGCCGCGGCTTATCGCTATACCGAAGCCAGGCTCACTCCACTCGCCGACCTGCTGCTGTCCGAGATCGACCAGGACACGGTCGATTTCCTGCCCAACTACGACGGCAAGGAGCAGGAACCGGAAACCCTGCCGGCACGGTTGCCGATGCTGCTGCTGAACGGCGCTTCCGGTGTGGCGGTCGGCATGGCGTGCGAATTGCCGCCGCACAACATGCGCGAAACGGCTGAGGCCGCGATTCAACTCGTGCGCCACCCGAAAACGACCGTGGCGGCGGTGATGGACATCATCAAGGGCCCGGATTTTCCCGGCGGCGGCCAGATCATCAGCTCGCAGCAGGCGATCCTCGATGCCTACACCACGGGCCGCGGCTCGTTGCGCGCACGCGCACGCTGGAAAGTCGAAAACCTCGCGCGCGGCCAATGGCAAATCGTGGTCTACGAGCTGCCGCCGACCACTTCGGCGCAACGTATCAGGTCCGAACTTGAGGTCATCACCAACCCCAAGCCCAAAGACAAGAACGGCAAGGTCACCCCGACACAAACCAATTTGAAGCAGCTGATTCTTGGCGCGCTGGAGAAAGTAAACGACGAGTCGGACAAGGACAACAAGGTTCGCCTCGTGCTGGAGCCGCGCTCGTCACGCCAGGACCCGGATGAGTTCATGCAGTTGATGCTCGCGCATACCAGCCTGGAAGAAAATTTTTCGATCAACCTGGTGGTGCTTGGACTCGACGGCCGTCCCGGCCGCAAGAACATCCGCGACATGCTCGGCGAGTGGGCTGAATTCCGCGTCTCAACCGTCACGCGCCGCGTCAAGTTCCGCCTCGGGCAGGTCGACCGCCGCATCCACATCCTCGAAGGCCGCAACACTGTCTTCCTGAATATCGAGAAGGTGATCAAGACCATACGCGAATCGGACGAGCCGAAACCCGCGCTGATCAAACAGTTCAAGCTCACCGACATCCAGGCTGAAGACATTCTCGAAATCCGCCTGCGCCAGTTGGCGCGGCTCGAAGGCATCAAGATCCAGAACGAGTTGAAAGAGCTCAAGATCGAGGGCAAGAGCCTGAAGGAACTGCTCGACAGCGACACCGAGATGCGTAAGCTCGTCATCAAGGAAATCCGCGACGACGCGAAGACCTACGGCGACGACCGTCGCACGGTGATCGAAGAGGCCGGCCGCGCGACTTTCGAGCGCGTGGTCGTGGACGAACCGCTCACCATCATCGTTTCGCGCAACGGCTGGGTGCGCTCGCGCCAGGGCCATGCACTCGATCTGGCCGGCACCACGTACAAGGACGGCGACGCGGCGTATGCGATATTCGAGACGCGCTCCATCCATTCCATCGCGATGATAGATTCCACCGGGCGCGCGTTCAGCGTGGAAGCCGCCGAAATTCCCGGCGGCAAAGGCGATGGCGTGTCGATCAACTCGATGGTCGAGTTAGCGCCGGGCGCGCGCCTCGCGCACGTCGTTGATGCGCAGCCCGGACGCCGTTATCTCGTCGCGAACTCTGGCGGCTATGGCTTTATCGTCAAGTCGGAAGAACTGCTCACGCGCGTGCGCGCCGGCAAGGCATTCATGGCGGTGGAAGAGGGCGACGAAGTGTTGCGCCCCGCGCCGGTGCCGGGAAAGCCCGTGATGGTGGTGGCGCTGTCGGAGAACGGCCGCATGCTGCTGTTCGAAGCTGCCGAGCTGAAAGAGCTCGCGCGCGGACGCGGCATCACGCTGATGGCGCTCGACGACAAGGAAAAGATGAAAGGCATCGGCTTCTCCGACGGCAAGTCGGTAAACGTTTCCGGCGTCACCAAGAGCGGCAAGGAAAAAACCGTGCGCATCGCCGGCGCGGAACTGCAGAAGCACGTCGTGCGCCGCGCGCGCAAAGGCTGCCTGCTGCCGGGCAAGCTGGTGCCGGAAGCGGTGGTCACGGAATAAACGCGGCGTCGGCCAGCCGCGGTCAATCCCAAGCCGGCGCGTAGCCGCGGCCGGCTGGCAAGGAGGAGGTGCAAATTGAAGATCGCATGCAGCCCTTTGGCGCGTGCGGCGGCGTGCCTGGCGATATTCGCTGCCTGGATGCCGGCGCTCGCCCAGCAATACCCCGTGCGCGCGGTGCGGGTGATCGTGCCTTATGCGCCGGGCGGTGGCTCGGACGTGATCAGCCGCATACTCGCCCAGCGCCTGTCTGAATCTTTCGGCCGCCAGTTCGTCATCGACAACCGCGCCGGTGCCAACGGCATCGTCGGCACGGAGATAGCCGCGCAGGCGCCCGCCGATGGCTATACGCTGCTGTACGTGTCGAGCCCGCATGCGGTCAATTCCAGCATGTACCGCAAGCTGCCGTACGACACGCTGAAGGATTTCGCACCGATCTCGGAAGTCGCTATTGCGGCCTCCATCCTGGCCGTGCACCCGTCGCTGCCGGCGCGTTCGGTGCGCGAATTCATCGCGCTCGCGAAGGCGCGGCCGGGGCAGATCGACTATGCGTCAGGCGGCTCCGGCGGCTCACCTCACCTCGCGACCGAGCTGTTCAAGAAAATGGCCGGCATCAACCTGACCCACGTGCCGTACCGCGGCGCGGGCCCCGCGCTGACCGACGTGCTGGCCGGCCAGGTGCAGGTCATGTTCGCGAGCTCGGCGCCGGCGATGCCGCATATCCATGCCGGGCGCCTGCGCGCGCTCGGCATCTCGACCGTTAAGCGCTCGGCGATCGCGCCCGACATTCCGACCGTCGCCGAATCCGGCGTGCCCGGCTACGAGGCGATCACCGTGTTCGGGCTGCTCGCGCCGGCCAGCGTCCCGCGCGCCATCATCGACACGCTGAACGCGGCGGTCGGCAAGGCGATGCGCAGCCCGGAAGTCGGCGAGAGCCTGAAGGCGCTGGGCGCGGACGCGGCGGTGACAACGCCCGAGGAGTTCGCGCGCATCATCGAAGCGGAAATGAAACGCTGGGGCGAGCTCGTGCGCGCCCTCAAACTGCAGGTCGAATAAGAAGGGAAATCATGTACAAATTGCTGGAAAATCTGCGCGCTGGCCGGGTATCCCACGGCATGCTCGGCAAGGGAGGCGTCAACCTCGTGCAGCACCTGGCGAGCGCCGGCCACGAATTCCTGATCGTCGACATGATGCACTCGAACGTCGACTGGACGGAGCTTTCCCACGTGGCGTGGAAAGCGCGCGCCGTCGGCATGTACCCGTTCGTGCGGCTGCCGGCAAACCCGTGGGGCGCGGGCGCCGCGGTGCCAGACCGCCGCTTCCCGGTGGACGCGGAGCGCGCGTTCGGTGCCGGTATAGAAGGCCTCATCTGGTCGATCTCGTCGGTCGAGGAAGCGCGCCTGATGGCGCACATGGGGCGCGACTCCCATCAGGGCGCGCCGGTCACCAGCGCGCAGGAGATGAGCGACGCTACCGAGCACTCGGGCAGCACGCGGCTGCTGCTGCCGCTGATCGAGTCTCTGGGCGCGCTCGAGGCGCTCGACGACATTCTCGCCATCGACGGCATCAGCGGCGTCTTCATCGGCTGCACCGACCTGGCGGAAGTGCTGGGACACCCGCTCGATTATCTGCATCCCGAGGTGCTGGCTGCGGTGGAAAAAGCGTGCAAGTTGGCAAAGACGCGCGGCAAGATCGTGCTCGCCAACACTGGCTATGCGTTCCCGTCGATCGAAGGCCAGGTTGCGCACGCGAAGGCGCTGAAGAAGTGCGGCGTCAACATGCTGATGCTGCAGACGATAGAGTTCAATCTTTACGTGATCGCGAAGTCAGTATCGGACGCCGTGCGCGCGGGCTGACCCGCGTTTTCACTTGCGGCCGATCGAGATGTTTTCCTTGGTGCCGCGGTTGGCGACCGCGAACATGATGCCCATGCCCATCAGGATGACGCCGCCGATCACGATCCACGTGGCCTCGATGTTCTGCAATATGCCCAGTTTCCACAGTGCAGGAAGCAGGCCGCCGATGAGGACCACAAAGCCAACCAGGTGCATTCCCGCCCATTTCATAGCTGACCTCCTGATAAGTTAGACTGGCATATAAGCGCAGAATACTCAGCCGTGCAGGCGGGTGTCTGTGTGCTGGCGCACGGAAGGCGCGGCGGCCCGGCCGCAGCCCTATAACAGTACGTTCAGGAGGGGCGCATGTTCTGCTCTACCCGCACGCGTGGAATGCTACGCACGAATTCTTTGTCTGCTCTGGTGGGGTTGGTATTTCTCGCCGCCGGCGTTTCCTATTCACAGCCGTATCCCTCGCGCCCGCTACGCTTGATCGTACCTTACGCGGCAGGCGGGCCGGTCGATTCGATGGGGCGTTTGCTGGTGCCGCGACTGGTGGACGCGTGGGGACAGCAGATCGTCATCGACAACCGCGCGGGCGCCAATAGCATCGTCGGCAGCGAAGTGGCGGCGCGCTCGGCGCCGGACGGCTATACGCTGGTGCTGATCTCGGCGTCGTTCACGGTCAACGCAACCCTGTATCCCAAATTGCCGTTCGATCCGGTGCGCGATTTCACTCCCGTTACGCTGATCGCATCCGGCCCGGGCATGCTGGTGACTCATCCGTCGCTGCCGGTGCGCAACCTCAAGGAACTGATCGCGCTTGCCAAGGCGAAACCCGGCGCGATGAGCTACGGTTCCGCCGGCTCGGGCGCGCCCACCAGTCATCTCGGCATGGAACTGCTCAAGATCACTGCCGGCATCGACGTCGTGCATATTCCGTACAAGAGCATGGCGCCGGCGCTGATCGACGTGCTCGGCGGCCAGATACAAATGAGCATGCCGACCGTCAACGCCGTGTTGCCGCATCTGCGCTCCGGCCGCCTGCGCGCCATCGGCGTCAGTTCGCTGCAGCGCTCGCCGACCGCGCCCGACGTGCCTACGCTCGCCGAAGCCGGCATGCCCGGCTACGAGGCGATCAACTGGTTCGCCATTCTCGGGCCCACCGGCATTCCCGCCGCCATTGCGGAGAAAATTCATACCGACACCGCCGAGGTGCTGAAGGGCGCGGAGCTGAAGGAGCGCATAGCGGCGGCCGGTATGGAGCCTAAATCCATGCCGCCTACGGAACTCGCTGCGTATATGAAGACCGAGATCGTCAAGTGGGGTAAGGCAGTGAAAGCATCAGGCGCGAAAGCAGAATAAGCTCACAACAGGCTTCGTCGTTCCCGCGCAGGCGGGAACCCAGGAAATTTAACCGCGTCTGGATACCCGCCTACGCGGGTATGACGGCTAGTCCGAGATTCCCGATATTTGATTACCTTCCCCTCAAAAGGGGGGGCTTATGGAGGAGGGGAATGATGACGAAACGCATTAGTCTCGCAGCGATTGTCGCGCTGCTTGCTGCGGCGGCCTGTGCAGTATGCGCGCTGGCGCAAGCCGAGGCCTACCCGAATAAAGCCATCCGCTGGGTCATCCCGTTCCAGCCGGGCGGCGGTACCGATATGGTCGCGCGTCCTGTCGCGGCGAAATTGACCGAGCGCATCGGACAGCAAATCCTCTATGACAATCGCGGCGGTGGCGGTGGCGTGATCGCCGGTGAGATTGTCGCCAACGCCAATCCGGACGGCTACACGCTATTGGTCGCGGCCGTCGCTGTGATGACGGTCACCGGCAGCCTGCAAAAACTGCCCTTCGATCCGATCAGGGATTTCATTCCGATCACCAAGTTTGCGAACGTGCCCAACATGCTGGCCACGCGCACTGCGATGCCGCTCAACCGGATACAGGACGTCGCGCCGTACGCGAAGGCCAATCCCGGCAAGCTGCGCTGGGCGACTTCCGGCACGGGTTCGGCGGGCACGCTGTCGATGGAATTGTTCAAGCTCGTTACCGGCATCGACGTCATCACCATTCCGTACAAAGGCGCCGGCCCCGCGCTGCTCGGCGTGCTCTCCAACGAAGCCGATCTGATGTTTGCGAACCCGGCCGTTTTCATGCCGCACATCAAGGCCGGACGCCTGCGCGCGCTGGGTTCCGCGAGCCTGGAACGCAGCGTTGCACTGCCCGACATGCCGACGTTCAATGAATCGGGGTTTCCCGGCTTCGAATCGCAGTCGTGGTACGGCCTGGCGGCGCCGGCGCGCACGCCCGCGTCCATCATCGCGCTATGGCACCGGGAAACCGTCGCCGTGCTGAATCAGCCCGACATCATCGCGCGCATCACGCAGGACGGCGGCGCCCCGGTGGGCAATACGCCGCAGAAATTTGCGCAGGAAATCCGCGATGAAACCGCGAAGTGGGCGAAGGTGATCAAGGACGCGGGCTTGAAAGGGGACAAGTAGCTCGCTCAAACACAGGTTGTCGCCGCGGATACACGCAGATAAACGCAGATAAGTTCGAGAGACTGAACGTCGCCTTGATGGGGGGCATCAGCGTTTATCTGCGTGTATCTGCGGCCGATGATTTGATCTAGGCCAGCCACTCCGCCTTGTTCGCGCCCAGCACCGGCGAAGGCTTGTCCCAATACGGTTTGGTTTCGGACATTTTCAGCACGGGGCCGAGATGCTTCAACGCGCCGTGGCCGCCGGTGGATTCGATCAGGATCGCATTCAGTTCCGCCTCGCTGAGCCCCATATCGGGTTGCGGATATTTCACGTGGCCCTGCTTGTAGATGTACATGCCCGAGCGGCACAGCGAGACGCGCACGTGGTACGAGCCGCCTTCGCGCGCGCGCCGCGCCAGCGCGAGCAGCACGCCGAGGGCGCCGTTGTAGCCTGTCGTGTAGTCGCACGCTGAGGCCGGCAGCAGTTTCGGCCGTTCATCGCCGTTGTCGAGGCAGATGCCGGTTGCCGACTGGCCGATCTGCTCCCAGCCGCCGCGGCCGGAGAACGGGCCGCCGTGGCCGTAGCAGCTGATCGAAAGATAAATGATGCCGGGACGTTCCTTGGCAAGCTGCTCAGGACTCAAGCCGTGCTTGTCCATGATGCCGGGACGGTAGCCCTGGCTGAATACGTCGGCGTTGCGCGCCAGTTTTTTGACCGTCGCGACATCTTCGGGTTTGTTGAAGTCGAGAAAGGTGCTGCTCTTGCCATGGCTCGTGTCCATGACATGCTCCGGCACCTGCGGCAGATGTTTCGCCGTGATCATCAGCACGTTGGCGCCGTTTTCGGCGAGCGTGCGCGCCGCGATCGGGCCGGCAAGGATGCGCGTCAGGTCGAGCACCTTGATTCCCGACAGCGGCCGCTCGCCTTTGGGGAAAGGGATGGGATCGGTGTCGCCGATCTTGGTGATGTCGATCAGCGCTCTGCCGGCCAGCACTTTGCCGTGCGGATGCTCCAGCCATTCGGCATTGGAGCGGATGATCGAGCCGCAGGCGCGCGCCTCGGCGATCGCTTCTTCGAGATCGTGCGAATCCCATTTCGAGATCGCTTTCTTGACGGCGTCCGCGTTGGACTCGCACTTCAGCACGCCGATCACGCGGTCGTGCAGATGAGGCAGGTTGAAATGCGGCAGATACCAGCGGCCGTCCTTGCACTGCCACGGTTGCGTGATGGAGCGCATATGCGTCATGGATGACGACTCCACCGCTTTCCAGCCACCGTCCGCGGCAGGCTTGCTCAAAAATTTGGAGCTCTGGCAGGTGGCCGCCGCATGGCGCACGTCGATGGCGACTTTCTGGCGTTTGCCGGTCTTCATCTCGTGGATGTCGGTGACGGCGACGCCGATGCCGGCGAGAATGTTCGCCGTCGTCTCGCCGATCTTGAAGCGCGCCGAAAAGACGGGGTCGCTTCCGCTGATCGTTACTTCGCCGTCGGCGGGCATGCCGCGGCTGCGTATGCTCATGACTTCTTCGAATCCGGGGTTCACTGGTGATTCCTCCTCATTGTTTGCCGTATTGTGTCCGACCCGGCGGTGAGTGTCCATTGACCGGCGGCCATGCAGGCGATACATTCGAGACGTGAAAAATGTTGTTCCTATCCCCTTAACAGAAAACCCGCTCCATGGCGCCGCGACTATGAGCGCCGAACAGGCTGTATTCTTCGCGCGCGAGGCGCCGTTTTTCCGCGATTTCGCGCGGCAGTTCTCTCTCGATCCCAAAGTCGCCTACCTGATGGCCGGGCAGAAGGGCTCGCAGCCCGACAGCGTGCGCAAGCGTTACCAGCAGGGGCTGGACGAAACCGCGCGCGACCCGTTTCCCGTCCATCTCGAACCGACCGCTGACACGCGCGCACGAATCGCCAGCGGCTACGGCGCCAGCGTCGATGAAATCGCCATTTCGCGCAACACCGCCGATGCGCTCTCGCTGATCCTGATGGGCATCGAATGGCAGGGCGGCGATGAAATCCTCGTCTCGCCAATGGAGCATCCCGCCGGCATGGCGCCGGTGCTGCGGCTGGCGGCGCGCTTCGGCGTCAAAGTTGTGCAGTGGGGCGTGCCGGTGCAGCGATCCTCCACAGCCGACGAGGTCGTCGAAGCGGTGCGCAAGCGCATCCGTCCCGGCATCACGCGCGCAATATTTTTTTCGAGCCCGCTGTGGCCCAACGGGCAACGGCTGCCGGAGCGGCGCATGGCGGCGCTGGCGCAGGAGGCCGGCGCCATCACGGTGGCGGACGGCGCGCATTACGGGGGCATGATAGAGCCGCGCCTCGATGAAAGCGGCATCGATTTCTGGGCGCTCTCGGGCCACAAGTGGCAGTGCGGGCCGGGCGGCACCGGCATTCTCTACATCCGCAACCGCCAGCATCCTGCCAATCCCACGCCGCTGCCGCGCTTTCACATCATCCGCAGCAGCATGGTCGATATACCGCACGACGGCAGCCGTCCCGCCGATTTCGACATCGGCGCCGCGATGAGCAAGTACGGTTTTCCCGAATCGGCCGACTGGCGGGCGCTTGGCGACGTCTGCGCGCTGTGGGACGAAGTCGGGCGCGCGCGCATCCAGGCATGGACGCACAATCTCGCGGAATATCTGCGCCAGCGCATCGCGGCAACTTTCGGTGACGACGCGTTTCTGCAGCCGACCATCGATCCGGCGCTGAAGTCGGCCAAGGTTTGCTTCAATCCTTTCCCCGACGCCAGGCGGCGCAGCGATCCCGCGTTCAATAAATTGTTTCGCGAGCGGCTGCTGGCCGAATACGGGTTTCGCATCTCGGGCGGCGGTGTCGGGCCGAATGGACTCACGCGTGCGCCCGATCCGCAGGCGGCCGCGTTTTCCGAAGGCCTGATACCCAATCGCGATCCCACCACGCTTGCACCGGCGCCGTTCGGCTGCGCCCAGCGTGCGGATGCCTGCGTCTGGAATTCGGTCGCGCAGATGGACGAGTTGGTAGCGGCCATGCAGGACCTCGCGCACAAGATGAAGACGTAGGCCATCTTGAAAATACAAAAGCTACAATCAGCCGCAGATGAACGCAGATAACACCTCAAAGCCGCCTCCAGCCAATGTTAAATATTTTGATTCGTCTGCGTTCATCAGCGTACCCCTCAAGGGGGTATGAAAAAGAATTTATCTGCGGCTTCAAACTGTTTTGAGTTTGCTGCGCCTAAAGTTATTCAATTCGTCGATACTTACGCAATGAAGAAATCCGCACCCAAACCCCTGATTTGTGTAACCGCCAATGCGATGGAATCCGCCGAAAAGCGGCGTCCGCTGCATGCGACCGGCGTGCGCAACGTCAACTCGCTGCTGAAAATGGTGGACTGCGTTCCCGTGCTGATGCCGCCGGTGGGCGCGGCCGTGGATATCGACGAACTGGTGGCGCGCATGGATGGTTTCGTGCTGCCCGGCGGGCGCGCAAACGTCGAACCGCATCATTACGGCGGGCCGGAGTTTCCGCCCAACGAGCCGATCGATCCCGGCCGCGATGCCATCGTCCTGCCGCTGGTGCGCGCCTGCATCGCCGCGCGCGTGCCGGTGTTCGGCATCTGCCGCGGCATCCA
>Ga0114978_10000883_pt1 | contig 25167 bp, 21 predicted proteins | sample S_140212_EF_Meta_FD_87027 | JGI IMG/M metagenome (GOLD analysis project Ga0114978, IMG submission 87027) | Freshwater microbial communities from Lake Simoncouche, Canada to study carbon cycling - S_140212_EF_MetaG | ecosystem: Environmental > Aquatic > Freshwater > Lake | place: Lake...
GCTCCCCCTCTGACCGGTTTAATTCACCCGCAGCTTAATCGCCAACCGGCGCATTTCGTTCGTTCGTCACCGCCATGACCTCCTCGAGGGAGGTCAGGCCCTGCCGGACTTTGTTCAGGCCGGACCGGCGCAGGTCTGCTATGCCTTCGTGCTCGGCCTGGTCGGCGATGTCGATCGCGTTGCCCCCGCGCATTATGATACGGCTGATTTGGTCGGTAACGGGCATTACCTGGTAAATGCCGACCCGCCCCTTGTAGCCGCTGCCCTTGCAATGCTCGCAACCTTGCGGGCTTTGCGGCAGCCAGGAGCCGTCCAGTTCCGCCGTCTTGAACCCGGCCTGGAGCAGCGCCTCGCGCGGTATGTCGGCCGGAGCCTTGCATCCGCACAGGCGCCGCGCAAGGCGTTGCGCGCTGATGAGCGTGACGCTGGTGGCTATGTTGAACGGTGCGATGCCCATGCTCATCAGGCGCGTGAGCGTAGTGGGCGCATCGTTGGTGTGCAGCGTCGACAACACAAGGTGGCCGGTCTGCGCCGCCTTGACGGCCATTTCCGCGGTCTCGATATCGCGAATTTCGCCCACCATGATGATGTCCGGGTCCTGGCGCATGAAGGCCTTGAGTGCGGAGGCGAAGCTCAGCCCGGCGCGTTCATTGATGTTGACCTGGTTGATGCCGGGCAGCGTGATTTCCGACGGGTCTTCGGCCGCCGAGATGTTGATGCCCGGTTTGTTGAGCACGTTCAGGCAGGTGTAGAGCGACACCGTTTTGCCGCTGCCGGTGGGGCCTGTCACGAGGATCATGCCGTAGGGGCGATGCAAGGCATCCATCAGGTGCTGCTTTTGCTGCGCATCGTAGCCAAGGGCGTCCACGCCAAGCGTTACAGACGAGGGGTCGAGTATGCGCAGGACTATTTTTTCGCCATAAAGTGTCGGCAGAGTGCTGACGCGAAAATCGATGGTGCGCGTTTTTGAAAGGGCGAGCTTGAGCCGGCCGTCCTGGGGTGCGCGTTTTTCCGAAATGTCCAGCCTGGAAATCACTTTGATGCGCGAGGCGATTTTTTCCTTCAGCAGCAGCGGCGGCTGGGCCATTTCACGCAGTTCCCCGTCGACGCGAAAGCGCACGCGGTAGTATTTTTCGTAAGGTTCGAAGTGAATGTCGGATGCGCCATCCGCGATAGCATCGACGAGCATTTTTTGGATGAACCTCACCACTGGAGCGTCATCCGTTTCGCTGGGCGCGGTGGCATGTTCTTCGTCGGGCTGGGTGTCGTCCCCGGCGGCGAATGCCAGGTCGAGGTCGTCGTCGACGAGCTGTTTTAGCGAGGTATCCGAACTCTCGATGATTTTCTTTATGGCAGCACGTAGCTTGTCATCTTCCACGACCACCGGATCGATCGCGAGGCTTGACTGGAACTTCACATCGTTCAGCGCCTGCGTGTCTGATGGGTCGGCGATGGCGATGGCAAGTCGTCCGCCGCGCTTGTGCAGTGGCACAACGCGGCGCGACTGCATCAGTTTTCGGTCGATCAATCCGCTGGCCAGGCCCTGCGGATCGGCCGCGTCGAGGTCGAACAAGGGCAAGCCGAACGTGGTGGAGGCAAACTCGGCGACCTCGAGGGCGGTGAATTTTTTCCCCGCCAGCAACTGCTCAATGAAGCCGGTGCCGCCTGCCCTGGCCTGCGCGACCAGACTCTCGGCATCGGACACGCGGATGCGGCCGTGCTGTACCAGGGCGCGGGCAAGACCCGGCAGCGCCGTCAGTTGTGGTGTGGCCGCAGCGCTCATTGCGTATCCGCTCCGACGGATATGAGGCGTGCTGTCTTGAAAGTACCGATCGCTGACCCCTGACTTGGCAAATCGCTCGTGGCGCCGGGTGTGGCGCAGCGGGAAAGGTATCGGGTTTGACGCGGTGATGCTGCGGGTAAATCCTTGATTCAAAGCCGATTGCGAAGATAATGCCTTTTCCGGAGTCTTTTGTAAAGGATAAGGTTATTGGTGTAAGTCGCTGAGAATAATTGATATTAACACCTGGAATTTGCAAAAAATCCGTGTGTTACGCGCCTGTTTTTTTTGCGCTTATTGCAGGTCTGCAACCGCAGGGCGAAATAGCCTCACGGTCTTGACCACGCGATCCAGGGTTTGCACGATTTCCATTCGCACCCCGGCGATTCTCAGGCTGACCCCGGCTTCGGGGATATCTTGCAAGTGCTCAAGGACGAGGCCATTGAGTGTTTTGGGTCCGTCCATAGGCAGCGCCAGGTCAAGTTTGCGATTGAGTTCGCGCACCGGGCTGGAGCCTTCGATCAGACAGGCGCCGTCCTTGTCCCAGGCCAGCCGGTTGGCGCGCGCCGGCGCTGTCGAAGTGAACTCGCCGATCAGCTCCTCAATGATGTCCTCTACTGTGACCAAGCCGAGCAGCTCGCCGTATTCGTCCACAACCAGGGCGAAACGCTGATGGTTCTCCTGGAAATATTGCAGTTGGGCAAACAAGGGTGTGCTGGCCGGTATGTAGTAGGGCGCGATCAGCAACCCGGCCAGGCGCTCCGCATCCAGTTCGTCGGCCTGGACCAGCCTCAGCACGCGGCGCAGGTGCAGAATTCCGGCGATGTTGCCCAGTTCGCCCCGATAGACCAGCAGGCGCGTGTGATAGCTGGTGGCAAGCTGCCGCACGATGTCTTCGATCGGGGCCTCGAGATCGATGGTTTCGATCTGCGAGCGCGGCGTCATCACGTCTTCCACGGTGATCCGTTCCAGGTCGAACAGGTTCACCAGTATGGATTGATGCTTTTTCGGCATGAAGTTGGCCGACTCGAGCACCACCGACCGCAATTCTTCCATCGACATGCGTTGCGGCTGGTCACCGGCCCGGGTTTTGAGTCTGGTCATGAAAAGCAGCGCACCGACGAAGAGGTTGACGAACCACACAACCGGATAGAGCGCCTTGAGCAGGGGCTTGAGCACGTAGGCGATGGGCAGCGCGATGCGCTCGGCGTACGCCGCACCGATGACCTTTGGCGTGATCTCGGAAAAGACAAGAATGAGAAAGGTCGCTGCGAGCGTGCCGATGCCGAGCGCAAATTCGTTTTCGCCGAAAACCCGCACTGTGATCACGCCGGCCAGCACCGCCGAGGCCGCGTTGACGAGGTTGTTGCCGAGCAGGATCACACCCAGCAAGCGGTCGGTGTGTGCCAGCAGTTCTGCTGCGATCAGCGCGCCGCGGTTGCCCAGTCGCACCAGCGCCTTGAGCCGGTAGCGGTTGACCGACATCATGCTGGTCTCGGCCATGGAAAAAAAGCCCGATAAAACGAGCAGCACGGCCAGCGTGCTTAGCTGTGCCGATAAGGGGATGTCATCCATGGCGTGTACGCGGGTTCATTGCAGATATGGGCGCGGTCGGGCCCGGCCGGTTCAACCGAGGGGGCGGCTCAGTACCACTTCGAGCACGAAGCGGCTGCCGACATAGGCGAGCAGGAGCGCTGAGAATCCGGACAAGGTCCAGCGCAGTGCTTTGCGGCCGCGCCAGCCATAAAGCTTCCGCCCTGCCAGCAGCGCGGCGAAGATCAACCAGGAAATCAGCGCAAACAGCGTCTTGTGATTGAACTTCATCGCCTGCTGGAAAATGGTCTCTGAAAACACCGCCCCGGTGATGAGCGTGAGTGTCAGCAGCACGAAGCCCACGGCGATGAGCTTGAATAGTACCGATTCCATGGTTAGAAGCGGCGAAAGGGAGGCAAGGGGGCCGGCCACGGTGTGGCCGCGCAGCCTGCGCTCGAGCAGTGTCATCAACAGCGCCTGCAAGGCGGCGATGGTGAACAGGCTGTAGGCGAGCATGCCCAGCGAAAGGTGAATGCGAAACTCGACCGTGTGCGTGTACGCGGGGCTGACAAGTCCGGGGAAGGGGAGTGGCAGGAGTGAGCACACCGCCGCCGCGGTCAGCAGCACCGGCTGCATGCCCTCCAGATTGAGGAAGTGCCGCTCCAGCCAGTAAATTGACACGGCGAGCCAGAGAATGATGGACAGGGCCAGGCCGAAGCCAAAACGCAACTCCGGTGCGCCGAACAAGACCTCGTATAGCAGCAGCGCGTGCAGCAGCAGGGGCGCGAGAATGGCCGGGCGCTCCCAGTTTGCGGGTGTAGCGGCCGCCACCGTGCCGGCATCGTTGCCACGCGCCCTGTTACCCGCCCCCCAGCGGGTGTGCCAGAAATAAAAGGCCAGCAAGCCGTAGAGAGCGGCTGTTACCGAGTGCAGTAGAATAGGCATACAGGACAGTTTACACTGCCCGTCCTGATTGCAGCGTTATTGCAGTTATAGCAGCGTATTGGCCGGCTTTGTGTCGGTGTCGGTGTCGGTGCCGGGTGAAGCGAACCTGACATTGACTGCTTGTGTTTTGCCGCCCGGAATTTTGAACCGGTTTCGAAACGCCCGCTAATTCGCTAATTCACCAAGTCGCGCAACGGGCCCCGTGCGTCGCCCCTTACCCACTCCATTTATTTCATTCGACCCATTCCGCCACCATGCTTGAAAACCTGACCCAACGCCTGTCGCGCGTCATCAAGACCATTCGCGGCGAGGCGCGCCTGACTGAGGCGAACATTTCCGAGGCCTTGCGCGAAGTGCGCATGGCCTTGCTTGAGGCCGATGTCGCGCTGCCGGTGGTGCGCGATTTCATCGCCGCGGTAAAGGAGAAGGCGCTCGGCGAAGAAGTCATAGGCAGTCTCACGCCGGGGCAGGCGCTCGTGTCGGTGGTGCATCGCGAGCTGACCGCGCTGATGGGCGGAGAAAACGCCGCGCTCGACCTCGCCGCGCAGCCGCCGGCGGTGATCTTGATGGCCGGCCTGCAGGGCTCGGGCAAGACCACCACCTCGGGTAAGCTGGCAAAGCTGCTGTTGGAGCAAAAGAAAAAAGTCCTGCTGGTCTCGTGCGACGTCTATCGACCGGCGGCCATCGAGCAGCTCAAGCTGCTTGCGGCGCAGGTTGGTGTCGATTTTTTCCCGTCCGATGGCACGCAAAAGCCGGTCGATATTGCCAACGCCGCGTTGCAGTACGCCAAGTCGCATTACCAAGATGTGCTGATAGTCGATACCGCCGGACGGCTGGCGATCGACGAGGCGATGATGCAGGAGATCGGGCAGATCCACGCCGCTGTCCACCCGGTGGAAACGCTGTTTGTGGTCGATGCGATGCAGGGGCAGGACGCGATCAATGTGGCCAAGGCGTTTAGCGAGGCGCTGCCGCTTACCGGTGTGGTGCTGACCAAGCTCGACGGCGATTCGCGCGGTGGCGCCGCCTTGTCGGTGCGCCATGTCATCGGAAAACCGATCAAGTTTGCCGGCACCAGCGAGAAAATCGGCGGGCTCGAGCCCTTTCATCCCGAGCGCATGGCCGGCCGTATTCTGGGCATGGGCGACATACTTTCGCTGGTTGAAGAGGCGCGCAAGGGCGTCGACCAGGAAGAGGCGATCAAGCTTGCCGAGAAATTCAGGAAGGGCAAGGGTTTTGACCTGGAGGACTTCAAGGCGCAGATCGCGCAGATGCGCAAAATGGGCGGTTTGTCATCGCTGATCGACAAACTGCCGGCGCAACTGGCGCAGGCCGCCCAAGCACAGTCAGCGGATGCCGGAGAAACGCAGATGCGACGCACCGAGGGCATTATCAACTCGATGACGCGCCTGGAGCGGGCGCGGCCGGAACTCATCAAGGCTTCGCGCAAACGCCGCATCGCCACCGGCGCCGGGGCGTCGGTACAGGAGGTCAATCGCCTGCTCGCCCAGTTCGAGCAAATGCAAAAAATGATGAAACAGATGCAAAAAGGCGGCATGCAAAAAATGATGCGCAGCATGAAGGGCCTGCTCCCGGGCATGCGCTAGCCGCGGCTGCGTTTGCGCCCGGGGCGTGTTCTCGGGTTGCTTGTGAAGTGGGCTGTTTAAGCCTTGATTTAAATAAGAAAAATTCTATTCTCTCGGGCTGATGGCGGTGTTTGCCTGTTGGCCAAGCCCAGTCTTGCCAAAGCGGTATAAATACGCGTAAAATAACGGGCTTTTCCCTATTTCGGTCACGTGGCCGGGATTAAACCTCCGCATCGGAGAAATTGAAATGGTTGTCATTCGTTTAGCTCGTGGTGGTGCCAAGCACCGTCCTTTTTACAATATCGTTGCCGCCGATTCGAAGTTTCGCGCGCAAGGCCGCTTTCTTGAGCGCGTCGGGTTTTACGATCCGAAAGCACCGGAAGGCCGCGAGTCGCTGCGTATCTCGATGGAACGCCTGACCTTCTGGCAGGGCAAGGGTGCCCAGTTGTCGCCCACCGTGGCGCGCCTGGCCAAGACCTTTAGCAAGGCCGCCGGAGCTGCGGCAGCCAAGTAATTCTCACGGCGCCCCGGATGTCAAAGGTGCCAGGGGGAGTGGTGTGGCGTTGGTGAAAAACGCAATGGCGCCGCCACCAAAGCTCATAGCGATGGCCCGGGTAGTCGGGCCCTGGGGAGTGAAAGGCTGGATCAAACTGGTCCCGCATACCGCAGAGATCGACATGCTGTGCGCCCACCCCGGCTGGTGGGTGGGACGCAACGGTGAATGGCGCGAGTGCCGGATATTGGCCTGCGAGCAAAAAGGCAAGCATCTGGTGGCGCAAATCGACGGGATTGTGGTTCCCGAAGAAGCGGTGAAGTTCAAGGGAATGGATGTCGCGCTGCCGCGTGCGGTGCTTCCGGCGAGCGGCGACAACGAATTTTACAAGGTCGATCTGGTCGGCCTGGATGTGGTGAATGAAGAGGGCGGCGCGCTGGGTCGCGTTGTCGAGCTGTACACCAACGGTGCGCACGACGTATTGCGCATCGAGTCGGCGGAGCGCGAGCGTTTGATTCCTTTCGTGCCGTCCGTGGTGCGGCAGGTCGACATGGACGGTGGAGCGATACATGTGACCTGGGGCCTGGACTGGTGAGCCCTGGCTGGAGCGGCGATGCAGTTTGATTGCATCACGTTGTTCCCGGAGATGTTCGCCGCGGTGTCCGATTGGGGCATAACGCGGCGTGCACGCGAGCAGGGGCGGTTTGCATTGAGGACGTGGAATCCGCGCGATTTCACAACGGATAATCACCGTACGGTCGATGACAGGCCTTACGGGGGCGGGCCGGGCATGGTGATGCTGGCCGACCCGCTGGAAAAAGCGGTGAACGCGGCGCAGGCTGCCGGCGGGGCGAGGGTGCTGTACCTTTCGCCACAGGGTCCGGTACTCGATCACAAGAAGGTGATCGCGCTATCGGGTGAGGCCAGGCTGATATTGCTGTGCGGGCGTTACGAGGGGATAGACGAGAGGTTGTTTTCGCGGGTGGTCGATGAGGAGGTGTCCATCGGCGACTACGTGCTCTCGGGCGGTGAACTGGCCGCGATGGTATTGATCGATGCCTGTGTGCGGCAGTTGCCCGGGGTGTTGAACGATGAAGGTTCGGCGGCGCAGGATTCGTTTTCCGCCGGACTGCTGGAAGGGCCGCAGTACACGCGGCCCGAGCTGTACCAGGGCGAGGCCGTTCCATCGGTGCTGCTGTCGGGCAATCATGCGGACATCGCGCGCTGGCGCTTGAAGCAAGCTGTAGGTAGAACATGGCTGCGACGCCCCGAACTTCTTGAAAGCCGGGGCCTATCACAGACCGAAAAGAGCCTGCTGGAGGAATTCCGGCGGGACCAAAACGAGCAGGGCAAGTCCTGATAGGTCTGCGGGGCGGGTTCCTGGGTCGAAACGATGAAGGGAAATGAGCATGAATCTGATTGAGCAACTCGAACAGGAAGAAATCGTCCGTCTGGGCAAGATCATCCCGGTGTTCGCCCCTGGCGACACGGTGATCGTCAACGTCAACGTAAAGGAAGGCGAGCGCAAGCGCGTCCAGGCCTACGAGGGCGTCGTTATCGCCAAGCGCAACCGCGGCCTCAACTCCGCCTTTACCGTTCGCAAGATCTCATCGGGCGAGGGCGTTGAGCGCACTTTCCAAACCTACTCGCCGCTGATCGCCTCGATCGAAGTCAAGCGCAAGGGTGATGTGCGCCGTGCCAAGCTTTACTACCTGCGCGACCGTTCGGGCAAGTCGGCGCGTATTCGCGAAAAACTCACCGCGCGCGTACCCGGTGCCAAGGCCGCAGCGACCGCAGCAGCAGCCGCAGCAGCGGCTGCAACGGTGGCAGCCGTGGAACCTGTAGACAAGGCTTGAGCCTTTAAGCAGTGCCTCGCGCGCACGCGGGGTGCGCACAAAAAAGGGACGTTTCGGCGTCCCTTTTTCATTGCGTCCCGGCCGATCGCGGCCAAAACGTCGCCTGTCGCCTGCCGGCGCAATGTTGCAATGTTGTAAGGTTGCAGCGGTGCAGTGGTGCAATGGTGTTATGCCGCGAGGTGTGGTTTTTTTCTTGTAGACTGGCTGCACATCACCCCGCCACCACCCGGAGTCTCGCATGCGCATTTTCCGCCGTTTGCTGGTTTGCATCCTTGCCGCCGCAGCGCTTGCGCTGCCGGCCGCGGCCGGGGCGCGTGATCTCTCGGTTGCGCTTGGCGCGGCCATCACCTCGCTTGACCCGCATTATCACAACTACAGCCCGAACACCTCGATGTCGAAACACATCTTCGACGCCCTCATACGTAGCGATGCCAGGCAAAGGCTCACGCCGGGGCTGGCCACCGCATGGAAGGCGCTAAACGACACGACCTGGGAGATCCAGTTGCGCAAGGGCGTGAAGTGGCACGATGGTTCGGACTTCACCGCTGAGGACGTGGTGTTCAGCTTCAAGCGCGCGCCGAATGTCCCCAACAGTCCCTCGTCCTTCGGCACCTACGTGCCCAAGGATCTGAGCATAGAAGTGAAGAGCCCCCACCTCATCCTGGTCAGGACCGCCAAGCCGGCGCCGACCTTTCCCAATGACATCAGCGCCGTTGCGATGGTGTCAAAAAAATACGGCGAGAAGGCCGGCACGGAAGACTACAACTCGGGCAAGGCGGCCATCGGCACAGGCCCCTACAAATTCCTTGAGTATGTGCCCGGCGAGCGCATTGTTGTCGTCGCCAACGACAAGTACTGGGGCGGCCGCGAACCCTGGGACAAGGTTATTTTCAAGGTCATCGTCAACCCGGCGGCACGTGTGGCGGCGCTGTTGTCCGGGGGCGCGGACTTTATCGAGGCGGTGCCCACCGCCGATGCGGCGCTGCTGGAAAAAGACAAGAACCTCAATGTTGTTTCTGCCATCTCCAACCGGCTGATCTTCCTGCATATCGACACCGGGCGTGAAAAGAACTCGCCCTTTGTGACCGACAACGCCGGCCAGCCCATGCTCGAGACCAACCCCTTGCGTGATTTCAGGGTGCGCAAGGCGATGTCGCTGGCAATGAGCCGCGAGGCCATCGTGGCGCGCGTGATGGAGGGCAAAGCGGTGCCCGCCGGGCAGCTGCTACCCGAGTTTTTCTTTGGCACCAGCAAGAAGCTCAAGCCCGAGAAATACGACCCCGATGCCGGACGCAAGCTGATGGCCGAGGCGGGCTATCCGAACGGTTTCAGGCTCACCGTGCACGGGACCAACAACCGCTACATCAACGACGACAAGATTGTGCAGACCGTGGCGCAACTGCTGCGGCGCGTGAATATCGACGCTAGGGTGGAGACCATGCCCTCGAGCGTCTATTTCACACGCGCCTCCAAGCTCGATTTCAGTTTGATGCTGGTTGGCTGGGGCGCCGACTCGGGCGAAACTTCCTCGCCGTTGCGCGCGCTTATCCACAGCTACAACACGCAGCTCGGATTTGGCACTGCCAACCGCGGCCGTTACTCGAACGCGAAAGTCGATGCGCTGACGCAGCAGGCGCTCGCCACCATAGATGACAAAAAGCGCGAGGCCTTGCTGGCGGAGGCGGCGGAAATAGCCATTGGCGAACTGGCGGTCATTCCGCTGCACTACGAGGTGAGCACCTGGGGCATGAAGAAGAGCATCGCCTACAAGGCGCGCTCCGACCAGTACACCCTCGCCTCCGATATCCGTCCGGCCAATTGATGCCATGCCGATCATAGGGCGAGTGCGATGACAAGCATGGAACTTCTGGCGCGGCTGGTCGCGTTCGATACCACCAGCCGCAATTCCAACCTCGCGCTCATCGACTTCGTGCGCGACTACCTGGACCGCCTTGGTGTGCCCTCGCACCTGGTGACGGACGAGACGGGCGGCAAGGCCAACCTGTACGCCACCATCGGCCGTGGCGACTGCGGCGGCCTGATGCTCTCGGGTCACACCGATTGCGTGCCGGTGGACGGGCAGAACTGGAGCGCTGATCCGTTCACTCTGATCGAGCGCGACGGCCGCTGCTTTGGCCGCGGCACCGCCGACATGAAGGCTTTCATTGCCTGCGCGCTGGCGCTGGTGCCTGAATTTCTCGCCCGTCCGGCGGATGCGGTGCCGGTGCACCTCGCCTTTTCCTACGACGAAGAGATCGGCATGATCGGGGCCAAGCGGCTCATTGCGCAAATGCGCGACATGCCGGTGCAGCCGCGGCGCTGTATTGTCGGCGAACCGACCAATATGCAGGTGGTGGTCGCGCACAAGGGCAAGTTGTCGGTGCGCTGCGAGGTAAGGGGCCTGGAGTGCCATTCGGCGCTGACCCAAAACGGCGTCAACGCCATCGAGGGTGCGGCCGAAGTCATCGTCTATCTCAAGGCCATGGCGCGACGTTTGCGCGAGCAAGGGCCGTTTGACAGCGATTTCACGCCGCCCTATGGCACTGTGCACACCGGTGTCATCAAGGGCGGCATCGCGCTTAATGTGGTGCCCAAGGAGTGCAGTTTCTCGTTCGAGTTCCGCCATTTGCCGCAACAGGATCCGGTTGCGTTGTTCGATGAGGTGAAGCGCCATGCCGAAACCGTACTGCTGCCCGAAATGCGCGCGGTATTCCCCGGCGCGGCTTTTATCTGGCATCCCCTGTCTGACTATCCGGCGCTGATCGAGGCCGAGGACAAAAGTTTTGCGCAGGCGGCGCGGGCGTTTTGCGGCTGCCTCGGCTTGGCGCCGGGCAAGGTGAGTTTTGGCACCGAGGGCGGGCTGTACCAGCAACTGGGCATCGCCGCGATTGTGTGCGGGCCCGGTTCCATCGAGCAGGCACATAAACCGGATGAATACATTGAGGTGGGCCAGATCATCGCCTGCGAGGACTTTTTGCGACGACTGGTGCTGTCACCCGTTGCAGTGGCGTGAGCATTCGCCACCCCGAGCCTGGACCCTTCATGCCGTGACGGACGACTATGCGCTGGAGAAGCCCGTCTGGCGCGGGTTTGCAGCGTATGGCCTGCGTGATCTGGCGGGCTTGTTTGCAACCAAGCCATCGGCCATTTGCAATCCAACTTGCTGACCGATGGGGTATTACCGACCCATAGCGCTCAGCAACTGGCGCTAACAGCAAGCTGTGGTGACAGTAAGCGTCGGTAACAAGGTATGGTTAAAAGGGTTTCATGAGAACAACAATAATTTTCGCGCTGGCTCTGCCGGTGCTGCTTGCGGCCTGCGGTCGGGACGAGCAACGGGCCCAGACCGTCAGGCCGGTGCTGTTGCACAAGGTGGTTCTGGGTGCGGGGTTGGGGCAAGATGTTTATTCGGGCGAAGTGCGCGCGCGCCACGAAGCGGAGCTTGGTTTTCGCGTTGCCGGAAAAATTGTCGCGCGACTGGTTGATACCGGAGCAAGGGTGACAAAGGGCCAGGCCCTGGCGCAGCTCGACCCGCAGGATCTGCAACTGACCGCCGAAGCGGCGAAGGCGCAACTCGCAGCCATTCGCGCTGATTACGGCTTTGCCAAATCCGAGCTTGAGCGCTACGCCGACCTGGTGGAAAAGAAATTCGTCAGCCAGGCCGTCTACGAAGGCAAGCTCAATGCCCACAATGCCGCCAAGGCCAAACTCGAACAGGCGCAGGCGCAATATGATTTCAGTCGTAACCAAGCCGCTTACGCCGCGCTGGTCGCTGACCAGGATGGTGTGATCACCGCAGTGTTGGCCGAGGCCGGGCAGGTGGTCGCCGCCGGACAGGCGGTGTTGCGCCTGGCGCAGCCGCGCGAGAAGGAGGTTGTGGTCAACGTCTCCGAGAACAAACTCGCCAGCCTGCGCGCGGCCAAGCTGCTCGCCGTCAGTCTGTGGGCCAACCCGGAAAAAATCTACGCCGCGCGCATTCGCGAGATTTCACCCGGCGTTGACGCGACAACGCGCAGCTTCACCGTCAAGCTCAGCCTGCCCGATGCCGACGAGGGCGTGGCGTTGGGGATGACCGCCAATGTGCTGGTGCAGGGCGCCACTGCCGGCAATCTTGCCGTGCTGCCCATGACGGCGCTGACCGAATCGGCCGGCGCACCTGCGGTCTGGGTGTTCGACCCTAGCTCGGGCAAGGTGGCGCTGCGCGCGGTCAAGGTCGGTGAATACCGCGAGAATGCCGTCACCATCACGGCCGGCCTGGCCGATGGCGAGCAGGTGGTGGGCGCCGGCGTGCACAAGCTGGTGCCGGGGCAGGTGGTCAGGGCGCTCGATGTAGCGCTCGATGACCGGACGGCGCCGCCCGCAGCGACCGTCGCCAGGTAAGCCCGAAAAACGCAGAACGCAGAACGAACAATGCAGGCACGTCAGCGGTGAGGTATTTCAATCTTTCTGAATGGGCGCTGGGCCATCGCGGGCTGGTGCTGTATTTCATGCTGGCGCTGGCGCTCATGGGGGTGTTCTCCTACGACCGCCTCGGCCAGTCTGAAGACCCGCCCTTTACCTTCAAGGTCATGGTGGTGCGAACTTTATGGCCAGGCGCGACGGCGCGCGAGGTGGCCGACCAGGTCACCGAACGCATCGAGAAGAAGCTGCAGGAGGCACCTTATGTCGATGTGCTGCGCAGCTACTCCAAGCCGGGCGAGTCGCTGGTGTTTTTCCTGGCCAAAGATTCGACGCCGCCATCCGAGGTGCCGAACATCTGGTATCAGGTACGCAAGAAAATCGGCGACATCAAACAGACGCTGCCCGCCGGCGTGCAGGGCCCGTTCTTTAACGACGAGTTTGGCGACACCTTCGGCAACATCTACGCGCTCACCGGCGATGGTTTCGATTACGCGCAGCTGAAAAAACACGCCGACCATGTGCGCTCGGCATTGCTGCGCGTGCCCGGCGTGGCCAAGGTGGAGTTTTTCGGCGAGCAGAAAGAAAAAATATTCATCGAAATTTCCAACGCCAAGCTCGCCAACCTGGGGATGGACCCGCAGGTGATTTTTGCCACCTTGCAAAAAGAAAACGCCCTCCTGCCGGCCGGCTCATTCGAGACCGCCAGCGACCGCGTGTTCTTGCGCCTGTCCGGGGATTTTGCTTCGCTTGATGCGATACGCGAGATTTCGCTGCGCGCCAACGGCCGCCTGATCAGGCTTGGCGACATCGCACGCGTCAGCCGCGGCTATGTTGATCCGCCGGTGTCAAAAATGCGTTTTCGCGGGCAGGAGGCCTTTGGTATCGGTGTGTCCATGGTCGCTGGCGGCGACATCCTGGAGCTGGGTGCCCACCTCGACGCCGAAACCGCGCGCCTGCAGGTGCAACTGCCCGTGGGCGTCGAACTGCACCAGGTCTCCAACCAGCCCGATTCGGTCAAGCGCTCCATCCGCGAGTTCCTGGGCACGCTTGCCGAGGCGGTGGTCATCGTGCTGGCCGTCAGCCTGCTGTCCCTGGGCCTGCGCACCGGTATCGTCGTGGCGCTGTCCATTCCGCTGGTGCTGGCCATCACCTTTTTGTTCATGAACCTGTTCGACGTCGGTCTGCACAAGATTTCACTCGGTGCGCTGATCCTTGCGCTCGGCCTGTTGGTTGATGACGCCATCATCGCCGTAGAAATGATGGCGCGAAAAATGGAGGAGGGCTGGGACAGGGTGCGCGCGGCGAGTTTCGCCTACACCTCGACCGCCATGCCGATGCTGAGCGGAACGCTGGTCACGGCGGCCGGTTTTCTGCCCATTGCGACGGCGGCGTCCTCCACCGGCGAATACACGCGCTCCATTTTCCAGGTCACGGTGATCGCGCTGCTCGTGTCATGGGTCGCGGCGGTGGTGTTCATTCCCTACCTCGGTTACAAGCTGCTGCCCGATTTCAAGGCCGCCGGCCACGCGGACCCGGATGAAGCCGAGCGCGCGCTTTACGACACCAGGTTCTTCCGGCGTTTTCGCGCCCTGGTCGACTGGTGTGTTGGCTGGCGCAAGACGGTGATCGCCACCACGCTGCTGCTGTTTGTGTTGTCGCTCTTCGGTTTTGGCTTCGTGCAGCAGCAGTTCTTTCCCGATTCAACGCGTCTTGAATTGCTGCTCGACCTGCGATTGCCAGAAGGTTCGTCCTACGCCGCCACCGAAGCCGAGGTGAAAAAAGTCGAGCGTATCCTCGCCAAGGAGCAGGGCATAGACAACTACGTCAGCTATGTCGGTACCGGCAGCCCGCGCTTTTACCTGCCGCTCGATCAGCAACTGACCAACACCAACTTTGCCCAGTTCGTCATTCTTGCCAAGGGGCAGGCCGAGCGCGAGGCGCTGCGGGTCAGGCTGATCGGCCTGTTCGAAGATGATTTCCCGACGCTGCGTGCCGCCGTCAACCGCCTGGAGAACGGTCCGCCGGTTGGCTTTCCGGTGCAGTTTCGCGTGTCCGGAGAGGACGTGCCCACGGTGCGCAAATACGCCGCGCAGGTGGCCGCGGTGATGCGCGCCAATGTCAACCTGCAGAACGTGCAGTACGACTGGGACGAGCCCTCCAAGGTGATCAAGCTCGACATCGACCAGGGCAAGGCGCGCGTGCTGGGCATCTCTTCGCAGGATTTGTCGACCTTCATCAACACCTCGCTCAAGGGTTTTAGCGTGACCACTTTCCGCGAAGGCGACAAGCTGGTGGAGGTGTTGCTGCGCGGCGCCGAGCAGGAACGCGCCAGGCTTTCCCTGCTGGGCAATCTGTCCGTGCCAACACCCTCGGGCAAGCCGGTGCCGCTGGCGCAAATCGCCACCATAAGCTACGGTTTCGAGGAGGGCATCATCTGGCGGCGCAACCGCGTGCCCACCGTCACTGTAAGGGCCAATGTCTACGGCAAGATACAGGCGCCGGCGGTGACGGCCCAGGTCGAATCCAAACTCGCAGCCATTCGCAGCGCACTGCCCTCAGGCTACCTGCTCGAAACCGGCGGCGCGGTGGAGGACAGCGCCAAGGGCAGCAAGTCGGTGGCCGCAGGCGTGCCGCTGTTTCTGGTGGTGGTGTTCACGGTGCTGATGATCCAGTTGCAGAGCTTCCAGCGCGTGCTGCTGGTGGCAATGACCGCGCCGCTCGGGCTGATCGGCGTCACGCTGGCATTGCTGCTGTTCAACGTGCCCTTTGGTTTTGTCGCCATGCTGGGCACCATCGCGCTGTCGGGCATGATCATGCGCAACTCGCTCATCCTGGTCGATCAGATCGAACAGGATATCGCCGCAGGGCGTGCGCCCTGGATCGCCATAGTCGACTCGACGGTGCGCCGCTTCCGGCCCATCGTGCTGACCGCCGCTGCAGCGGTGCTCGCCATGATCCCGCTCACGCGCAGCGCCTTTTTCGGCCCGATGGCGGTGGCTATCATGGGCGGGTTGGTGGTCGCCACCGCACTGACGCTGTTGTTCCTGCCGGCGCTGTACGCGGCCTGGTTCCGGGTGAAGCGGCCGCAGGCGGCCTGAGTTGTATCCAGCAAGGGCGCATCCAGCCAGTGCCGTGCCGTCTGCGTGGCCGGCCGCGCCTGCATTTCGCTTATAACCAGCCAACTTTAAGTTCTTTTTGTGCCGTACGCACAAACGGTATCCTTGCGCTCTTTTCGCTTCACCGCCTGTCGCCATCGTGCAGCACATCCCCGGGCTATCGCCCGCAAAGCCATGTCCGACGGGCATTTCCAGCCGCTTGTTCGCCGGGTTGCCGTGTTTAGTTTTCTCCCCGCGTTGATGCGGTGTTTTCGCGGCGGCAATTTGGGGCGGCATGGGTTGACAGAATTTTTCAGCCGGCGTAACGTTCTTTCATGGATGTGAAAACCGCCGCACGCACGCTGGACCTCTTCGAAGCCTTCACAGGCGAGTGTAAGCCGCTGTCCTTGTCCGACCTCGCGCGCGCCATCGGTGCCCCGGTATCGAGTTGCTTTGGCCTGGTGAAAACACTGGAGAACCGCGGCTACCTGTATTCGGTGGGCGCACGCCGTACTTTTTACCCGACGCGAAAAATGCTCGACAACGTGCGCCGCATTGCCGCCCACGACCCGCTCGCCGACATTGCGCGGCCGGTGCTTGAGGTGTTGGGCCGGGAGTCGGGCGAGACCGTGCTGTTTTCTCGGCGCGCCGGCGACAGCGTGGTCTACGTTGACGTCATCGAGTCGGCGCACAAAATCCGCTACGCGGCGCAGGCCGGGGAGTTTTTTCCCATTCATTGCAGCGCCAGCGGCAAGGCGATACTTGCGTCCATGCCCGAAGTCGAGCGCCGCGAGTTTGTTACAGGGCTGTGCCTTGATCGCGTCACATCCAAGACCATCACGAAAAAGACTGCGCTGCTGAAGGAACTGGCGGTTTCGCTGGAGCGCGGCTGGTTCGTCAATCGCGGCGAGCACGTCGAGGATGTGATGGCCATAGCCGTGCCGGTGCGCGTGCACGGCGAAATCTGCGCCATGGGCGTGGCCGGGCCGATCCAGCGCATCGAGGCGAAGTTCGACAAACACCTGAAGGCCTTGCGCACGTTGCTGGGCGAGTTGGAGAAATCATGATTTACGCGACGGCGCGTCGCTGCCGCGTGAGTTTTTGTAAAGCCCGCGACTGCGGGCATGCAGGGTACTGACAATTGAACACCTGAACACCTGAACACCCGAACACCCGAACACCTGACTGACTAACCGTTTAACCGTTTAACTCTGGGAGAGACCAATGAATCTTCGCCGCAAGCTGCTACTCGCATCGATCGCCGCCGGACTAGCGGCACCTGCACTGATCCTGACGTCCCCCGCGGCGCTGGCCCAGAGTGAGCCCTTCCGCATCGGTACCGTGTTGTCGGTCAGCGGCCCCGGCGCCTTTCTCGGCGACCACATGAAGCGCGGAATGGAACTAGCGATCGAGGAGATCAACGCCAAGGGCGGCATCAACGGGCGCAAAATCGAATGGGTGTTCTACGACGCCGAGACCCAGGCCTCCAAGGCCGTCACCTCGACGCGGCGCCTGATCGAGCAGGACAAGGTCGACATCATCGTCGGTGGCGGCAACGCCAGCGGCCTCGCACTGGCGATGGTGCCCATCGTGGAAAAGGCGCAGATTCCCTTCCTGTCCACCGAAGGCAGCATGCAGATCGTCAACCCGGTGGCCGAGCGCAAGTGGACCTTCAAGAGCACGCTCGATGACGACAAGGTGCTCGAGCGCGCCGCCGATTCCTTTGCCAAGCGCGGCATCACCTCGGTTGCGCTGCTCTACGACAGCTCCGGTTTTGGCCAGAGTGCCAAGGAGCAGATGGAAAAAGTCGCGCCCAAGCGCGGCCTCAAGGTCTTGTATGAGACCTTCAATCCATCCGACACCGACATGACCGCCCAGCTCACGCGCATCAAGGCGAGCGACGCCAAGGCCATCATCTGCTGGACCATCACCCCGGCCGGGGTGGTCTTCATCAAGCAGGCCAAGCAACTGGGCCTCGGCGACCGCGTCATCATGCACGGCTATGGTTTCGTCGACGACCGCTACATGAAGCAGGCCGAAGGCGCGGCCGAGGGCATGGACTTGTTGTCGCAGAAATTCCCGGTAGGCCCCGATCTGCCGGCCAGCGACCCGCTCAAGCAGCGCATTGCCGATGTAACCGCCCGCTTCGAGAAGCGCTTTAACACCAAGCCCAACCAGTTTGTCGCGCAGACCTACGATGCCATCTACATGGCGGCCGAGGCGCTCGCAAAGGGTGGCAAGGACAAGGAAAAAATACGCGCCGCGCTGGAGGGCCTGAAGAACTTCAAGGGCGCCGGCGGCGACTTCAGCTTCTCGCCGACCAGCCATTCCGGCCTCGGCAAGGACGACGCCGTGGTGATCAACTGGAAGAACAACGGCTGGCGCCTGGCGCCGTACTGAGCGATGAATCCGTATGTCACTGGTGAAATAGCTTTCATTGCGAGCGCAGCGAAGCAATCCCGTGAAAATCGCGATGTTGCATTTGCTACGAGATTGCTTCCTCGCTTCGCTCCTCGCAATGACCTTGGTGGGGCGTTGACGCCGTGAGCGCAGTCGCCATTCGCAGCCTGCTCGACCAGTCCGAGTCGCGTTTTCCGCTTGATCTGGGCGTACGGATTCCGAAAATCCGCGAGCTCTATCGCCTGGCCTCGGCCAAGCAATGGGATCCGGTGGATGCGATTCCCTGGGATACGCTGCGTCCCGAGGACTACGCCGAGGAGCAGCGCCTCGCGGCGCGCATGTACTGGAGCCGGCGCACCTGGAGCGAGTACGGTGCAATTTCCGAGTCGCCGGCGCTGCAAATCCGTTTTTGCCAGCAGCGCGAGGCACCCGACCTGCGTTTTTTCTTCACCCTGCGCACCCAGGAGGAATCGCGCCACGCCGAGGTGTCCTACCTTTTTGCAGAAAAACTCGGCGGTTACATCGCCGCGCCCAAGCAGTCGGCATTCGAGGGCGCGGTGGCGACGCACGGCGTGCGCAAAATGGCGCTCGACCTTGATATGCCGCTGGAGGCGACTATCGCGTCCCTCGTCTGCGCCGCCGAGGAGCTGGCCTTTGACATGATCCACCATGTCGCCAGTGTCTCGACCAATCCGGCCGCCAAGAAAATCTTCAAGCTGATCGCGCGTGATGAAGTGCGCCATTGCGCCTTTGGCTGGTATTTTATGGAACACCGCATTCCACACATGAGCCGCGCTGAAATCCTGCGCGTGCAGGAGGCGACCGAGTTCATGATCGAAAAAATTTACCTCAACGGTTACCAGGAAGCCTGGCTTGCGCCCGACACGCCTGCGTCGCGTGACGAAATCGAGGCCGATCGCATCACCTACGAGGCGGGCCTCGGGGCGACCATAGAGCCCATCCAGAAACCGGTGTTCATCGCCACAGTCAAGCGCGTCAGGAAACTGATGCAGCCCTGGGGTTTCACGCTCAAGCCGTTCTACCATCCCAAGCTCGGCACCGTCTGAGCCTTGGTCCAATATTTTGAATAGCCGGTTAGTACGTCCCCTCTCCCCAACCCTCCCCCGTCAAGGGGTAGGGAGCGTATTGGTCGCAGTTTTTGATCGGCTACAATTTTGAAAAAAAACATTAGGAGGGCGAAATGAGTGCAGTACTGTCGCACAGCCTGTTGGACGAGTCCGAGTCGCGGTTCCCGCTTGACCTGAACATTCGCATCCCGAAAATCCGCGACCTCTACCGCCAGGCCACGGCCAAGCAGTGGGATCCGGTCAAGGCCGTGCCCTGGGACGAACTCCACCCGGAGCAGTACAGCGACGAGCAACGCTACGCCGCGCGCCTGTACTGGAGCCGCCGCGCCTGGGGCGAGTACGGCGCCATATCCGAATCGCCGGCGCTGCAAATCCGCTTTTGCCAGCAGCACCATGCGCCTGACATGCGTTTCTTTTTCACGCTGCGCACCCAGGAAGAATCACGCCACGCCGAGGTCTGCTACCTGGTCGCCGAGAAGCTCGGCGGCTATATCGACGCACCGGTGCAATCGGCCTTCCAGGGCTCGGTCGCCACCCACGGCGTGCGCAAAATGGCCCTCGATCTCGACATGCCCCTTGAGGCGACCATCGCCTCCCTGGTCTGCGCCGCCGAGGAAATCGCCTTCGACGTGTTCGGCCACCTGATCAAGATCACCACCAACCCGGCGGCCAAGCGTGCGCTGCAACTGATCATGCGCGACGAGGTGCGCCATTGCGCCTTCGGCTGGGCTTATATGGAAGAGCGCGTCAAGCAACTCACGCCCGGGCAACTCGCCGGCGTCGAACAGGCCGTGGTCAACATGATAGAAAAAGTCGAGCTCAACGGCTATCACAGCGCGTGGCTGGGGCCGGACACGCCGGCGACGCGCGCCGAAACCGAAGCCGACCGCATCACCTATGAGGCCGGTCTTGGCGCCACCGTCGAGTCGGACGAAAAGCCGGTGTTCATAAAAAGCATCAAGCGCATCCGCAAGCAGATGCAGGCCTGGGGCTTTACGCTGAAACAATTCACGCACCCGAAAATAGAAGGCGCATTTTGATGAATGCCGCCACCGCCGTCGCGCCCAACGCCCAGTCCCTGCAAGACCCCAAGGTCCGCCGCGCGCGCCGCCGCCGCGCCGATCCGCTCATCGAACGCCGCTTTCCGCTGCACCTTGAGCCGCACATGCAGACCATACGCGGCCTCTACCATCAGGCCAAGACCGCGCACTGGGATCCGGAAAAGCACATTCCCTGGGCGAAGTTCGACGCGTCCGCCTACAGCGCCGAGCAATTGCGTGCCGCGGCCCTGTCCTGGAGCCGCCGCGCCTGGACCGAGTACGGCGGCCTTCCTGAGACGCCGGCCATCCTGATTCGTTTTTGCCTTGAACACGGCGGCGAGAGCGACCCGAAAATGTTCCTCACCGTGCGCGGCAGCGAAGAAGCCTGGCATACCGAGTGCTGCTGGCGTTTTGCCGACCTCGTCGGCAAATACAGCGACCGGCCCGCCAGTGACCACTACGCCGGCCTGTTCAATCAGGATTTTCACCGCGAGGCTTTCGAGCCGGGCATTTCCGTCGACGCCTATATCGCCGTGCACTCGGCCATCCTCGACGGCATAGACCTCGAGCTCAACCGCGGCTACCTGCGCCATGCCACCGATCCTGTGGCGCTGTCCATGTTGAAGCGCATGGTGCAGGACAAGGAGCGCCACGTCGCCTTCGGCTGGGTCTACCTCGCCGAGCGCGCCGCCGGCTGGGATGACGCGGCACGCGCCGAAATCAGCGCCGAGATTGACCAGGCGATCGAAGGCCTGCTGCTCTCGGGCGCGATCTGCGCCTGGCTCGCCCCTGGTGGCATCGCCGATGACATCGTTGCCGCCGACGCGATCACGCGCCAGGCCGGACTGGGCGCGATGAGCGTCGCCGAAGAGTCCGCGGTGGTGGCACAATTCCTAGGCGAGGCGCGCGATCATCTGGCGCGCCTGGGTGTGGCCATGGCCGACATCCGCGACCGCGCAGCTGCGGGTGACCGCGTAGCCGTCTCGGGCTGAGGGTTTGGATTCAGGACTGCTACTGCAACTGGCCTTCGGAGGCATTGCCACCGGCGCCATTTACGCCCTGGTGGCTCTGGGCTTCAACGTCGTGTTCAAGTCCACCGATGCGATCAACTTCGCCCAGGGCGAGTGGGTCATGGCAGGGGGGATGATGGCGGCGTGGATACACCAGCAGTTCGCCTGGCCACTGCTCGCGCTGGTGCCTCTGGCGGTGGTCTGCGTTGCCGTGCTGGGCCTCGTGTCCGAACGCCTGGCCGTCTATCCGCTGTCGCAGCCCTCGCCGATGTCCATCACGCTGGTGACCATAGGTTTTGCCATCGCCACCAAGGCGCTGGTGATGCTGGTGCTGGGCAAGAACCCGATGAGCCTGCCGAGTTTTTCCGGCGTCGAGCCGATACAAATAGGCGGCGCCAGCCTGCAGCCGCAAGCCTTGTGGATAGTCGGCCTGCTGCTCGCCACCATGGCCGGCATGCACTTGTTTTTCGAACGCACGCTGCTCGGCCGCGCAATGAAGGCGGCGGCCGCCGACCGCGAGGCGGCGGCGCTGGTAGGTATCAATGTGCCGCGCACGGTGATGTGGTCTTTTGTCATTGCCGCCGGCACAGGTGCGCTGGCCGGCATCATCATCACGCCGATCACGCTGACCTCCTTTAATGCCGGCACCGTGCTCGGTTTCAAGGGTTTTTCCGCAGCCATGCTGGGCGGCCTGGGCAATCTGCCTGGCGCGTTGGTCGGCGGCCTTTTGCTCGGCCTGCTCGAGTCCTTTTCGGCGGCCTTCATTTCATCCAAGTACAAGGATGCCGTGGCGTTTATCGTGCTGCTGGGCCTGTTGTTCTTCCGCCCCTCCGGTCTGTTCGGCCGGGCCCAGGTGCAAAAAGTCTAGGCGGCGGGACCCAATACATGCACGCACAAATCTCTGCCGCCACTTACCGCGGCCTCGGCATCCTGTGGCTGTTGCTGGTCGCACTGCCCTGGATCATGCCCAACAGCTACTGGCTCAACCTCGCCACGTTGTGGCTGACCAACCTGCTGCTGATTGCCAGCCTCAACCTGTTGATGGGTTATAGCGGGCAGATATCGCTGGCGCACGGTGCTTTTTTTGGTATCGGCGCCTATGTCAGCGGTGTGCTCGGTGCCAAGTACGGCATCTCCCCGTGGATAGGCCTGCCCGTCGCGCTTGCTTTCACCGGCCTGGTCGCCTTTATTGTCGGTTGGCCCACGCTGCGCCTGCGCGGCCACTACCTCGCGATGGCGACGCTAGGTTTCAATGCCATCGCCTCGGTGCTGTTCGTTGAGTTGCGTGACTGGACCGGCGGCCCCAACGGGCTTGTCAACATTCCGCCGTACGCGATTTTTGGGCTCAAGCTCGATTCCGACCGCGCATTTTATTTTCTGGCGCTGATCGCGGTCGGCGTCGCCATGCTGCTGCTCTTGAACCTGCTTGACTCGCGCACCGGTCGCGCGCTGCGCGCGCTGTCCACGGCCGAGGTTGGCGCCGAGTGCATGGGTGTCAACGTGCACAAGTACAAAATTCTGGTGTTTGTCGTCAGCGCCATGCTGGCCGCGCTGGCAGGGTGTCTTTACGCCCACCACAACGCCTTTGTCTCGCCCGAGTCCTTTGACTTCATGGCGAGCACCATGCTGGTGGTAATGGTCGCCCTCGGCGGCACAGGCCACTGGTGGGGCGCCTTCATCGGCGCGCTGATCTATACCGTGCTGCCCGAATTGCTGCGCTCCTTCGGCGACCTCGAGCTGCTGGTTTATGGCGTCAGCCTGGTGCTGGTGTTGCTGTTTTTCCCGCGCGGCCTTGGCGGCGCGCTCGATTTGCTGCGTGAACGCGTGCTGCGGCTATCGACGCGGCGGCGTGCGCGCAAGGGGACGCCCTGATGGACGACGGCATAGTGGAAGACAGCATAGCGGACGCCATCATAGAAGTGCGCGGCGTCTCGGTGTCCTTCGGCGGACTGACGGCGGTGGCCGATCTTGATTTCGCCGTGCCGCGCGGCGCCATCAAGGCGGTGATCGGGCCCAATGGCGCGGGCAAGACCACGCTGTTCAATGTCATTTCCGGCGTGCAGGCACCGTCCTCGGGCCGCGTGCTGCTGGCCGGCGAGGATGTCACCGCCACCGCTGCGCACGAGCGCGTGCAGCGCGGCCTAGCGCGTACCTTCCAGAACCTGCAGGTTTTTTCGGGCATGAGCGTGCTCGAGAACGTCGTGGTGGGCATGCACACCCGCCTCAAGTCCGGCGTGTTCAACGCATTGCTGCGCCTGCCCTCGGGGCGGCGCGAGGAGGTGCAGGCGCGCGACAAGGCGCGGGCGTTGCTCGGGCGCGTCGGCCTTGCCGCCAAGGCCGATTTTCCGGTGTCGGCGCTGTCCTTCGGCGACCTGAAGATTGTCGAGATTGCGCGCGCCCTTGCCTCCGAACCCAAGGTGCTGTTGCTTGATGAGCCTACCGCCGGCCTGCCCGCCGGAGAAGCCGGACGCGTCGCCGAGGTGATCCGCGCCATCAACGCCGAGGGCGTGACGGTGCTGCTTGTGGAACACAATATGCGCGTGGTGATGGCCATCAGCCACGACATCCTGGTGCTCAATTTCGGCAGGCGCATCGCCGAGGGCGAACCGGCGGTGGTACGCGCGCACCCCGAGGTCATTGCCGCCTATCTTGGCACCGACGCCGATGCCCAAAGGATGAACGACGGGGCTGTGGGCACTGCGCATGTTTAGCGTGCGCAAACTGGTGGTCGGTTACGGCCCGGTGACGGCGCTGGCCGGCATAGACCTTGATGTCGCCGACGGCGAAATCGTCTGTGTCATCGGTCCCAACGGCGCCGGCAAGACCACGTTGATGAAGACGGTGGTCGGATTATTGCGGCCTCGTTCGGGCGAGGTGGCGCTCGATGGCAAGCCCCTGCAGCGCGGCGCCGACAAGCGTGTGCGCGCCGGCATTGCGCTGGTGCCCGAGGGCCGGCGTGTGTTCGCGCCGCTGAGCGTGCGCGACAACCTCGAGCTTGGCGCCTACGTGCGCCTGTCGCGCGGCGAGCGTGATGCGGTTGCCGCCGACCTTGCGCGCATTTACGACATTTTTCCGCGCCTGCGCGAGCGCGCCGGGCAAGCGGCCGGTCTGCTCTCGGGCGGCGAGCAGCAGATGGTGGCGATAGGCCGCGCGCTGATGGCGCGCCCGCGCCTTTTGCTGCTGGACGAGCCCTCGATGGGTCTCGCGCCGCTGGTGGTGGCGGAAATTTTTTCAGTCATCCGCCGTCTGCACGCCGAGGGCACGACGGTGTTGATCGCCGAACAGAATGCGCGCATGGCGCTGTCGGTGTCGCAGCGCGGCTATGTCATCGAGGCCGGGCTGGTGGTGAAGTCGGCCGCGGCGGCTGAGTTGGCCGGTGATCCGGCGGTGCGCGAAGCCTATCTTGGCGGAGCCTAGGAAAGCCATGACCGAACGTTTTGATAAGCCCGATGCCGGCGTGCCCGATGACCCGTTGTGTTTTTATTCGGTGGATCAACTCGCCGCGGCGTATCGCTGCGGCGCGCTGTCACCGTTGACGGTGGTGCAGGCGATGTTCGCGCGCATTGCACGCGTCAATCCGCGTCTTGCCGCCTATTACGCGCTGGACGAGGCAGGGGCACTGGAAGCGGCGCGCGCCTCCGAGTCACGCCATCGCGACGGGACGGCAAAGTCCGCCCTTGACGGCGTGCCGGTGGCCATCAAGGACCACATCGACGTCGCCGGCATGGCCAGTCCGCGCGGCATGTCGCTCACGAGCGCAAGCGCGGCAAGCCTGGCGACGCAGGATTCGCCGGTGACGGCGCGGCTGCGCGAAGCCGGCGCGCTGATCATGGGCAAGACCACCATGCCGGAGTTGTCGGTGATTCCGGTGACGCACACGCGCGCCTTCGGCATCACGCGCAATCCCTGCGACACCGCACGCTCGCCCGGCGGGTCCAGC
>Ga0114978_10000884_pt1 | contig 25156 bp, 23 predicted proteins | sample S_140212_EF_Meta_FD_87027 | JGI IMG/M metagenome (GOLD analysis project Ga0114978, IMG submission 87027) | Freshwater microbial communities from Lake Simoncouche, Canada to study carbon cycling - S_140212_EF_MetaG | ecosystem: Environmental > Aquatic > Freshwater > Lake | place: Lake...
CCGCTCACGCCACGCCGAAACGGTACGCCATCTCCATCGCGTATTTCTCGCCGGGGCGGAGGACGCCGCTGGGGTAGCCGGCGCGCTGAAAGGCGGGCTGGTTCGGGGAGTCGGGGAAGAGGCCGGGCTCAAGGCAGAAACCCTGGCGGAAGCCGTACGGCTTGATCCAGCGTCCTTGCACGGTGCCGTCGAGGAAGTTGCCGGAGTAGAACTGCAGGCCGGGGGCGTCGGTGAGGACCTCGAGGGTGCGGCCGCTTTCCGGGTCGGTCATGCGGGCGGCGAGCCGGCAGCCTTGGCTGCGCCCGAGGTCGTAGGCGTGGTCGTAACCACGGGCCCGGACGAGCTGCGGGTGGGCCGCGTCGATACGCTCGCCGATGGTGTGGGGGCGGCGGAAGTCGAACGGCGTGCCCTCCACTGGGGTGCGTTCACCGGTGGCGATGAGGCTTTCCGAAATCGGGATGAAGCGGTCCGCGAAGAGCTCGAGGCGGTGGCGGAGGATTTCGCCGCCGCCGGCGAGGTTGAAGAACGCGTGGTTCGTCAGGTTGCAGAGGGTAGGGGCGTCCGTCGTGGCTTCGAAGCGGATCCGCACTTCATTGCGGTCGGCGGGGACGAGGTATGTGACGTAGACGGTGAGCGTGCCGGGGTAGTCCTCCTCACCCGCGGGGCTGACGTAGGTGAGGCGCACGCCCGCGGCGTCGCCTTCGCGGACGGGCTGGCTGGACCACACGCGGCGGTCGAGGCCGGCCACGCCGCCGTGCAGGTGCTGCCCGTTATTATTGCGCGCGACCTGGAAAGTCTGCCCGTCGATGGTGAAGTTGCCGCCCGCGATGCGGTTGGCGTAGCGCCCGACGGTGCTGCCGAGGTACGGGTTCTGCTCCACGTAGCCGCGGAAGTCGTCGTGGCCCAAGGTCACTTCCGCGATCTGCCCGAGGCGATCGGGCACGCGGACGGAGACCAGCGTCGCCCCGAACTCACTGATCTGCGCCGTCAGGCCCAGTGCATTGCCCAACGTGTGCAGCGCCACGGGGCGGCCGTCATGCTCGCCGTGGCGGCGGCTCAGTGCCCGCGCCGGGCTCGGCCGGCGCCCGACGCAGGCCACTAGCCCGCCCAAGAGGACGAACGCGACCAGGAGGAGAGGGGCGATGACGGCGTCCATAGGGCCGAAGGTGCCAGAGCCGGCCTTTTCGCCAAGCCAAAGCGACGGGACACCGCCTACAAAAAACCCGCCGGGGGCGGCGGGTCATCGGGCGGGCGCGGGGCCGTTCAACGCGACTTCGTCGCGGTTTCGGTGGGCTTGGTCGCGACGGCGGTGGCCGGCAGCGCCTTGACCCAGTCCCCGGCGATGCGGACCGCTTCGCGCAGCTGGATGTCGTATTCCGGCCAATCGTCGTCCTCGAGCGGGTCGCGGATTCGGCTCATCTTCTTGCTCTTGCTGGCGTAGTCCGGGCCTTCCTTCTTTTCCTGCTCGAGCGCCGCGTCGAGTTTCACGTCGGCGATTTTGAAGTCCTTGAGCGCGTAGGTGGCGAGGTCCTTGCGGACTTGGTTGCGGAAGACGATGTCATCCTTGCGCTCCTGCAGGCGGGTCGTCAGCGAGAGCGAGATCTCCTGGCGGGCCTGGCGGCTCTTCGTCCATTCGATGGAGCGGGTCAGGGTGACGAACTCGGGCATCTCGGCCTGGCGGCGAGCGGAGGCCGCGGCCAGATTACCGATCAGGCCCTCGGACAGCTTGGCCTTGAGCCAGTCGCCTTCGTCGGGCTGGGTCAACGAGGGTGCGACCGAATCCCAGGCCAGTGGGCGGTTGAGGTCGGACTCCGCCACCGGCAGGACGGAGAAGACGGACGGGACCACGACATCGGCGCCGACGCCCTTGAGCTGGATCGAGGAGCCGCTCGGCGCGTACCACTTCTGGATCGTCACCTTGACGGCGGACTTCAGGTTGCGGTCGAAGCGGCTCAGTTCGAGGATGTTCTGGACCGAGCCTTTGCCGTGCGTGGTGACGTCGCCCACGATCAGGGCCCGGCGGTGGTCGTGCATCGCACCGGCGAAGATCTCCGAGGCCGACGCGGAAAGTTTGGAGGTCAGCACGATGAGCGGCCCGTCCCAGACGACCTTGGCGTCCTCGTCACGGTAGTCCTGGATGCGCCCCGAGCTGTCGCGCACCTGCAGTACCGAGCCCTTGGGGATGAAGAGACCGGAGAGGTCGACGGCCTCCGTCAGCAGGCCGCCGCCGTTCTTGCGCAGGTCCATGATGATCGCCTTGGCGCCGAGGGCCTTCAGCTTCTCGAGGAGCTGCTCGACATCCTTGGTCGGGCTGGAGCCGGAACCGTCGGGGTTCTTGCCATAGAAGGCCGGCAGGTCGACGACCCCGACGACACCTTTGCCGTCGGCCAATTCGAAGGCGCGGGCGGAAGCCATCTGCCCGACCAACTTGATTTGGTCGCGCTTGAGCACGACGGTCTTGCGGCCACCGCCCGCGGCGGGGTCGACGAGCAGGCGCACCGACGTGCCCTGCTTGCCGCGGATCTTGCCGATGGCCTTGTTGAGGCGCATGCCGACGATGTCTTCCATCTCGCCGGCTTCATCCTGACCGACCGAGATGATCTTATCGCCCGGCTTGACCTGCCCCGAGAGGTCGAGGGGGCCTCCCGGCAGGACGTCCTTGATGGTGCAGTAGCCATCCTCGTCGGCCAGCGTGGCGCCGATGCCCACGAGGGAGTTGCGCATGGCGATCTCGAATTCCTCGAGCGACTGCTGAGAGAAGAAAATCGAGTGAGGGTCGTACTGCGTGGAGTAGGAGTTGAGGAAGAGCTCCTCGATCTCGGCCTGGTCGAAGTTGAGGTAGGTCCGGACCTTGTCGTAGCGTTTCTTGAGGCGGGCGGCCGCGGCCTTGAGTTTCTCCGGGGTCACGACGAGTTCGGCTTCCTTGCCGTTGGCCTTGCGGGCGCCAGCGGTGGTGCGGTCCTCGCCGAGCACTTCGCCCAGCATGTCAAGGCGCAGGCGCTTGGCCCAGAGGGCGTCGGCTTCCGCCGCATCGGCCGGCCACTTCGCCTTGCGGCGCTCGAGGGGGAAGACGTCTTCCTTGGCGAGGTCGATCGGCTGGTCGAGGGCCGCCAAGGCGCTCTCGGTGCGTAGCTGCACCTTGTGCTTGAAAGAGGCGTAGATCTCGAAGCCCGGCGTCAGGTTGCCGCGCTGCAGGTAGAGGTCGAGGGTCTTGGCGTAGCGGTTGACGAACTCCTCCACCTCGGGCTCGGTGAAGTACATCTTGGCGCCATCCAGGTTCTCGCAATACGTGCGGATGACCTCGCTCATGTCGATGCTGGCCATCTCGCGCTTGCTGATGTGCAGGCGCTCGAGGAGCACGACGGTCGCCTTGGCTTCCTTTTGCATCCCCTCCGTGGTGGTGAAGGCGGAACCTTGGCCTTGGGCCAAGGCGGTCAGGAGCAGCAAGAGGGAGGTCAGGAGGGGTCGCATGGGGTGGGGGCGCGAAAAAGGGGAGGGGTTCAGCGGAGGCGGGCGCTGAGGTCTTCCAGCCTGCGTTTATCGGCCTCGCTGAGCGAGCCGAAACCCCGGGCGGAGATCTTATCCAGGAGCAGGTCGAGCTCGGCCCGGGCCTGCTGGCGGGTGAGCGGGGCCACAGCCGCCGTCTCCTCGTCGTCGTAGCGGACGAGGTCGGGTGCTGGTGCGGGGGGCGGAGGCGGGGCCATCTCTTCCTGAGCGGTCTGGACCGAGAGATTTGTCTGATTGAGCCAGCGGAAGGTGAACCAGCCGACGAGCAGGCCGCCGAGGTGGGCCGAGTGGGCGAGGCTATCCGACCACGCCGGGTGCCAAAGCGACCAGGTATGCCGGCTGGGGAGTTCGGCGAAGGCCCAACCGCAGAGGGTGAGACCGGCCGCGATGAGTAGCATCCAGCCCACGCGCAGCGTCACGGGGATGACAAAGAAGAGCAGCAAGGTGATTTGGTGCTCCAGCTTGTCGAGTAGCGCCACCAGCATCAGGGCATACACCGCCGCAGAGGCGCCGACGAGTTCGCCGCCATCGCGGGGGCCGCCTAGCCCGCTCAGCCACCAGAACGCGGCGCCGGCGAGCGCGCCCAGGGCGAGCGTCAGCCAGAAGACCCGGCGACCGTAGGTCCGCTCGACGATGTCGCCCGTCCACCAGAGCAGGAGGCCGTTGCCGAGCAAGTGCCAGAAGTCCCCGTGCAGGCACGCGTAGGAAAGCGGCTGCCAGAAGCGCGGTTGCGTCTCCGAAAGCCCCCAGCCGTCGAAGAAGTTCACCCGGGCCGCGGTCCCGATCAGGCCGAGTACGAAAGTGCCGATCAGGACGCCGAGCGTCCAGGCGGTGGCCGAGAGGCGTTCGCCGACCGGGGGGCGTCCCCGCATGTAGGACCGGTCGGCGATGCCCATCGCGCGCGGCGGTTCAGAGCTTCGTCACGATCGCGTCGGCCAGGCCATACTCGATGGCCTCCTCGGCGGTCATGTAGAAGTCGCGGTCGGTGTCCTTGATGACCTTTTCCAGTTTCTGCTTGGAGGCCTTGGCGAGGATCTCGTTGAGCTCGGTGCGGAGGCGTTCCATTTCTTGGGCCTGGATGTGGATGTCCACGGCCGGGGCCTGGATGCGGCCCATGATCAAGGGTTGGTGGATCATCACCCGGGCGTGCGGGAAGACGAGGCGGCCGCCCTTTTGCTTGGGGGCCTGCAGGAGGATCGAGCCCATCGAGGCGGCCATGCCGGTGACGATGACTTTCACGGGCGAGGAGATCAGGCGGATGGTGTCGTAGACGGCCATGCCGGCGGTGATGGAGCCGCCCGGGGTGTTGATGTAGAAGAAGATGTCCTTCCCCGGCTCGGTCGTCTCGAGGTAGAGGAGCTTCTCGACGATGTCCTTGGCGGAGGCGTCATCCACGGCACCCCAGAGGAAGATCTTCCGCTGTTCGAGGAACTTCTTCTGGATGAGCAGCGCGCTCGGGGCCGCCTCCTTCGGGGCTTCCGGGGTCTTCTCGTCCTCGTCTTCGTCGTCGTGGGCCATGGGACGACGAAACTTGCCCGAAACCTCGGCCGAAGCAAGCGTGGCGACGCTGGAACCCCGCTAAATGTTCACAAAGCGTCGCGCCCGCCCGCGTATCCTTGCGCCGCCCCCGTCCTTCTCCCTAGGTGGGAGCCGTGCCCACGCTCGTCGTCACCGGTCTCCGTCGCCGCCTCGGTTCTGCCGAGGTCCTCGCCGGCGTCGACCTGACGGTGCCGGAGGGATCGCTCTGCTGCCTCGTCGGCCCGTCCGGCAGCGGCAAGACGACCCTGCTCAAGATCCTCGCTGGTAAGCTCGATGCCGAGGGCGGCAAGGTCACGCTCGATGGCCGCGACTGGTCCTTCACGCCGCCGGCCCAGCGTGGCATCGCCATGGTGATGCAGAACTACGCTTTGTTTCCGCACCTCAGCGTGCTGGAGAACGCCGCCTTCGGCCTCGAGGAACTCGGCGTGCCGGCCGCCGCGGCCCGCCAGCGGGCACTGGAAGCGTTGCGGTGGGTGCGGGCCGACGCCTGGGCGGCCCGCCGGCCGCAGGAACTTTCCGGGGGCCAGCAGCAGCGGGTCGCCCTCGCCCGGGCGCTGGCGCATGAGCCGCGGCTCCTCCTGCTCGATGAGCCTTTGAGCAACCTGGATGTGACTTCCCGCCTCGAGCTCCGGACGGAGCTCCGCCGGCTCGTCCGGGAGAAGGGCATCACGGTCCTGTGCGTCCTGCACGACCAGAAAGATGCCCTCGCCATGGCGGACCGGCTGGCGGTCATGCGGGCCGGGCGGGTGGTCCAGGCTGGCCTGCCAATCGACGTCTATCGCCGCCCGGCCGACAGTTGGACGGCCACCTTCCTTGGTAGTGCTAACCTATTCACAGGCAAAGTCTTAAGCGTAGGTGCCGGGGAGTTTCTGGCGGAGACGCCCCTCGGGGAAGTCCGGGGCGCCTTAGCCACCCCAGCCACCGCGCCGACCCCCGGGTCCCCGATCACCATCTGCATCCGGCCAGAGTGCCTGCGTCTAGATACCATGCCCCCCGAGGAGAACGCTTTTGCGGGTAAGGTCGTGGATTCCCTCTTCCAAGGGGACCATGCCCTGCACGATTTCGCCACCCCCTCGGGGGTCGTCTTGAAAGTGGCCGAATTCAACCCCCGCCAGAGGGTGGGTTCGAAGGCCGTGGTTTACGCTTGGGCCGAGCCCGAGGACGTCGTCGGGCTGGTCTCTTAATCTAAGGTTAAGCGTCTTTCTGGGAACAATCTTGGGTTGTTCTCCCTAGGGAAAATCGCTTTAATTTCGGTATGGTCAAAAAGCCGTCTACCCCCAAGGCGAAGCGCTCGGGTTTTTCCCTAGTGCTCGCCCTCGTCATGGCCGCTGCCCTGGTAATCGTCATCATTGTCCTGGCCGCCTTCCTGAAGGTCGAATCGCGCCTCGCGGTGAACAGCGTCCTGCTGACCCGCGCCCGCCTCAACACCATCGCCTCCCTGCGGCTCGCCCAGGGCAACATGCAGCAGCTGCTCGGGCCCGATACCCGCATTACCGGGCCGGCCAACGCTTTCGACGACGGTTCGGCCTTGGACACCTTCGACTTCCCGGTGCTCGGGGTCTGGCGCAGCTGGGAAGGGCTCGACCACGAGCGGAGCAACACCAACTTCCTCGGCCGTCCGTTGCCGCGCCTCGATTACAACCTCAAGGCGACCGACAACTATAACGTGTCGACTGGGGCGATTAACACCAGTGGCCGCTTTTTAGGTTGGTTGACCTCCAACGCCTACGTGCCCTTCGTGGCCGCGGTCACCCCGCCGCCGCCGACCCCGCCCTCGCCGCCCGCCGTTGTCTTCATTCCGACCAAGCCCGCCGGTGGCACCTTCAACGGCACCTTCAACCATACCCCGAGCCTGCCGAGGCCCCCACCGGTCAAGCCGACCGACCCCGCGACGCCGCGCCCCGTCAAGCCGCGGCCCGGCAAGCCGCCCGCGGTCGCCGCCACCCCCGCCTCGCTTCCCTTGTGGACCAACGCGGGCCACCTTGCGGCCTTCCTTTCGCCTGCCTTGGCCTACTCCTCGCCCTTGGTCGGGATCAACACCGCGCCGGTGAACGTCACGGACCGCGTGACGCTCACCCCGCAGGCCTTCCCAGACACCGTCACCAACCAGGCCAACGACAGCACCTTCGCGTGGTGGGTGGCGGGTGAGAACCAGAAGGCCTTGGTGAGTGTGGAGGCACCGCTGCCGGCCATCGGCGGGAGCACCGCCCCCGACGTGGTTGAGGCGTCGCGCCGCTCACGCACCTTCGGACGCGTCGATTTTGCCGCGTTGGGCCTGACCCAGCCGACGGTGGAGATGATCCTGCCTTCGCGCAGTTCGCTGGCTGGAGCCATGGCCCAGGCCACGCCGCCGACGTCGGTCAGCGTCGTCAATAAAGCAGGCTTCCATGACTACACCGCTTACTCGCCGGGGCTCTTGATCAATGCGGCCACCGGCGGCTTCCGGCGCGACCTCTCCCTGCTCTCGGAGTCCTGGGATTACATCAACACCCTCGACGCTGGCCGGTCGGTCTCGCTGCCATTCTTCCGTTTCAAGCCGAAGGTCAACGCCGCGGCCAACTCCGCCGACCTGATGTTCGGGCGTCCCTACCTTGACAGCCAAGCCACGGCCAACGGCAACAAGGGCCGCCATGCCCTGATGTACTACTGGTCCGACTACAGCAGTATCGGTGGCAGCAATATCTCCTACACGGACACCGGCACCTACCGCGGGTTGAGCTTCATCCCGCCGATCCGGAGCTGGAACACGATGGTCGACTACATGCTGCAGTACCGTAAGGCGGTGGTCACGGGCACGCCCGCGCAGGTCGTGGAGATGCGCCCGCCTTCGGCGACGGGCAGCACCAGTGGGAGCAACCCGATGTATAATTACCACGAGACGATTTACCGCCACCCGGTCGTGGCCCGCATGCAGTTCGTCTTCTCCGCGACGGCCACCTCCAATGGAGCTGGCCTCTACCAGCGCCACATCATCCTGCAGCCGGTCATCACCTTCTGGAACCCTTACAACGTCCGGATCAAGGTGCCCGACGTCACCTTGAACATTAAGGCCGACCAGCTGCCCGTCGGTTTCAGCCTCGGCCTCACGAGCACGTCGATTGACCCGATCATTGTGCCGATTGGTTATTGGTTCCAGCAGGGTAGCTGGAACTCCCTGCAGCTCGTCATGAATTCCCCAAGCGGCACCATGGACCTCGGCCCGGGTGAGACCCGGGTCTATTCCATCACCGACGCGGGTCAGCGCGTGCCGTCCTCGGGCGGTTACCCTTGGTCCTTCCCCAACACCACGGGGCAGACGGCGACTTTCAACCTTCGCCCGGGTTACATCGCCGGCTACAATGGTGGCTCGGGCCTCTGGCTGACCTGGCGCGATGACACCGTCGCGCAGCCGGCCCGTGGCAGCATGGGTTTTGCCATGCGCAAGCTGAACACCGGCCGTGACGCCATCGGGATCGATATCAATCTAGGCGCCGCCCTCAACTGGGCGCGGTCCACCCCGGTGCGGTTCAGTTTCGGCAGCGACATCTGGACCGACTGGCGATGTGGCTCTTCCAGTCGCTCTACGGTCCCGATGACCCCAATGTGCCGCTGGGTTATACCTACGACAGCGTCATCGGCACCTCGCGCCCGTTCGGCACTTTCGCCTTCGGCATGCGTCTGGCCAATGACGGCTCGACGCTCAACTCCTACACGCTTAATTCCTCGGTCGCTAATTCGGCTGGCTTCCTCACGACCGACCCGGGCATCGTCTCCCGCGGCACGCTGCAGTCCAGCCCGTTCACCGGTTACACCGAACTCGGCGACAAGTCCTGCGAGGTTCTGGTGTTTAACGCCAACCAGTATGGCACCCCTGTGGGGGGGTATTTCGAGCCCACGAAACAGAATGGCATCCGTTACTACGGCTGCATGCACCCGATCAACGCACCCTTCGACCTCTGGTGGCGTCCGCTGTCCGGCTGGAGCGATAGCTACGCCCCGCAGGCCAACACGAGCGCCCAGGGCTACGTCGTCTCGGGCCTCGACGCCGCCACCGGCCTGAACACCGCGGTCGTGGCCGAGCAGCCCGTCACTCCCCTGCAGTCCCTGGCCGACCTTCAGAACTGGGATGTCCGCGGCTTCAACCCGGCGCCCCCGTTCATCTATGGCTTGATCGGTAACTCCGATGCCGTCCCCGTCCTGCCGGCCGACGACGTGGTGGGTCGCTGGTTCGACAACAAGGGCGTTTACAAGACGCGCGACCAGGTCCCGGCCTCGTTCCTTCAGCACGACGACCGCTATTGCCTCAACCACGTCTTATTCGACGATTGGTTCGTCTCCTCGCTGACCCCCGACTACGCCAAGTGGTCTGGGCTGAACGACGACAGCAAGGGCGCCGCCGTGATGACCGAATTGAAGACCGCCTGGTCCAAGGTCATCGATGGCACCGCCCCGCTGGCCAACCGCGCCTACAAGCCCTCGGGGCTGGCCGCGAGCCTCGCCATCGACAGCACGGGGCCGGTCTCGTGGACGAGTGCGACCACCGGCGGCACGCCAGTGCCGGACGCTTGGCTGAAGCTCGGGGCCTTCCTCACGGTCAATGGCCAGTTCAACGTCAACAGCACTTCCATCCCCGCTTGGCGCGCCGTCCTCGGTAGCCTACGCGACCAGAAAATCCCCGTGCTGAAGGCTGCCACGGCCATGAGCATGGACACCATTGGCACCGGCAAGACGGCCTTGGTCCGCATGCTGCCCTCGCCCGAGACCTCCAGTACCTCACGCGTGGCCGCGCTCACGGGCTACGCCGCCTTGACCGACGCCCAGCTCGATGCCCTCGCCATCGAGATCGTGAAACAGATCCGCATCCGCGGGCCGTTCCTTTCACTCTCCGAGTTCGTCAACCGTCAGCTGACGGCTTTCGACGGCACCGCCATCGATCCCTGCTTGCGCGGCGCCCTCCAGTCGGCGCTCGAGGTCCTGCAGCAGACCACCGCGAGCCTGGCGACGACGGACTCCACGAAGAAGGCCTATAACTTGAACGCGGCGACCTATGGCAAGCCGACCACCCCGGTGACCGACTTGAAACTGAACCCGGCGGGCTTCTCCGCCGACTACATCAACCCTCAGGCCGCCGTCGGTAATTCCTCCGAAGGCCTGCCGGGCTGGCCCCGCCAAGCGGACCTGCTCCGCCGCCTCGCCCCGATCATGTCGGTGCGCGACGAGACCTTCCTGGTCCGCTCCCTCGGCGAAGTCGCCACGCCCGAAGGTACTTCCCGGGCCTGGTGCGAGGCCATTTTCCAGCGCGTACCCGAATACGTCGACCCGCGCATCGACGCGTGGAAGCCCCCGCAGGGCGACTTCCTTGCGACCGGCTCCAACCCCTACATGGCGAATGCCGTGTTCGGCCGCCGGGTGAAGCTGGTGTCGTTCCGCTGGCTGCGCGCCGACGAGCTGTAAAGCCGGACCAGGCCGGCGGGGCTCATTGGTCGGTCCGTGGACCAGCTGATCGTCGCCTTGACCGGCCAGAGATAAACCGATGTTTTCCCGCCGCGATTTCCTCCGCACCATCCCGCTCGCCGCGGCTGGTGCGGCCCTGGCGGCCCGCGCTGAGCCGAAGGACGACTTCAAGCTCCGTTACACTTTGGCTTCCGCCCTCTACGGCACGATGCCCCTCGACGTCATCCTGCCCGAGGTCGCCAAGGTCGGCGCCGAATCGATCGACCTTTGGTGCAAGGTGCACGGCGACCAGCGCGAGCAGGCCACGGCCCTCGGCGTGGAAGCCTTCGCCGCCCTGCTGAAGAAGCACGGCGTGCGGGTCGGCTCCAGTACCCGTTACCCGCTTGGCCCGTTTAAACTCCAGGAAGAGATGGCCTGGGTGAAGCAGCACGGCGGCGACCTCGTTATCTGCGGGTGCGTCGGGGCGAAGAACCCGCAAGGGTCGGAGGCCAAGGCCGCGATGCAGAAGTTCCTGGAGGGGATGAAGCCGCATCTCGCCAAGGCTGCGGAACTCGGCGTCACCATCGCCGTTGAGAATCACGTCAACCAGATCCTCCACCACCCGGATTCGCTCAAGGCGTTCGCCGACCTCAACACCTCTCCGAACCTCGGCCTCGCGTTCGCCCCCCATCACCTCCACGAGTGGCGCGACCAGATCCCGGATCTCCTCCGCTATGCCGGCGGCAAGAATCTCCCCTTCATCTATTTTCAGGAGTTCTCCGAGGGTGAATTCAAACAGGCCAGCAAGGCGATCGAGATGCAGCAGCTACCCGGTTTCGGTGGCGGGCTCGATTACCGTCTCGTCGTCAAGGCCCTCCGGGATGTCCGCTTCACGGGCGTCGCCGAGATTTTCATGCACCCGGTGCCGCGTGGCCTCCCGATCCTACCCACCGTCGGCGAGATTACCGCTGCCGTGAACCAGTCGCGCGCCTATCTGGACAAGTGCCTCCTTGAGACAGCTTGAGCGCACCCGCTGAACCGCGTACCGAAGAACGGACTCGCCACGGGGAGCTAATCCTTTCCTGTTGGGGTCTTGGATAACTCGCCGACCATCCGTGCCGAGATCGGCCCCACGCTCAAATTGGCGATCCCCATCATGTTGGGGATGCTCGGTTACGGCCTGATGTTCGTCGTCGACGTCGCCATGGCCGGCCATCTGAGCGAGACCGCGCTGGCCGCTTCGGCCCTGGCCTCCAACCTCAATTATATCCCCTATGTCTTCGGCATCGGGGTCGTCGGCGCCATCGCCGTGTACCAGTCGCAGGATAACGGGGCCGGCGTCGAGGAATCGTCGCCCGCCATCCTTCGGCACGGGATGGTCCTCGCCGTCGCCATCAGCATCGTCGCCGCCCTCGCTTCGCATTGGTCCGCCCGCTTCATCCCGCTGCTCGGCTCGTCGCCCGCCGTGTCGGCCGAGGCCCAGGAGTTCTTCATCCTCATGTCTTGGGCCATGGTGCCCGGGCTAGCCTTCCATGCCTTGCGCGGTCACCGCGACTCCCAGCACCAGCCGTGGGTCTCGCTGGCCTGGCTGAGCGCCGGCATCCTCGCCAATATCTTCTTTAACTGGCTCTGGATGTTCGGCCACTGGGGCTTTCCCGCGCTGGGTCTCGCGGGCGCTGGTTGGGCCACGCTCGTCGCCCGCTTGGTCATGCTCATCGGTCTTTGGTTCACGGCCGGCCGCGGCGAGGTGCGCTGGGCGGACGGGCTGCAGTTAGCCGTCTTCCAGCGCCTTCTGAAGACGGGCTGGCCGGCGGGGCTGCACAGCCTCAGCGAAGTCGGCATCTTCGCAATCGTTCCCGTCATGGCCGGCTGGATCAACGCCACCGCGCAGGCCGCGCACCAAGTCGCCATCAGCACGGCGTCGGCCGCGTTCATGTTGCCGCTGGGGCTCGGCATCGCCGCCGGCATCCGCGTCGGCGAGGCGTATGGCGCCAAAGACCCGCGCAAGGTGCAGGCCATCGGTCTCGGCGCCTTGGTCATGGGCGGGTTCATCATGGCCATTTACGGGCTAGGCATGATTCTCTTAAGGCCGGTACTCATGGCGACGTACGGTGTCGCCGGCACCGAGACCGCGGCGCTTGCCTCGACCCTGCTGATCTTCGCCGCGGTCTGGGCGCCCTTCGATGGCGTGCAGGTCGTGGCGGCCTACCTCCTCCGGTCAATCAATCGGGCCGCCTGGGCCTCTTGGAGCGTCTTCATCGTCTACTGGCTATTCTGCCTGCCGTTGGCGCTCGCCTTGGCGTTCCCGGCGGGCTTCCGGGTCTTCGGGCTGCCGGTTGGTTATTTCGGGCTAGGGGCGGTGGGTATCTGGATCTCCCTGGCGACCGGGCTCATCCTCGTGTCCCTAGCCATGGCGTGGAAGTTCCGGCAGGCCGCCCAGATCGGCGTTGACGACGCCTGAGGGGGCGGGTTTTTCTGGGCACAAAAAAACCGACCTTGCGGTCGGCTTTTCGGCGGCTGGTCGCGGAACTTAGAGCGAGCAGGCAGAGGAGGTCGTCGGAACGATCTCCACCTTGCGGTGCTCGGCGTCCCACTTGACGAGGCCATCGGCCTTGGCGAAGAGGGTGTGGTCGCGGCCCATACCGACATTGCGACCCGCGCGCATCACGGTGCCGCGCTGGCGGATGATGATTGAGCCAGCGGAGGCGAATTCGCCGCCGTAGAGCTTCACGCCGAGGCGCTTGGAGGTGGAATCGCGGCCGTTGGACGAAGTCCCGCCGCCTTTCTTAGTTGCCATGGTGGTGGTGCGTTAAGGGGTTAATTAACCGGAGATGGCGTCGACCTTGATCACGGACAGCTCCTGGCGATGGCCGCGACGGCGGTAGTAACCCTTACGGCGGCGGTGCTTGAAGATGCGGATCTTCTCGCCGCGCTTGTTCTCAAGGATCGTGGCGGTCACGGTGGCGCCGGCCACGGTGGGCGTACCGATCTTCGCGTCGGCGCCTTCGCCCACGAGGCGGGCCTGGTCAAAGGTGGGTTTGTCCCCTTCGTTCTTACCAGGGTACTGGTTAACGATGAGGATGTCGCCTTGCTTGACGGTGAACTGGCGACCGGAGGTGATAAATGTGGCCTTCATGGCTGTCGGAAGGTCGGAGCAAACGGAGGGAAGGGTGCTTTGCAAGGGGATTTTAGGGGCTAGCTTGAAATGAGGTCCCGCGGGGGGCTTTCCCTGGTTAAGGAGGGTGTAAACCGCCCTTTTTGACGATTTCCCCCGCTTATTTCTTTTCCGTCGGCCCCGGCTCGCTCCATCTTTCCTGCATGAACCCTTTCCATAACGCCGAGAGCCCCCCGGATCCCGAGCAAGCTTGGTCGCAGCAGCTCACCCGCAACCTACTCCAAGGCCCCAAGGTCCATACCTCGGCATTTATCCACCCCCGGGCCGTCGTCATCGGCAACGTCAAGGTCGGCGCCTCCGCCAGTATCTGGCCATGTGCCGTGCTGCGGGGCGACATCGCCCCCATCGAGGTCGGCGAAGGTACCAACATCCAGGACGGCGCGGTCGTGCACGTGGCGGACGGTCTCCCCGCCTTGGTCGGCCGGTACGTGACGGTGGGCCACCTCGCGATGATCCACGCTTGCACGATCGGGGACGAGTGCCTGATCGGGATGCACGCCACGATCCTCGACGGCGCCGTCATCGGCGCCCGGAGCATCATCGGTGCGCACGCCCTGGTCACCAAGGGCCTGGTGGTGCCGCCTGGTTCGCTGGTGCTCGGTTCGCCGGCCAAGGTCGTGCGTCCCCTGACCGAGGCGGAGCAAGCCGCCCTGCCGGGTTGGGCCGAGAAGTACATCAAGGTCGCCGCGCATCATCGGCGTTGCGGCGAGTGAATCTCCCTGCCCCCAACGACGCCCCGCTGGCCGGCGACGCGTGGCGCGCGCTCCGGACCGCCCACGAGGCGCGGGCGGATCGCTTGTCCGCCGATCGGCGCGACCGGGCCCGGCGGGGAGAGCCGAACCCGGTGCAGGACTTCCTCTTCACGTATTACCCCTTTCGCCACTCGGCCTTGCGGCGGTGGGGTCCCGGGGCGGGCGTGGCCCTGGCCGACGCCGCTGAGTTGTCGGCGGATCGCCGTTTCCAAATCGATGCCGCCGGGGTCGCGCGGGTGGCGCCGCCCACGCCCGCCCAGCGCGAACGGCTCACCTTTGCGCTGCGGTTGAGCCAGGCCGTCGCGGCTCGCCCGGCTTTTCACGGCTGCTTTGGTTTGCATGAATGGGCGATGGTCTACGGGCAGGCGGACCAACGCCGGCATGGCGCGTGGCCGCTCCGCCTCGGCGCCGAGGGGACCGACGCCGTCGTGCGCGCGATGCCCGTGCGATGCACGCATTACGACGCCTTTCGATTCTTCACGCCGGGGGCGCGGCCGCTGAACAAGCTCGCGCCCACGCTCGACGCCCGCCTTGAGAATGAGCAGCCCGGGTGCGTGCACGTCACCATGGACCTCTTCAAATGGGCAATGAAGGCGCAGCCCTGGGTCTCGGCCGGGCTCGCCGCGGACGCTTTTGAACTCGCGCAGGTCGCGCGCTCGGTCGACATGCGCGCGAGTCCCTACGACTTCTCCGCCATCGGCCTGAATCCCATCGCGATCGAGACCGCCGCCGGCCGGAGCGACTATGAAGCCGAGCAACGTCGGCTCGCCGCTCTGGCTGAACCGGTGCGCGTCCGGCTCATCGCTGAGCTCAGCCGCGCCCTCGCCTGAGCGGTGGGCACAAAAAAGGCGGACTCGGCGGTCCGCCTTTTGGTTTCCCGCGGGGGGGACGGCTCAGGGCAGTTTCTCGACGACGATGTCCTTATAGTCGACCTTGCAGCCGGGGTCGTGGGCTTGGATCGCGAAGGTGCCCGTGCCGAGTTTGCGGCCAGCCATGCCCTTCGGCGGGGTCCAGTCTTCCGGCTGGGTGAAGTCGACGGTCTGCTTGTCGTTGATCCAAATCTGGATGCGCTTGCCTTCGACGCGGATGTGGTAGTCGAACCAGACGTCATCGGGGGCGGGGGCGACATCCATGACGTCCTTCACGGCGTAGAGGCCGCCGGTCTTCTTTTTGTCGCCATGGGTGGCGTTGACCTGGCACTCGTAGCCGGCCGCCGGCCAGCCCGCGTCCTGGTAGGCGGTGTGGAAGTAGAGGCCGGAGTTGGCGCCCTTGTAGGTCTTCACCTTGGCCTTGAAGTCGAAGTTCTTGAACTCCGCCTTACCGTCGGCGCCGACGAAGTAGAGGTGGCCTTGGCCGCCGCGGACCTGGAGGACGCCGTCGGCGACCTTGTAGGTGCCTTCGGGCGAGTTCTTCGAGGGCTTCCAGCCCGCGAGGGACTTGCCGTCGAACAGCGAGACGGCTTCGCCGGCGAGGGCGGCCACGGCGCCGAAGCCGAGGGCGAGGACGACGCGCAGGGAGGTGCGGAGGGACGAGGGGGTACTCATAGTGACGTTATAACAAGGCCGCCGCCCACGGGGTGGCAAGGTTAAGTGAAGACCTTGATGCCGGCCTCGCGCATCTCGTTGAGGCGCTTCTTCAGGGTGGAGCGGTTGATGCCGAGGATGAGGGCCGAGCGCAGCTGATTACCGCGGGTCTCCTCCATGGCGCGGCGGATCATGTCGAGCTCGATGGTGCCGAGGATATTGCGACCGTCGCCTAGCCGGAGCTGGCGGTAAATCGCGTCGTACGACCCGGCGATGCCCGCGGCGGGGACGGCGACGGGATCGGTGCCTAGACGGGCATAGGCCTCGGGCGGGACGAAGGCCGCGACGGGCTTGCGCGGCGAGAGGACGTCGGTCGGCAGGTCCTTTGCGAGGATGGTCTCGCCCTTGGCGAGCACGTTGGCGCGCTGCACCACGTTCTCAAGCTCCCGGACATTCCCCGGCCAGTCGTAGGCGAGCAAGGCGTCGAGCGCTTCGGTCGTGAGGCGTTTCGGGCGCTGCTTCTTGGCTGCCGACTGACGCTGCAGCATGTAGTCGACCAGTAACGGGATGTCCGACTTGCGATGCCGGAGGGCCGGCAACCGGATGCGGAAGACGTTGAGGCGGTAGTAGAGGTCTTCGCGGAAAAGGCGGGTGGCCACCATCGCCTCCAGGTCCTTGTTCGTCGCCGCAACGAGCCGGACGCTGACCTTGATGGTCGTGGTGCCACCGACGCGCTGAATCTCGCCTTCCTGGATGGCGCGCAGTACCTTCGTCTGCGTCGGCAGGGACATGTCGCCGATCTCGTCGAGGAAGATGGTGCCGCCGTCGCAGAGCTCGAACTTGCCCGGCTTGAGGTTCGTCGCGCCGGTGAAGGCGCCCTTCTCGTGGCCGAAGAGTTCGGATTCGATGAGGTTCTCGGGGATCGCCGCGCAGTTGACGGCGACGAACGGTCCCTTGGTCCGTAGCGAGTGCTGGTGGATGCAGCGGGCCACCAGTTCCTTGCCGGTCCCGCTTTCGCCGGTGATGAGCACGGTGGCCTCGCTGGCCGCGACCTGCCCGATGGATTTGAGCACCTCCTGCATCGGCTCGGAACTCCCGACGATGCCTTCCTTGTAATCGGCCGGGTTGACGAGGGAGCGACTGGCCTTGCCGGCGTTCGCCAAGTCGCGACGCGCCCCGAGCGCCTTGTCGACCAACGTGATCAGCTTGGCCTGGTCGAAAGGCTTCATCACGTAGTCGTAGGCGCCGAACTTCATGGCCTCGATGGCGGTCTGCGTGGTGCCGAAGGCCGTCATCAGGATGACCATCGCCTGCGGCTGCGCGCCGCGCAGCATCTGCAGCGTCTCGATGCCGGTCATGCCGCCCATGCGGTTGTCGAGGAGGATGACGTCGGGCTGTTCCCGTTTGGCGAGGGCGACACCGACTTCCCCGCTGTCGGCTTCGAGGACTTGGTGGCCTTGGCCGGCGAGCGCCCGACGCAGGGAGTAGCGCAGGTCCTTGTCGTCATCGATGACGAGGACTTTGGCGGCCGAGACGGCGGAAGGGAGGCTCATGGTGAGTAAAAGTAGGCAGATTTCGTGCCAGTTGCTTGGCTCCATCTAAAATGAGCAGTAACAAGCTTTGCGCAACTCGGTCGTGCCTATTTTTAGGCAAATCGAGCGAATAGACCCCTTGCCAACCCTGTTTTTCCGTCAAAAATCTCGTTTATGGCCAAAAGGCTCCTCCGGCTCGTTTTAGTCCTGCTCGCGGGTGGGTTGAGCTTTGGGGTGCTAGCCAACCTTTGGGTCTGGTCCGCCGGCTGGGGTCGGATTCACGACCGGCCGGAGGAGGCACCACCCGGGAGCGTGCTGGTGCTCCTCGGGACGAACGAGTTTTTGCCGGACCACCGGACTCCCTCTCAAACCTATCGTGCCCGTATCGAAGCGGCCGCTCGGCTCTGCGCGGGAGGCCGCATCCGGCTGGTCGTCGCCTCTGGCACGGCCGATCAAGCGGTCTACATGGCACGCCACCTGGTCGAGGCCGGCGTCCGGACCCCGATCATCGAGGATCCCTATGGTTGGCGGACGTTGGACTCCGTGGTTCGCGCGCGCGCTTATTTCCCGGGTGCGCACGTCGTCTTCGTCTCCCAAGGCTGGCATGATGTGCGCGCCTTGTGGATCGCCGATCGGGTCGGGCTAGACGCCACCGCTTACGCGGCGGACTTCGGTCAGGGTTGGCGGGCTTGGTGGTCGGCCGGACGCGACGTCCTCGCGAAGCCCAAGGCGCTCCTCGATTGGTGGGGCGGCCAGCCGCTGGCGACCCCGATGCCGGCGGACCAAGGCAACGTGCCGCACCGCTGATTCAGCCGGCTTCGTGCCGCCCATCGGGGCGCCGCAGCAGCCGCCCCCGGATTTCCAGCAAGGCCAGCATCGCCGCTGCCTCCGCCGGGGCGCAATGCACCGCCGCCGCGAGTGATTCAGCATCATGCGGGGTCCCGCCCGCGAAGGGGCGTAACCACCGCGCGTGTTCCGGGGCCGGCGCTGCCTCCGTCGGTAGAGGCAGCGACGTCAAATCACGGGCCTCGCCCAGCTCGCGGAGGATGTCGTCCGCGCTGGTCACCAACGTCGCCCCGTCGCGGAGGAGGGCGTGGCAACCTCGGCTCGCGGGGCTATCGACCCGCCCCGGCACCGCGCACAACGTCTTGCCGAGGTCGCCCGCGAACCGCGCCGTGATGAGGCTCCCGCCATCGACGTCAGTCTCGATGACCACGACGGCCCGGGCCAACGCGGCGACGATGCGGTTGCGTTGCGGGAAACTCTGGCGGTCCGCCGGGCGACCGAGCGCGAACTCGCTCAACACGCCCCCCCGCTCGCGCATCCGCGCCCGCAGCGCCCGGCCTTCCGGCGGGTAGGTCAGGTCGAGCCCATGGCCGAGGACGGCGATGGTTTGGCCCGCCGCGTCGAGGGCCCCTTCATGCGCGGCGGTGTCGATGCCGCGCGCCAGCCCGCTGATGATCCACCAGCCGGCCGTCGCGAGTTCGCGCGCGAAGCGCCGAGCCAGACCCGCCCCATAGGCGGTGCAATGCCGCGAGCCGATAATCGCGACCGCTCGCTCGCCCGGTAAGGCCGCGCCTTCCGCATACAAGACCAGTGGCGGATCCCAGAGCGGGGCGAAGGCCAGTGGCCAGCCGGGGTCGCCTTCCGTGACGATCCGGAAGCCGAGTTCCTCGGAGCGGGCCAGTTCGCCCGCCCAGTCGAAGTCTCGCGCCGCGATGGTCGCGGCCAGTTTGGTGCCGATCCCTTTAACCCGGGCCAGTTCCGCCGGGCGTGCCCGGAGCGCGGCGGCCAGATCCCCATCATAAGCATCGCGCAAGCGGCGCACCGTGACGGGCCCCACGCCCGGTAGGGCGTTGAGCAGGAGACGTTGGGCGAGTGGGTCCGAAGGGATCGGAAACATCCCGCCAGCCTAGCGGTCCCCTCAGCCGAGCAACGCCGGGGATAACTCAGCAAGCAGGTCGGTGGTTCGCACGGCTTCCTCCCCGAGGGAGTTACCTAGGAGATCGGCGGCCCGGCCATGCCAAGTCACGGCCGTCACCACGGCGTCGAATGGCGTGAGCCCTAGCGTCGTGTGGCGAGCTAGGACCGAGGCGACGATACCCGCGAGCAGGTCACCGGAGCCGCCCCGGGCGAGCACCGGCCCACCCAAAGGAATGTGCACCACCCGCGTACCGTCCGTGACGCAAGTCAGCGGGCCTTTGAGCACGACAATGGCGCCGTGCCTCCGGGCATATGCCCGGCCGGTCGCAGGAGTCATCGTGTGGCCGGACAGCCGCCGGAATTCCCCGGAATGCGGCAGGAGGACTAACGGCGCCGCCCGGCGGGCCGCGGCCACCACGCCGGGGCGCAGCGCATCGGCATCGAGGACCAGCGCTCCCGGGAACAGCTTGACCAGACGGCGAAGTAAGCGCTCGGAAGTCGGCCCCATGCCCGACCCGGCCAGCAGCGCATCCTTACTCTTCAGCGCCGGCCCGAGTTTACGGAGCGAAGCCAGGGCGAGCGTCCCGTGGCGGTCGGTGCCCAGCCCGCGCCACATCGCCTCCGGGATCGCCGGAGCCGCCCGCGCTACGAGTGGGCGGGGTAAAGCGGTGGTGACCAAGCCTGCGCCTGAGCGCAACGCGGCCAACGTGTTCATCAACACGGCGCCGGGAAAGTCGTCGGACCCGCCGACGATGAGCAGGCGGCCTTGGTGGCGCTTGTCGGTCCGGGCGTCGCGGGGTCCGCGCAAGGACGCCAGTGCTTCCAAGGTCGCGCATGTCTCGGCGGCGGGCGGGTACGGCAGGCCGAGGTCGATCACGCGGACTCGGCCGACGAAGCGCTGGGCGCGCGGCGCGAGCAAAGGACGCTTGAGGCACCCGAGCGAGAAGGTGTGGTCGGCGCGGAAAGCCGGACCAGTCGAGTCGTCGCCGAGGCCGCTGGGTAGGTCGACCGCCACGCGCAGGCCGCGCAACGCCTCGGTGGAGCGCAGGAAGCGCGCGAGCTCGGCGGGCAGTTGGCCGCGAAAGCCTTGGCCGAGGATGCCATCCAGGATCAAGCAGAACGCTCGCCGCGCGAGGCGCGGCAGGTCGCCGGCGGGCACAACCGTCATCCCCCGGCCGAAGCGTTTCCAGACCTTGGCCGGTTGGCCGGGCTTCGGCGCCCCGTGGGGGAAGACCACGCTGACTTCCGCCCCCGCGTCGACGAAGACGCTCGCCGTCAGGATGGCATCCGCCCCGTTGTTGCCTTTGCCGGTCAGCACGAGCACGCGGCGGGCCGGTTGCCGGAGGAGTCCGGCCGCCCGCACCGCGAGGTGAGCCGCCGCCAGCGTCATCAGTTCGCCGGACTTGCGGGCGTCGCCCGCGATCCAAGCGGCCTCGGCGGCCGCGGCTTCAGCGCAGGAAAGGACGGGTAGCCGAGCGGAAGGTTCCATCTCAACGGACCAGCACGGCGAACGCTTGGGCCAGCTCATCGGTGTGCGTGAGTGAGACGAGGATCCGGGAGGCGCCGCGCTTCGCCAGCAAGGCGCGGGCGCGATCGTCGAGTTCGACCACGGGCTCGCCCTCCGGGCCGTGGAGGACGCCGACGCTCGTCAACGACAGCTCCGCCCCGAAGCCAGTGCCGAACGCCTTGCTCACCGCTTCCTTCGCCGCGAAGCGCGCGGCGAGCGACGGTAGCGGGTCGGCCTTGGCCAAGCAGAGTGCCTGCTCGGCCGGCGTGAAGACCTTCGCGAGAAAATGTGCGCCGTGGCGGGCGTAGGCCGAGCGGATGCGGGCGACCTCCGTCAGATCCACGCCGACCCCGATGACGTTGCCGCCCGCGAGCTTCATGCGCGGCTCCCCATCAGGCGCTTCATCTCGGCCACCGCCGCCCGCGCCCCGGTGAAGAGTGCCCGCGAGACGATGGCGTGGCCGATGTTGAGCTCGTGCAGGTGGGGTAGGGTGAGGATTGCCGGGAGATTGTCGTAGTTGATGCCGTGCCCGGCGTTCACCACGAGCCCGAGTCCGTGGGCTTGCACGCAGCCCGCGCGCAGTCGCGCGAGCTCGTCCGCGGCGGCGGGCCCGCTGGCGTTGGCGAACGCGCCCGTGTGGAGCTCGACGACCGGCGCCCCCGTGGCGTGGGCCGCGGCGATGGTCGGGGCGTCGGCGCCGATGAACAGGGACACTTCGCTGCCGACCTCGCGCAGGGCGGCGACGGTGGCGCGCACGCGGTCGGCCTGGCCGAGCACGTCCAGCCCGCCTTCCGTGGTGACCTCCTCGCGGGACTCTGGCACCAGGCAGATCGCGGCCGGGCGCAGGCGGCGGGCGAAGTCCGTCATCCACGGCGTGCAGGCCATCTCGAGGTTGAGCCGGACGCCCGGCAACCGAGCGAGTGCGAGGACATCCTCTTCCTGGATGTGGCGGCGGTCTTCGCGGAGGTGGACGGTGATGCCGTCGGCGCCGGCGGCGAGCGCCTCGCGGGCGAAGGCGACCGGGTCGGGTTCGGCGTGGGGCCCGGCATGAGCGCCGCGGTAGCGGGCTTGCCGCAGCGTCGCGGCATGGTCGATATTGACCCCGAGCAGCAGGGGGCGGGTCATTGCTTCTTCAGCTTATCGAGTTCTTTCTGGATCTTCTCCTTGTCGTGCCCGAGCTTGCGGCCCAGCTCCGGCTCGTCGCACTTGCCGAAGTAAGGCAGCATCACGTCGATCAGGGCCAGCACGGCCTTCATGCGGAAGACGTCGTTGCCGGTGTCCTCCATCTCGCGGACGTACACCCGGCGCATCTCCTCGAGGAAGAAGCGCTCGAGCTTCTTATTGCCCTTCACGGCGGCGTAGAAGTTATCCAGCAGGCCGCGGAAGGTGGGCAGGTGCTCCTTGTTGTCCTCGAGCGCGTGGCGCAGGAAGAAGAAAAGGTTTTCCTGACCCTTCGGGGTCGGGTCCTTCACCAGCTGGCGGGCGGTGCGTTCGGCGGCGACCACGATCAGGTCGTAGCGGGTCTTGTCCATGGTGTTGCCTTGCAGGCGCTTCTTCTCGCGCAGGAAGACCTCGTAGGACTGCCGGCACTCCTTGAAGATCTGCTCGGGCGTCATCTTGGGGTCCGTCCAGACGTGCTTCTCGGCGTAGCCATCGGCGATGGCCAGCATGTCCGGCCAGCGCTTGTCCTCGTCGGCGATGTTGAAGGCCACGCGCATGTCGCGGAGGAACTCGCGCCAGCGGGCGAAGGTGATTTTATCGCCCTGGTCCTCCAGGCAGGTCGCGGCTTCCTTCCACGTGTCGATGGAAAGCTCCGCGGCATGCGTCGCGAAGCGCAGGCAAGCGTAGCGCCCTTCCGGGTCGGTGTTCGCTTGGTACACCCGGGCTGCGAGCCGCAGGCGGAAGGCCTTCTCGTAGTGCGACTTCATCCGGCGCTTGGGGTCGCCGGTCAGCTGCACCTCGAACTCGCCGATGCCCTTGCCCGTCTGGGGGTCGCGCGTGTGGCCGTTGGCGTAGCCGTCGGAGTAGCGGCCGGTGCCGGGGAGGTTGCGGGGCTCGTTGAAGGGGTGGAAGCCGTTGCCCATGTTCCATTGATGGCTGGGCATCAGGAAGGCGAACCAGGCGTGGCCGCCGCGGTTGCCGTCGCCGCCGACGGAGGCGGCGGGGATGCCGTAGGCGCGCGCCGTGGTCGTGCCGAAGTGCGACTGGTCCATGCAGATCCCACCGACGTCGTAGATTTCCTCAAGGGTACCGCGGGTGAAGCTTTCCGCGAGCGGCTTGTAGGCGGGCTTACCCGGCGGGGCCTTCGGTGGCCGGCTGCCCGTCACGAAGTCCATGCGGTAATTGATCATCGGGTAGGCTTCGCTCCAGTCGTTCTTCTGGTCTGCGGTCACCAACTTAAGCCGCTTCAGGTCGTTCTCCTTGAGGGCCCATTCCATCTCGGCCGTGGTCGACTCGGCGCTGACCACCCAGACGAGCTCATACGGGGCCAATTTCTTTAGGTCCGTCTCGAGGCGCTGGCGCTCGGCGTTGTCGCGGAAGTAGCGGTAGCGTTCGAGGGCGTCGACCGTGAAGCGCTCGTGTTTCGGGTCGCGGGCCCGGCTGAAGCTGAAGCGCTGGTCGAAGACTAGAGCGGTGGCGACCTGCAGGTTGACGTACTTGTTTTTGAGTTCCGTGGCGTCATCGTTGGCCAGCCGGGCCCACACGCGCAGGGCGTTGCCTAGGTTGTCCTCGGGCTTGAGGTTGGCTAGGAAGAGCTCCATGCGCTCGGCGTCGGCGAGCAGCGCGATCAGGAACGGTTGCACCTGCTCATCTGTCATGAACTGACGCAACGCCGCCGGCGTCACCTGACGCACGAACTCGGCCTGCGTCATCCCGAGGGCGAAGTAGCGGTTCTCCCAGAGTTCGTCGTAGCGGCGGGCCTCGTCGGTGGCCGAGGTGGCGGTCAGCGCCGGGTAGAGGCCGTAACGGAGGCGGTCGTAATGACTTTCCCACTTCCCATCGTAGACGCGGGCCTTGGCGTCGGCCAGCAACGTCGCGAGGCACTTGGGGTCGCGGCGGGAGATGGAGTCGAAGGGGTAGGGGCGGGGTGCCAACGCCGGGAGCTCCTCCTTGACCGTCGGCGTCACGGCGACCGCGGGCCCGGTCGGTTTGATCGGCGGCTCGATGGCTGGTCCGGTGCCGGCCGTCGTGACTGGCACGGGTTCGGCCACGGCCACGGTCGGCTTATGGCCGAAGAAGCCCGCCACATTATCGATGACGGACGGGGTGTCGTCTTGCGAGGCGAGCGTGCGCGGGTGCAAGGTGCGGTCAAAGACGGCGTAGCCGAACCACGCGGCCGCCAGGAGCACGGGTAACAGGATGCCGATGAGGATGGCCTCCCCGTGCCCGCTTCCGGACTTGGGCTTCTTCGTGGGAAGCGGTTTGGGTTCGAGCGGTGCGCGCATGGCTGGGGTCGTTAAGTTAGGCCTTCGGCTCGCCGGGTCAAAAACAACATCGGCCTATCCCCGGAAAACGGCGGCGAAACGTCGCTTTGAGGCGCCTCCGGCTTATTTGGCGGCTTTCAATGCCGCTTTCAGCGCGTCTTCCTTCGCCTTCTCGCCTTCCTTGCGTAGCCGGAGGCCCTGTTGGCCATGCCCGCATTTACGGAAATAGACGTAAAGCTCCTCGGTCATGTCAAAGAAGGCCAAGGCATCGAGTTCGACCTTACGCCGGAAGGTGCGTTCCGCATCCTCGAGGAAGCGCTGCTCCAGTTTTTCGTCGCCCTTCACCGTCGCGTAGTAGTCGGCCAGCACCCCCCGGAACTCGGTCATGTCGCCCGCGCATTCTGCGAGCGCCTCCCGGTAGAGCGAGGAGATGGCGGCGGCGTTCGTCGCCCGATCCCGGGCGAGGATCCGACCAGCGCGGGAGATGCCTGCGAGGTAGAGGTCCCGCCGCGCCGGGAATTCGCGGAGTAATTTCTGGAGGTGGCCTTGGATGGTGCGGACGGCTTCACCTGCGGTGACGTGCCCGAGGATGAAGCGCGCCTCGTACTCGTCGGCCAGGTCGCGCAGGTCGGCCGAATCATCAAAGGTACGTCGGAGTTCCTGCAGGGTCGCAGCCCAAGGGGCGGTGGTCGCCGAGTCATCCGTCGCTAGCGCCGCCAGCCTTTCGCGCCAGGCGATGATCGAGCGCTCGGCCGCGTGGCAAGCGGCGGCAAGGCAGGCTTGTTGCCGTCCGGGCTCCCCGAGTTGCCCGCAGAGTTTCGCCAGTAAGCGCAGCCGGGTGGAGCGGGCGAATTCGGGCCC